>Ga0134128_10000776_pt1 | contig 43301 bp, 52 predicted proteins | sample KB31754_FD_96462 | JGI IMG/M metagenome (GOLD analysis project Ga0134128, IMG submission 96462) | Terrestrial soil microbial communities with excess Nitrogen fertilizer from Kellogg Biological Station, Michigan, USA - KB3-175-4 | ecosystem: Environmental > Terrestrial > Soil > Unclassified ...
CGCGTTACCTTTTATTAAGGTTCGCCACGGTACGAGATAAATTCCGCATGGGGAGGAATATAGCGTGGCCCTCGCGCGTTTCTCGGACAGGGGAAGGAAGCCGTCGTCTGCGTCTGACGGTAAGCCGGCCGAACTCAGTAGCCTGCCGTCAGAAATATACTTCGATATCAGCAGATTCCGCGACTTCGCGATCATGCGCGAAAGAGCCCTAGCGGAAATTCTAGGCGCCCCGCATAAGGGTTCCCAGCTTCGTGAATGCATCATCCGCCAAATGATGCTGGCCTTCGCGGGCAACCAAGTTCTGCGCGTGTCTGACTATCAGAGATTGTGCGCGAGATTCGCGAGTCCGCCGGCCATCAGGACCGAAATCGGACGCCTGGAAGGCCGGAAAGTTTTGGTTCTGCAACCCCATCCCGAGGATCGGAGGGCAACGGCGGTATGGCCGACCGAGCGGTCCATTCGATGGTTTAAGGCCAATATCCCTGACCTAAAGAGAAGACTTTTGCGAATTTTCAATGAGTTAGATAATACGAGTGTGGAGTAAATCTTTCCTATTCGTATCCCGAACGACGGTTGTATGGTTCCTTACAGCGCTGGTTGCGCGGGAGCCGAGAAGTTATGCCGAGTTGCCGTCCCTGCCGCTCTAGACACCCTTGCGAGCCGAAGCCTCAGCAGCATCCAGAGATGGTAGAAGTTCGGCCTCCAATTCTCGCGCCATCCTATGCGGCAGAGCCGACCAGTCCCCCAAAAATACATAGTCAAAGTTAGCCCCCTTGGTGCGGCATAACCGGTACAGGGGATAAGGTTGGATCGGGTGATTGCCCTGCATCCAATGGTTCAGGACGTGCTTTGACACGTTCATAGGCTCGGCAGCCTCAACATAGCTCATTCCGAGTAGCTTGATGAGCCGCCGCAACCGCTCGCCAGATGCCCTCTGGTGGTCGGCTTGCGTCAAAATAGCGGTTTGCACGGGCAGCACGGTAGGGGTAAGCGCCGCTGCACGCGGTAAAATAATGTGCTTGCCTAACGGTGAAGCCTCGCTATACTGACACGTATGGGATGCTTCACTCAACCGCAACGGACTCCGCTCGATGCCGTCATTGCCGCCGTAGGCAGTGGGGCTGAGCTGGCTCGGCGCCTTGGGGTCAACAAGACAGCCGTTTCGCAATGGCGTCGCCGGGCCATCCCGGTCAACCGCGCCCGCGAAGTATCCAAGATAAGCGGCATCCCGCTTCACGAGCTGCGCCCCGACGTGTGGACGCCATCGGACGGTGATGCCTGATGCCTAACCCGCACCCTTTTGAATCGGGGCGGCGGGTGATTGCCGCGCGTGGCTCCGCTCGCACTGAGAACGCGCGGCAGGGGGAGCGTAGTCCCGGCCGAATCCGTCAGAGGACACGGGGACTGCGCTCCCTTCCCATTTGCAACACAAGGAAACCAAATGTCTCGCGTATTTACGTTGACGATCCGTGGCACGTTGCCGGAAGGCTCTTTTGCCGAGGCGCGCTCGCTGAGTGCTCTGGAACCTGTCGCAGACGACGTGAAGCAGAAGCTTCTGCTGGCCGGCCTGTCGGATGCGACCGTGGAGAACTCGATTTCCACGCCGCGCGGGCCACGCAAGCCGAAGGCGGTTGCCGCAGCGGCGTAAGCGTTTCCAGGGCACTGCCCGGAGCCGGTGAAAGCCCGGCGCTTCTCTTCACAACCGGCATTGGTTTGTTTCGCCATCACGGCACTTACAATGTCACAAAACCCTCAGAAAGCACGAAAAATGGCGCCCGCTGTTGAGGTCGCGCAACAGTTGCGTGGGTGGGTTGTTGACGACATTCGCGCGTGCAGCAACCGAGGCATAGTGAATGCAATCTATGAAGTCGCTCGGCACTACGGGCTAACGCCACGCCGTGTGCGCGCAATCTACCACGATGAAGTCAAAGCGCCGCTTGCGTGGGAATACCTGCAAGTGCAGCGCAAGAGAGTGGAACGTCTCGCAAGGCTGAATGCCGAGGCGTCCGAAATCCGGGAACAAATAAAGCAATTGGAGGGGCGGTGTTCCAATGTATCAAATCAACGGTTGCCTTGGTTTTGACCGGGGCTTTCCAGGCTGTCGGGCGCAGGTCCACGCGGTTTGCCACGTGGGCAATGGATTGCCGGGATCGCTGGGCGAAGAGGGTCTAGCGTGATGGCTGGGTGTCCTAAAGGCACGAAGCGATCGGCAGTGACCAAGGCAGCAATTGGCAGCGCGTCGTCTAAGCGATGGGAAAATGCGGAATTCCGTAAGGCGATGACTCCGAAGCTTTCAGCGGCAGCTAAGGCTCGTTGGAGCCGGGAGCCTCGCGATGAGAATGGCAAGCTAACCAACCCAGCTTTGCGCAAGCACATAGATCGCATCAACCGCCGGAGGAGCATAGACGATCGCTGGCGCGAGAAGCTGAGCGATGCGGCCCGCCAGTATTGGCAATCGTCTGACAGGCTTATCCGACCCGACGAGAGGATGCTTGCCATCATACACGAGAACAACGCCGGACCTGTCGGTATGCAAGCGACCGCCGACACGCTTGGCATCACCGTATCCACGCTGCGCCGTATTCTTCGCGATTACGACATCGTTTGGCGGAAATCCAGATCGGCTGCGAAAGTGGCCCCCGAGGTTGGACACCCGTCCAACAACGCAGCGGTAGTCGCTGCGTCCGTGCCTGACGTTTTCCCTCCCGAAACTGGCGACTCCGATGCTTACGAACCCATCGGGGTCGCCTCTTTTGAGGAGGCCGCATAACGATGCGCGGCGAAGAATGGTCAGAAGAAGACATTGTCCGGCTTCGGCAGCTTTGGAACGAGGGTCATTCTGCTGCCGAGATCGGGAGGCGCATCAAGAAGTCCAAGAATGCGGTGATCGGCAAGGTGCGGCGCATTGGTCTTGTGCACAGACCAAATCCAGTCGCTTGCGGTCGCCCGTTTACCGACGAGGAAAGCGAGATCATCCGAGATGGCGTCGAGTCTGGCCTAGACGACGATCAAATCGCGGCGCGCCTCACTGACCGGTCTCGCGTGTCTGTGCAGCGCAAGAGATATCGGATGGACCTCCTGCTAAGCGAGGATACCGCCCGTCGCTTGCAAATGCAGGGCTCAATCAAAAGCGCGGCTAAGGCTCGGGCGAAGCATCGCATCAATCATGCTGCTTCCATCCGGAGGGCTGCTCAGGCTCGGCAGGAGGCATTCTCTGCCGCCGCTGAACAGGCGAACGGCATTCCTCCGGGTCAATCATCGCAAGCGGTTGTTCCGATGAAACCATTCATGGTCAACGACGGCGTGCCCAAGCCGCCGACGTTTCCCGTCCATGCGTTCGATCTGCTTTGTGAGGCCATCCGCAACGACGAGCGGCCGGCGGACGGTTGCCGTTGGCTCGTGAACGATGGCGGGCCGTGGATGGTGTGCGCCGCCAAGCGTGAACTAGGCGAGAGCTACTGCACGGATCATCTCTCACGTGCCTTTCGGCCATTCGTGGCGAAACGACAATTGGAGGATGCGGCATGAACCGCGACGAACGCCTGGCATCGCTTTTGGAGCGCAACGTGAGGCTAGAGACGGAGCGCAAGGAGCGAAGCGAAGACATTCGCGAACTTCACAAGGAGGTTGCATCGGCAGGCTACGATCTGCCGGCGTTTCGCTTGGTCGTGAAGCGGGCGATGGAGGCCGACGACAAAAAACGCAAGCGCGAGACTGCCGAGCAGATTGCTGAGAGCATGATGGCGGCGTTGGGTGTGCTTGGGGATATGCCGCTCGGTGTTGCCGCGTTAGAGCGCGCGGTCGCGTGAGTCGTTACGCGCCAGAGCACATGCTGCAAAAGGCGTGTGCGAAGTTCCTCAATCACGCGCTGCCGCCCGATGTCTGGTTTACCGCGATCGATCACGCGACACGTAGCGCGACTGAGGGGCAGGACAAGAAGGCGCGTGGCGTAAAGCCGGGGTTGCCCGATCTTATGTTCAAGTTCGACCGACGCACGGTATGGATCGAGCTTAAGACCGAGAAATGGCGCCTCCAGGATACGCAGGAAAGCGTTCGCGATATGCTGACGGGCAATGGCGACGACTGGCACGTAGCGCGCTCCATCGATGACGTAGAGGCCATTCTACGCAGCTATGGGCTGGCCCTACGCGCCACGGCAGGCGGCATCACCGAAAGGCTGCAACAGCGTCTGGAGATGCCCCGCAAGGCCGGCAAGCCACGCGTCGCCAAGCCGAGTGCTAGCCGCATTCGTCGCACCGAGGCATTGCGGAAGAGGATCGCGTTTTGAGCGCCATCGACACAGCGGCGCTGGACGAAGCCGTGCGGCGGTTTCCAGCGCTCCTATCGTTATGCCGAACGACGAATCCTCTGTGCGTGATCGCATGGCCCTTTGACGTGATGGAGGCCATCGTTCGCGAATACCGCCTGGTGCTTGCGGAGCGCAACAGGGGGCGTGGGGTGTGATCCAGCGCCGCGACGATCCCGCAGACGCCCTATGCCTCCAGTGTGGCATGTGGTGGCCTCCAGGCCACGAATGCACTCACGACGTAACCGCGCCATGCAGCAAGTGCAGCGGTCCCGTAGGGCTACGTTGTTTCGCGTCGAAAGACGGAATTTGCTGGCGGTGCAGCTCGGGCATTCCGTTGCGGGCGCCGTTGTGATCGTTGAACCGCCATACGAAGTGCGGCAGCGCGCGTGGGAACGCGCCTATGTTCTGCGGCAGGAATTCGATGAGTTCCTATTGATGGAGCAGCGCATACGCGCCGAAGTCGTAATCCAGACCGGACCTGAGCATCTTGGCTGGAACGAGATTGGCGAGATGGCTTGCCTCTACTCGGCTATTGCCGGGGCGCGCGTATGATGTCTGCAACCGGATCGAATGGAACGCCTCACGAGGCCGTCCCAAATTATGTCAGTTCCCTAAGGGCTAGGCTGTGGGACGCGGGCTTTCGACCAGTCGCAATCTATAATTGGGACTTGGAATGGATAAGTCCGGACAATCGCGGGAAACAGCCGAAAGGCAACGCGTGGCGCGAGCGTGCTCTACGCGACCCGCCAGAGGCAACAACAGCGAGCGTCGATCCCAATGCCGTTAACACTGGCATACTCTCCGATGGCTTGCGGGCTATCGACATTGATATCGACAATCCGACGCTCGCCCATACAGTAAAATCGATGGCGCTTAGCCGATTCGGTGAAGCACCCATGCGCTACCGGGACAATTCACCGCGCGTGCTACTTCTTTATCGCGCCGAAACCGGGCAGCCGCCAAAGCTTCTGATCACGTCCACACTCGGAAAGGTCGAAATTCTCGGGGCCGGTCAGCAATTCGTAGCGTTCGGGACACATAAAACCGGAGCACCGCTCCAATGGATGCCAGAGGCGCCCGGAGAAGCCTCCGCTGATACACTACCGGCGATATCCGAGGCGGACGTTCAGGCGTTCCTAGAGGACGCCTCGCGCGTCTTGGGCGCCAAGGCGCCGGGACCAGCCGCCGCTGGCGCCGTAGCCTCTCCACGCGGGCTTGGAGCCGATCCTTTACAGGTCGTCGCGGCGCTCGTCGCCATCCCGAACAATGGCCCTCCAGATTGGGAATACTGGAATCGTATCGGCATGGCGGCGTGGGCTGCCACCGGCGGGTCTGCCGCAGGGCGGGCAGCCTGGCATGCGTGGTCCCAGCAGAACCCGGCCTATGATCCAGCGGCAGCGGACGAGCGCTGGAACCATTATGCCATCTCTCCACCCAGCAGGATCGGCGCCGGAACACTCTTCCACCTAGCTCGCGAGGCCGAGCCTGCGGTTGCCGACGATCCTACCCCGGACCCCGAAACAACCGATCCAGGTTGGTGGGAATCGCTGGAGCGGCGGTTTGAAGACGGCGTAAGTGGTGAAATCGACGAACCTCCGCAGACCTCCGCGACCTCCGCAGAAGCCAAAACGAGTTCGGTCATCGACCCGCGCGACTGGACGGCGCCGGCTCCGCTGCGTCAGTGGCTCGTACAGGACTGGATACCAATTGGCTACGTGACGGGGCTGTACGGCGATGGTGGCCTAGGAAAATCCCTGTTGGCGCAGCAGCTCATGACCAGCGTCGCTTGCGCTCTTCCTTGGCTGGGAATGGACGTGAAGGGCGGAAAGTCTTTCGGCTTCATGTGTGAAGACGATCCGGATGAATTGCATCGCAGGCAGGAGTCCATAAACGGAGCCTATGGCCTACAAATGCGTCACCTGGAGAATCTAAGATATTCTAGTAGGGTAGGTGCAGACAACTTATTAATGACATTTGACGAACGCAATCGTGGCAATCCGACAGAACTCTTTAGGAACCTTGCGAAATATCTTTCGGACTATCGGCCGAAGTTGGTCGTTATAGACACTCTAGCTGATACGTTCGGAGGAGATGAAATCAAAAGGGCTCACGCTAGGCTTTTCATACAGGGGATATGCGGCAATTTAGCACGAGAATACGAATGCGCTGTTGTCATATGCGCCCATCCTTCTGCGGCTGGTATATCTTCTGGGTCGGGTACTGGCGGCTCCACAGCATGGTCAAATACATTCCGTTCTCGCCTTTACCTACAGGCTCAGAAAGAGCAGCCGGACGGGCGTGTCCTTTCGCGAATGAAGGCCAATTATGCCCCCGCTAATGCGGAGTTGAGTCTGGAATGGCGCGACGGATGTTTCATGCCGAAGACATCGGCCGCACGTCTTCCGGCCATCCAGTGGAATGATATTCAGGTCATATTCGCAGAGATTGTAAGGGGCTGGCATGCTGGTGAGCCCTGGTCCAACTCCCCGCAGACGAAGCGAATCGGCCGTTATCTACCTCTCTGGGCACAGGTCCATCTCGGCATCCAAGAGCGCGTGGTAGCCAAATTTATCGATGAGTGGCTTGCCGGTGGCTACCTGAAATCGGCTGTTTTCGATGCCCACCGTAAAGTCTTCGGGCTCAAGGTAGTCCGCCATCTACAACCGCCGGTTGGTGATGCGGAGCTTGCGGAGGTTCCGAATTCATGACCTCCGCAGACTTCCGCAGCGGAACTTCCAATATGATAGTCAGTGCCGTTTCTGCGAGTAATCTCAGTGTCTTGCGGAGGTGCGGAGGTGCGGAGGTTGCTAGTTCCGCAAGTTTCGCATTCGTAATCCCGCAAACCATTGATTTGTTAGGCGGAGTTCTCTGCGGAGGTTCTTGCGGAAGTCGCCCCCCATACCCCCCTATCCCCTTCGGGGGAGAGAGAGCGCTTGGGGCGCTCCTCCCCCTTGGGGACCAAATCCAAATCAGTGCAACCAAAGCGGGAGTGTGAAATGACCTACATCGGAAGCATGGCAATGGCGGGGATGAAGGCGAAGGACGACGCGGAGAGGGAGCAGATGCGCATTCAGGGGTTCAGCCCCGAGGGCGTGGAGGATTTCGCGGCCAAGTGGTTCAGCGCCATCAATCCGTTCATCGGCGGGATGCCGAGCGATGACCAGGCGGCTCAGGATTGCGCCAATGCGTTCCAGGGGCTGGCGCAGCAGATGGGCGCGATCGGCACGGCCATGAACACGGCACAGCAAGAGGCTTTCGGGCGAGTGTTCAGCGCTCCGCTGGAACCGCCGGCTATGGCCGAAGCTGCGGCGAAGATCGAGGCGCATTTGGCGCGGGATGCGCAGAAGATTGCCGCGCTCATCCCGGAAATTCCGGCCACTCCGGAAGAATGGGCGAAGAAGGCTCAGTTCCGCGAATTGCCCTTCATCGCAGTGCCTCGTTCGGCTCCAACGCCAGAGGCGCAGCGCATCGCCGCTCTAGAGGCCGAATTAGCCGCTTCGAGGGCCGCTCTGGCGGCTGCGGCCACTCAGGCGGTTGCGTTGGTGGGGCAGAACGCAGAGCCCGCCCAGCACCCTTTAAAACGCGCCGTTGCGGCATGGCCTGGATACGGCGGGATCGACCAGCTTACGGGGAAACCAACTTGGGTGTGATGTTATAATGTATCATTTCCGTTTGTCCCAGCGTTCGGACGGCTTTGACGTGGCGGAGACCGAGTTCAACGGCATTCCGTTCAAGGTCTCCGGCAGGCATGGCGTGACTATGGCGATTTCCCGCTCGCTGATTTCCGCTGGCGCCCCTGACGGGCCTTGGGAGGGGGTGAGTAGCGGGTCGGGCGAAAGGCGGCTGTACGGCCGCTCCATGCACGCTCTCGCGGGTCTCACGATTTCCGACACGGACAAGGGCATCCGCATCCAGAAATGGGTTCCGCGCGATGCCGGGGCATTTGCGGAGGCTGCCGAATGACCCCCATCGCAACCGGCCGCCGTCTCATGCCCGGCGGCGAGCTGGACGGAGACTGGCAGATCGTGGCGGAGGGCGAGCGCGGCGATTGGGTGTGGTCCGCTGGCTGGTCCCGCATGGCGCTCACGTGGTTCTGGGAGCGCGTGGAGGCGGGCAGCATCTACGCGGTGCAGGGGCGCACGCCTGGCAAGCCAGCGGACTGCTTCACGCTATACGCCAAGCTGGCGCGGCGTGTGCAGAGGAGGGCGGCGTGATGCTAGCTAAATGCGAACTGTGCGGTCAGGAGATGTCGCTATTGGAACCGGAAGAGACAAAGAGGCTCCGGCAAGAAAACATCTACCTTCGACATTTACTCAATCTCCATCCTACCGAGCCGCTGATCAACAGCGCGCAGCAGGCAATTATAGCCAAGAATCTGGGAAAGCTCCTAAACCGATGACAGACCCCCGCTGGCAATGCTGCGAATGCGGCGGCATGGCGTATCCCACGAGCGAGCTATGCCCGTTCTGCGGTGGGAAACGACCGGCGCCCGAGCCTAAGGAGAAGGTGTCGTGAGCATAACTCGCCCAATCGACGACTTTTCCGCGCCCGAAGGGTCATGGCCCGACCCGCTTAGCTGGGACAAGCGTATCCGCAATCTATCTGATCGTGTTGCGGACTTGGAATTAGCAATAGAGAAGCTACAGAACAAGAATGCGGATGATGGGCGTAGCAAATGGCGCACATTCCGTTGGGGAGGGTGGAAGTGAAGATTCTAGATATTTGCGCCATGCCGACATGCGTAGACGCCAATGCGTTTCCTTTGGGGCCAAGCAAGTTCCATGAGTCCCTTTTTCGCTCATACCACATATTGGCTAAGGCCAAAGAATTGCTGGGATGTGGAGTTCCGCCTGGAGTCGTGCTTGATCTAGTCGGTGAAATGGAATCTGCGCAGCTTGGTGGTGATAACACTTGACAACGCACGCCCAATTGCAATATGAACCGGGATACGGACCAGGGGTCACGCTGCCAATGACCTATTGCGCCCGCAGCATGGATAACGACCATGCGTCGCGTAGCGTTGACTCCCGCTGGTTCGTCATTTCCACCTATCCGCAGGCCGAGTTCCAAGTATGGGCAGCGCTGGGCAAGTTCCGCCGGCACCTTCCGACGATCGTGACGTATCGGCAGAAAATGCGGCATGGTCGGCCCGTTTTCACCAATGGCCAACGGCTTGCGGAACCGGTTATCCGCCCGTTCTTCCCCGGTTATCTGTTTGTGTCGCTGGACCTGACCGACCCGAGTTGGGCATCTATCGGGCGCACTCAGGGGGTGAAGCGGCTTATGTGCAGTACGGAATTGCGCCCTCTGCCGGTCCCTATCGGTGTAGTTGAGGCGCTGATGGCTCAAGGGCGTGCTGGCGATGGTGCGATTGATCCGGGTGCCGCTCCGCAGTTCGCACCACTCGTGCCAGGTCAGCGGGTGCGTGTGACAGTGAACGGCACGGACCTCGATACGCTGGTCCATATGGCCGAGCGGGATCGCGTGTGGGTGCTGCTGCGGATGTTTGATCGTGACGTGCCGACTGAGGTTCCGCGTGGTGCGGTGAGGGCGTTGTGATCGTTCTCCCGCGCGGCGAGGTTCATGGACGCAAGACTGGATTGGCCGGCGTGCCGGATGAGCAGTTGGCTGCGATTGCCTCCGCTATCTTGGGCTCGAAATGCGAGGCAGAAACGCGGCCCATGTTCTACAACGTCATGCAGTTCTCTACGCTGCGGGATGCACCAGAGCATATTGATGATGAGATTGTCCTCACGCATCGCGGTTTCGCGGTCCACGCCGTAATGAGCAGAGCAGATCGGGCTAGCAGCGCTGAATGGCTGGAAGAGAAATTCATCCGGCCTATGGTCGAGCAGATGATGAGGGCGTTGTGAAAGTGGTTGACCTTACTCTCGTATCCGGCGGCTCGATGGAAGCAACCGATCCCAACCTCGTTGAGGACTGGCCGGCTGAAAACGTCCGCATCCTTGAGGCTCAGTTGGCCGGCATTGCCGAGGGCGGGCTTGCTGGAATGCCGCAAGCGGATATTGACGATATCGTAGCCAGTCTAGAGCGTCAGCTCACTTCGGCACGTAAGATTCTGGAACTGTCGCATAATGACGATTGATCGCGTGGTGCGGTGAGGACGGTTTAGACGTGTGTTGGGCTATAGCCGCCGTTGCCGAGTGCGCGGTGGCCTCAATTCTGGCTAATATGACTGACGAGCAACGGCTGGAATATGAGTCCGAGCGAGCGAGAAGGCGCGCATTGGAAATTGCAGAGGCTGAGCGGAGGCACGCGGAGGCTGAAGAGCGCCGGAGCAGGGAAGAATACGAAGCGAGCTTGAGCAAGTGGCGTATCGCCATGTTTATGCTGATATTCTGGATTCGGGAAGAGTATTACAGATTGCGCGGTGTTCCTTGTCCAAGACGCTTTTCATAAGCCACAACCGCGTTGAGATTGACGACGCATCGGCTCGCACCACGCTCCACGATGGCAAGCAAATCCCCGCTGTGCCGCACGATACGGACAGCTACCGCGCCACGGCAGAGCGTTTGGGATACGGCAGCGAAACCGGCCGCATGTGCGGTGAGCACGAGCTACTGCACACGGCGCTGGCGTGTTGGCTAGGGCTGCTAGAGAGCCCGGTGATGCGCTCGGTTGCCGAGGGGGAGGCGCCAACGGACGGCATTACGGTGCTGGAGGAAGAGGCCGTGATGGCGGTTCAGGCGTACGCGGTTGCGGCTGGTGTGAATCTGACGAGGCGACTGGCGGAGGTATCCGATTGTACTTCAGCGGCGCGCGACTAAACCGATCCCTCAACATCATTGAGAGAAGGCTAATCCGAATGGCACTCGATCTTACCGCATTTCAGGCGGAACTGGCTCGCAACACGAGCCTCACTGGCTCGATCAAGGCTGCGATGGACACGCTGAAGGGGCAGGTGGATAGCCTCACCCAGCAGCTTTCCCAGCAGGGTATTGACCCAGCGACGCTGAGCGCGCTTGCCGACATGCAGGCCACGTTGAAGGCCAACGACGACACCGTTGACGCCATCGTGCAGAACACCCCGGCTGCCGGTGGTCAGGACACGACTGGCGGTGGTGCGAGCGGCGCTGACACGACTGGCGGTGCTGGTGCCGACACGACTGGCGGCGGGGCTCAGACGCCCGCACAGGCGCCAGCGGACCCCAACGCGCCGGCTGGCCCAACCAGCTGATCGCTAAGTGTCGCGCGCTCCGAATAAACCGCGAAGCAAGAAGGCGTCGGAAGCCAAGCCGCCGATCTATCCCGTAGACCCTGCGTTGCGGTCTGCGATGGATAGGGTGGCTACGGCAGCCGACGTGCCCAAGCCTACCCCACGCAAGCGGACTCCGAAGCGCGCTGTAGCGGTCAAGACGGGGGTTGCTGATGCTGCCCCCGTCAAGCTACGCGGGACCACGCGCAAGGCGATGGTTGAGGCGCAGCGTGAGTTGCAGGAGCAGTGTAAGGCCGCCGAACAATTTGCTGGTCATGAGGAATTCTCTGCGTCGTTGGCTCGTGGTGATGTGGGGCGTAAAAGCGCAATGCGAAAATGGGAAGATGAGAATTTCCCATACGAAAAGCCTGACTACGCATTGGAGAACAGGCGTAAGCGGCAGGCGGCAACGGATACGTGGATCACGGTAGTTACCGTGTTCGGTGTGATTGTGATTATTGGTTTGATGGCGTGGTGGGTTGGATGAAAAAGGGCACTCACGAAGTTCCCGCAGGTCTCGCCGCAGCGCGTGTTGCGACGCAGTTCAAGCCCGGCGAGGGCGGCAGGCCGAAGGGCACACGCGACAAGCTCTCACGGCGCTTTATCGAGGCGCTGGCGAAGGATTTCGACGAGCACGGCGAGGGCGCGATCAGCGCGGCCCGTGAGCGCGATCCGGTGGGGTATATGAAGGTGGTTGCTGGTCTGTTGCCCAAAGAGGTGGAGATTAAGCGGCCTGCCGAAGATTTGACAGATGACGAACTTGCAAACGCAATTAGCCTCATCCGTGCTTCCCTTACAGGAAGTGTTGAAGGCTCTGGAGACGGAGCAGAAGAAGCGGGTTCAGCAGAACAAGCTAGCTCTGTACCGGCCATACACTAAGCAAAGCCTCTTTCACGCCAAGGGTGGACAGTTCCGCGAGAGGCTTCTGAGGGCTGGAAACCAGTTAGGTAAGTCGTTCGCTGGCGCTGCCGAAGCCGCTTTCCATGCAACCGGGCTCTATCCTGATTGGTGGGAAGGTCGGCGCTGGGATCGCCCGACGACGGGATGGGCCGGCGGCGTGACGAGCGAGGTAACGCGCGATACGATCCAACGCCTTTTGATTGGCCCGCTCGAAAGCAGGGGAACGGGCCTGATCCCGGCGCGGTGCATCGAGGATACGACGGCAGCCCGTGGCGTTGCCGATTTGATGGATACGATTCTCATAAGTCACGTCAACGGCGGTACCAGCCGCATTAGGCTGAAATATTTCGAGCAGGGCCGGCAGAAGTGGCAGGGCGAAACGCTCGATTGGGTTTGGTTCGATGAAGAGCCTCCGGAGGACATTTACACCGAGGGCCTGACGCGCACGAACGCCACGGGCGGCATTGCGTGGACAACATTCACGCCGCTGCTCGGCATGTCTAGCGTGGTGCGGCGGTTTCTGATGGAGGATTCGGAGGACCGCTCGGATACGAATATGACGATCGATGATGCCGAGCATATCGCTCCTGAAGAGCGCGCTCGCATCATCAACAGCCATCCGGCGCATGAGCGCGAGGCTCGCATCAACGGCACGCCCTCGCTCGGATCGGGCGTCATCTTCCCTGTCACGGATGAGTCAATTTCGATTGAAGCATTCCCGATACCGCCGCACTGGACCGTCATTGGCGCTCTAGACTTTGGCTGGGACCATCCTACGGCTGCCGTGCGGCTGGCATGGGATCGTGATGCCGACGCGGTATACGTGACGCACGCTTACAAGATGCGCGAGGCGGTTCCAGCAATTCATGTAGCGGCGCTGAAGGCATGGGGCGAGGAGATGCCTTGGGCTTGGCCGCATGACGGATTGCAGCACGATAAAGCCAGCGGGGAGCAGTTGGCTGCTCAATACCGCAAGCTAGGACTGAAGATGCTTCCCGAGCGGGCTCAATACGAGAATGAGCGCGGATCGGGCGTAGAGGCCGGCTTGATGGATATGCTGGAGCGCATGGAAACCGGACGGTGGCATGTGTTTAGCCATCTCACGGAATGGTTTGAAGAGAAGCGGCTGTATCACCGCAAGGACGGTCGCGTTGTGAAAGAGTTTGACGATCTGATGAGCGCTTCACGCTACGGCCTTATGTCGCTGCGGTTCGCGAAGACAGTCAAGCCGAAGCCGAAGGTTGCTGCGGTCCCGACGCTTAGGCCGGGTCCGCAAGCCTGGATGGGCAGATAAATGCGCCAGAAGGGCGACAGCAAAATCATCGAGGAGGCTAAGCGACGCTTCAAAAAGTGCGAGGAGTGGGAAGCCGAAGCTCGCGCGCACTACAAAGACGACATGAAGTTCGCGGAGGGCGACCCGGACAACGGTTGGCAATGGAACGCGGGCTATGCTGACCAGCGCTCTCGTAACGGCACACCAAGCCTCACGCTGAACAAGGTTCGCGAGCAGAACCTCCAGATCGTCAACGACGCGCGGCAGAACAAGCCGCAGATTCGCATTCAGCCGGTTGCTGATGGCGCCTCGCGTGCGGCTGCCAAGGTGTTCGAAGGCATCGTTCGCCATATCGAATACATCAGCGATGCGCAGACGGCGTACGACACCGCGACGTATCACCAGGTCTACGGCGGCATTGGCTACATCCGACTGCACGCCGAAGTTCCGCAGAACGACACATCATCGTTTGACCAGGAAATTTACATTCGGCGCGTAGCCGATCCGCTGTCGGTGTATCTCGATCCTGACATTCAGCGTTACGATGGCTCCGACGCAACGTATGCCTTCGTGTTCGAGAACATGAAGCCGGAGACGTTTGACGAGAAGTATCCGAAGTTCAAGGGTAAGGTTGCCAAAGAGGCGCTAGACGGCAACGACGATTGGGGCAACCGCGAGAACGTGCGCGTTGCCGAGTATTTCCGGCGTTCGCTGAAACAGACCGATACGCTGATGGAAGTGCCGCCGGGGTTATTTCCCGAGATGCCGAACGGCGGCACGATTCGTCGGAGTGAGCTGGAGCCGGAAGCGGCCGCGTTGCTGGACACGTTTGAGTTACGCACGCGGCCGATCATCGATCCGAAGGTCGAGTGGTTCAAGATCGCGGGCAGTGAGATTATCGAGCGCGGCGAATGGGCTGGGTCGTATATCCCGATTGCCCGTGTGGTTGGCGAAGAGACCGTGATTGACGGCAAGCTCGATCGCAAGGGACATACGCGCTCCAGCAAGGATGCGCAGCGGATATACGACTACTACTTCTCGGCGGCTGTCGAGCAGGTAGCGTTGCAGACGAAAACGCCTTGGCTCGTGAACATCGAGTCTATCGAGAACTACGAGACCTATTGGGAGCACGCGAACCTCGATAACCGGCCGTATCTGCCATACAACGGGGTCAAAGACGGCGTTGCGCTGCCCAAGCCGGAGCGCGTGAATCCTCCCACGATGGCGCCAGCGTTTCTCCAGGGGTTGGAGATGGCGGCCAACGCGTTGATGCTCACCAGCGGCCAGTATCAGGCAGAGATGGGCGCCCCGAGCAACGAGCGCAGCGGCGTGGCGATCAATGCCCGGCAGCGGCAGGCGGACAACGCGACGTATCATTACGTCGATCACCTAGCCCAAGGCGTGCGCTATCTCGGTCGGATGATCGTCGATCTAGCGCCGAAAATCTACGACACCAAGCGCATCATGCGGATTGTGGGCGAAGACGGCAGCGAGAGCCACGTCATTCTCGACCCGAATGCACCGCAGGCGCACCAGGAGGTTGACGCCAACGACATCAGCGAAGCGGACGTGACGGCGATCTTCAATCCCGGTGTCGGGCAGTATCAGGTGGTGAGCGACATTGGCCCCGCGTTCGCCACGCGCCGGCAGGAAGCGTTCAACGCCATTTCGCAGATCATGGCGCACAACCCGCAGTTCATGAGCTTCGCGGGCGACATCATGTGGAAGGTGAGCGACTTCCCGTATAGCGACGAGTTGGAAGAGCGCTTCAAGCAGATGCTGCCTCCACAGGTTAAGGATGCGAACGGGCCGCCGCCGGAAGTTGCCGCGATGCAGCAGCAGATGGCGCAGATGCACCAGGCGGCGACGACCACGATACAGCAAGCCGGGCAGACGGTTGCGCAGCTCAAGCAGCAACTGACGGACCAGCAGCACGAGCAGGCGCGCAAGGATATGGAGTTGCGGCTCAAGTTCATGCAGATGGAAGCGGACGCAAAGGCGCGCGACTTTGACCAGCGCATGAAGGAGTATCAGGCCGAAACGGCGCGGATGCAGGCCGTTTCCAGCGTTGATCCCGAGGCCATGAAGCCGATTATTCGCGAGCTGGTCTCGCAGGCGTTGCAGACGCCTATCGTGCCGCTGATGGCGAAGCACGCAGCGGCGGAACAGGACATGCAGCCAGAGCCGCAAGAACCGGCCGGGCAGACGGTGCAGTGAGCGACGCTCCAAAGCTTGCCGGCCACTCGTTCGTGCATACAGCCGAGGGCTGGAAGTGCGAGAAGTGCGAGCGGCTGTGGTGCAACGTGGTGGCTCGGCAGCCTTCGTGGCCTGGTCATGTGCGCATGGACGATAGCGGCAACCGACTGCCCGAGCCCAGCACTCAGGGCATCGCGTGTGTGGGCGATCTGAATACGCAGGAGAATGAGCAGATCGACGCCGAGAAGCGGCGTATATGGGAGGCGCTTTGCGAAGCGGCAGGGCATCCGCTGCGGACTACGGTAGCCGAAGATGATGACCAACATCTTATGGGCTACTGCGGATGAAGCCGCCGGCTCACCAAGTCTCCAAACTGGAGGCAGAGTACGGCAAGGGCATGAAATCGGCGCATTGCGGCATATGTCGGCATTTCGGCCCGCCGCACGATTGCGAAGTGGTTATTGGCACCGTCAATAGCGATGGATGGTGCAAATATTTCGCGTCGGGAAACCCATTGAAGGCCAACTGACGGAACGGGCTACCAGGGACCGTAATTCCTGCGGCGGCTACAACCCAAGGAACACCATGAGCGAGACGACCGAGGCTCCGGCGACCGAGCCCACCGACACCACGAATACCGCCCCTGCGGAGGGCGTACAGGCCACCGAGGCGCCGGCCGCGCCAGAGCAACAGGAGCCAACACCAGCCGCCACAGAGGCGCCCCCGAAGGAGGATTGGCGCGAGCAGCGCATCCGGGCTCTCACGGCCAAGCACGCCGCCGAAGCTGAGCGCGCGCGGGCTCTGGAGGAGCGGCTAGAGGCGTTGACGCGGGCACAGGCGCAGCCGGCCCAGCCAACAGCTACGCCCGCTCAGCAGACCGCCGCAGTGCCGCAGAACGATATGGAAGCGCGGGTTGCGGCGGAGGTGGAGCGCCGACAGTTCGATGAGGCGTGCAACAACACCTATAGCGCGGGCAAGTCCAAGTTCACGGACTTTGACGACGCGGTGAAGGGCTTCACGCTCATCGGCGGTGCGCCGAAGCCGTTCCTAGAGGCGGTGACGGCGCTTGAGCACGGCGCGGACGTGTTCTACGCGCTCGGCAAAGACCCCGGCGAGGCCATTCACATCATCGGCCTGCCGCCGGCCAAACAAGCAATTGCGTTGGCGAAGCTGGAGGCCAAGCTAACGGCTCCTCCGCCGCCCAAGGCAGTTTCGCGGGCGCCATCTCCCATCTCGCCCATTGCTCCTGGCAATGAGGTTGACGAAAACGCAGAGCCGGACCCGGCCGAGAACCCGAAAGCCTATATGGCATGGGTAGCTAAGCGTGTTGCTAGGCGGTAAGCAGCGTAATGCCATACGTTATCGTCTATAGCCTCCGTGAAGATAAGACGTTCCAGTGCAATGTGGATGAAAGCACTGCCGCCAAGGCTAAGCTGAATGGTGCCACGGTAAGTTACCAGCCGTTTGAAGGCATTCCTTTCGAGTCTCGCTACTTTTCGGAGCGGACTGCGGCCAGTAGTAACTAAACCCGACTTCCGCCGGGATTTTGCGGATGCGACGGGCTTAAAGCCAACCCTTCTGTGCGGGGAATAGCACTGCGGCGTGCCTATTTCGGAATTGGATGCGGATTCTACACGGCTTTTCTTCCATTTCCTGAAACTGCCCCAAGAACTGAATTGTGAGGGGCAATCAGACAGCACGATCACGCTCTTGGAGCGCGTGATTATATTTCAGGAGACCTATTCGCTATGGCGAATAACCTAATTACGCCAGTTAAGATCGCGTTGACCGCGATCGAGCTTTGGAAAAACAGCAACGCCTTCGTTCGCAGCGTCACTCAGGAGTATGTGAACGAGTTCGCGCGCACGGGCGCGAAGGCTGGCACGCAAATCCGCATCCGCAAGCCGGTGGACTTCATCGTGCAGACCGGCCCGACGACCACCGTTCAGGATGTCGTGGAAAGCTACACCACCCTGACGGTCGCGACGCAGAAGAACGAGTCGTTCTCGTTCAGCTCTGCCGATCTGACGATGGTGATTGACGACTTCACCCGGCGCTACATCCGCCCGGCCGTCAACAACATGGCCGGCGCCGTTGCTGGCGACATGATGAGCGCTATCGAAGGTCAGTCCTCGGGCTGGGCTGCCACCTACGACAGCTCGGGCAACTTGCTGACCCCGACGATGGCGGCGTGGCTGAATGCAGCGGCAAACCTCACGCTGAACTCGGTCCCGGATTCGCGGATGCTGGCGGTCACGCATCCGTCGAGCATGGCGAACTCGGTTGCCACGTTCTCCAACCTGTTCAACAGCCAGCAGCGCATTGGCCAGCAGTACGAGAACGGCGTGATTACCCACGCGCTCGGCATGGACTGGATGAACGAGGTTACAACGCTCGTTCACACCACCGGCACGCTGGCGGCTTCTGGCAGCACCTACACGGCTGGCAAGGGGTGGAGCTTCGGCACGGTCTCTGGTGCGAACCAGACGGGCAGCTCGATCACGACGGCGGCGCTGACCGGCACGCTCAAGAAGGGCGACATCATTCGCATTGCTGGCGTGAACGCGGTTAACCGCATCACCAAGGCGGATACGGGATTGTTGCAGACGTTCGTTGTCACGGCAGACGTGGCGAGCGGCGCGACCAGCATTCCGATCTATCCGGCTCTCACGCCGTCCAATGCTGGCGTCTCGGTGCCCTACCAGACGGTGATGAGCAGCCCGGCCAACAGCGCGGTCATTTACTGCGTCACTGCAGCCAGCAGCCAGTATCGCAAGAACCTGGTGTTCAACCCGATGGCTGTCACTCTTGCGATGGTCGATCTTGAGGGCGATCTCGCTGGCGCCAACGTGTCGCGCCAGACGCAGGACGGCATTTCGATGCGTGTCGCTAGCCAGTGGATTTTTACCACTGACCAGAACCCGACCCGTCTCGACGTGCTCTATGGCAATGCCGTTTTGATGCCCGAATGGATTACAACCGTTGCCGATCCGGTCTGATCATTGGGAATAGGAGCTAATTAAATGGCGTTCGATCATCTTCGATTCCCAATCACGCGGTATCATCCGGTGCTTGGCAAGCGCACTGCCGACACGCACGACGACCTTGATCGCGTGTTTGTCGGTCCGGAGCACAACTGGTTCGAGACTCCGGAAGAGGCTGACATGCACCGCACTGCGGCAGAGGCCGCGATGGTGCTGCACAACAGCACTCGGATGCGTGTCGATACCATCGCTTCCGAGGGCGACCCGGATAGCGAGACGCCCGATCTTGCCGAGCAGACCGATATCTGCACGGTCGTCAACAGCGTGCAGCACCAGGAATACGTGGTGAAACCGATCCTGGAGGCTCCGACCGACGAGGAGCGGCAGGAGCAGGCGGCTCGCGTTGAGAAGGCGGCGCAGAAGCGTCGTGACGACCTGGCGCGCGAGGCTGATGTTCGTGTGGAGGCAACGCCCGCTTCCCACGAAGAGTCTTCGGCGGGCTAAGTGACTACCGCACGCGAAATTATCGACCTCGCGTTGCGCGACGCTGGTGTTCTCGGTGTGGGGCAAACGGCCTCCGCCGAGGACACCAACGGCGGCTTGCGTCGGCTCAACATGATGCTCGGTCAGTGGAATGCGCAGAGGTTTCTCGTATTCCGCCTGATGGACGCGTGGTGCCAATCCACGGGTGCGATCAACTACCAGGTCGGACCCGGAGGAGACATTGACATGCCGGTGCGCCCCGCTCGCATAGAGGGGGCATTCTTCCGGCAGGGCGGCTCAACGCCGCACGAGTTTACACTGGACGGCAGCATTACAGACGGTTCCGATGTTCTCGCTCCGGCTATTACGGGCGGCAACATCATAGATTGGCCGCTTAGGCTTATGGAGAGCCGTGAGGAATACAACTCAATCGCCCTGAAGGGATTGGGTATGTTTCCTACGGCTGCTTACTATGATCCGCAGATGCCGTTCGGGCGGCTGTATGTGTGGGCGGTGCCGCCATCGGCTTACGAGCTGCATATTCTGGTGCGGGCTCCGTTGCAGACGTTCCCGAATTTGAGCGACAACTTTCTGCTGCCTCCAGAGTATGACGAGGCGATTCACTACAACCTCGTGGTGCGGTTGCAGGCGGCTTACGGGCTGTCTCCCACACCATTTGCGATTGACCGTGCGCGCAATGCGATGAGCGTCATTCGCTCCGCCAACGCGCAAATCCCGCTGGCGAGGATGCCTGCCGCTCTTTGGCATAGGCATGTAGGGCAGGGCAGTTATGGTGTCGGGGCGTTCGGGTTCGCGCCGTCTGCATCGGATGGAAAGTTCATTTTGAATAAGAGCACATTAGGATGACGGGTTTCCCATGGGCTTCCGGAGATGAACTGGATGCTGATGATCTGAACGATGCGATTAATTCTCGCGCTCCTTCGGTTGCTCTGACAAATGCAGATACCGCTTTAGCAAACGCAGCTGCGGCCCAGACCGCAGCTAACGATGCGGCTACGGCGGCGATTGCTGCGCAAGCTACGGCAGATGCCGCGTTGCCGTTGTCTGGCGGCACAATGTTGGGCGACCTGACTCTAAAGGGAGACCCCACCGCTCCTCTACACGCGGCCACGAAGCGATATGTGGACGCCACAAGTGGGAATGTAACCGGTCCTAGTAGCAGCATATCCGGAAATATCGTCGCGTTCGATGGTACCGGTGGAACGTCGATATCTGATGCTGGGATTTCGACATCGTTAGGAGGGATACAAGCTAACTCTACGGGGAGTTTCTTTACCAATCAGTCTACTCCTGCCGTTCTTTTTAAGGTGGGCGACAGGTTATACGGAGGGGCGGCCACCGTTTATAACGGTGAATTTCCGCAAAGCAGTGGTAATACGACGTGGGCCGATGCCGTCTGGGGCTTTTGTATCGTTGGCGCATCCGATTGGGGCGTGATCGACGATCATAGTGTCCAAGCGATTACCGCAGTGTCTCAGGCATCGGAAACGATTCCCGTTGGCTCCCAAGGGGCTATGGGCGGCCAATTTTTAAGTTACAATCCCGCAGCGACACAAACTGTGTCGAGCTGGGGTGTTTACGCGGAGTCTCGACGCATAGACGGCGCCAACAACGCTATATTTGGCGCGGAGATTGATACAGCCAATCTGGGGAATGACGTATATAGCGGCCCTACGTTTGCCAATTCAGCCGGATTCTCTGCTGGTCTATGGGTGGCCAGTGGGGCTGGGATGGACCCAGCACTACTTACTCCGTCAACCTGGGCAATCGGCATTGCCAATAACGGCAGCACGTTCAACGTCGGAATAAACTTCCACACAGCAGCCATCACCGGCACTGATGGAACGTCCGGGTTCGGACAAGCGATATTCATGGGGCCACATCAGGGCCTGTCATGGTCGAATATGTCCGGCGAGGAGACGGCCAGGATATACGGCACTGGAACCGTAGCCGCAAACGAACAGGATTTGGTGTTCCAAGATGCCGGAACGACGGTCTTTCAGGGAACCAGCCAAGTATTCCAGGTTTCTCACATCGCAAACGCCGTCAACGGTGTAAATATACATCCATCCGCAACCGGTAATCCGACCGGCGTATTCGCATTCGGATCGGATGCCAACGTTGCCCTACAATTGTCTCCGCAGGGGAGTGCCCCGGTACTTTTCACATCAAACATAACTCCAAATATAGACAATGGGTTTTCATGCGGTCAAAGCGGCTCCCGTTGGAGTTCGATATGGGCAGCAAACGGCACGATTCAGACATCCGATCCGACACTGAAGACCGATATAGCGCCGCTCCCGTCAGTACTTTCTCTGGTCGCAGACCTGTCGCCCGTTACTTACAAATGGAAGGACGGCGGCTTATCGCCGGAGGCGAAGCTGGTTGAGGTAGACGAACCGGTATTTAAGACCGTCACTGAGACGGTAGACGAGCCAGAGGTTCAGAAGGACGGAACCGTGCGACTGGTAAGTCATACCAAGCAACGTAGAGAGCCGGTTGTTGACTTATTGCCGGTATTGGATGCGACAGGGAAGCCGGTTGTCGATCGGATTATTGCCAGGACAGTGCGGAACGACAAAGGCCATCGTGAGCACGTTATGGAAGACCGGCCCAGAATGCACGCCGTCCATCGGACGGAGAAAGTCACCAAAACCATTTACGAAAACGTTTCCCGCCCTGGGAAGCGCACGCATTGGGGATTCTTGGCGCCAGACGTAAAATCCGCATTTGAAAAGATGTCGATGGACTTTGGCGGATACATTAAGGGCGAGGATGGGACAGAGGCCATTCGCCCAGACCAACTGATCCCCGTTCTTTGGAAGGCCGTTCAAGAGCTTTCTGAAGAAATTACATCGCTCAAAGAGCGTTTGGCTAAGCCAAATACGGCGCACTGAGGATTTGAGAATGCGCAAATTGCTTCTGCTTGGTTCCGCGTTGGCGCTCGCTCCGTTTGCGGCAGATGCGCAGAGGCCGCCGTCCTTTTTGCAGGGGCAGTCCCTCTCCTATTCGATGCTGAATAAGGCGTTTCAGAACACCATTGCCCTGAACGGCCTTAGCATAGTCGGAGCGTGTTCTGGCAATAGCTCGCCCAACGGTCCGAATCAGGCGACGATCACCGTCACATGCCCCGGCGCTGGCCAGCCGCAGGGGCCGAATGGCTCCATCCAGTTGAACAATGGCGGCTTGTTCTCCGGCGTCACCATGAACGGCGATGCTGTGATGGATGCCAACGGCGTCCTGACGCTGAACACAGTCCCTGTCGCCAAAGGGGGCACAGGAGCCACTACGGCGGCGGCTGCACGGGTTAATCTGGGCATCGCGACGGTTGGTGGCACGGGAGCATATAGCGACCTCACGGGCCTTCCCACGCTCGGCACGATAGCATCGCAGGCCATGCCGGGGGCTGGGCTTGTGAACAGCACCGGAACCGCTCTGACGCCAGTACCCGCGATGAGCGGCGATGCGACGCTGAACCTGACCACTGGCGTCCTGACTCTCGGCACGGTCGGGGTGCCCAAAGGCGGAACGGGCGCCACGGCGTTTACGGCGCACCAACTTCTGGTCGGACAGGGACAGCTCGGCGTCACCACAACGACGGGCGGCACCTCGGGACAAGTGCTGACGAGTCAGGGGCCGAACTCCGATCCGACGTGGCAGACGCTATCTGGCGGAGGCGGCACGGGGCTTTCTCCCATCGCCAACAACACCCTGCTTGCCAATACGAGCGGGTTCAGTGCCAATCCTATCTCCACCACAATGACCGCCATGCTCGATGCCGGCATGGGCTCAACGCGCGGCTCCATCCTTGAGCGCGGCGCGTCCGGTTGGCAGCCGATTGTTCCCGGCACCGCTGGCAACTGCTGGACGAGCAACGGCATCAACGCCGATCCGAGCTGGCAGCCCTGTTCAGCTGGAACTTCGTTCTCCGGGACTGGCGGCGTGGTTGGCGTGGATGCGAACGGCACACCGTTCGTATTCTCACTCAACAATCTGGCCGTTTCGACAGGGACTGGTTCAGGCGTCTTGTCGGTATCGCCGGGCGGCGGCACGTCGTCGGAACAGGTCAACCCGCAGACTGATACGACATACACAACGTCATCGGGCGACGCTACTCAGCTAATCACGTTCAGCAATGCGTCTCCTGTTGCTGTCACACTACCGGACCCTGGCACAGACATTCTGGGCGGTTGGTTTGCGGATTTCAGCAATTTAGGCGTTGGCCCTGTTACGTTTACGCCTGCTGGCAGCACGATTGATGGTGCGGCTAGCATCACGCTCTATCAGGGACAGGGCATTCGCATTGTCTCTGACGGCAACAACTATTTCACGCAACGCGGCGGAATGCAGCCCACACAGATCGGGCCGCTGATTAACGTTCTGCCGGGCGCATCAGCTGTAGCTGACGCTGACACATTCCCCGTTGTGCAATCTGGCACAACTGCATCCAAGCAGACGATGGGCGCAGTGTGGACATGGGTTGGCGGTCACATGCCGAACTATCAGCCGCCCCAGGTTATTGCGAGCACGAATTTCACGCTCGACGCCAATACGCATAACGGCAAGATCGTCACGGCTACGGCGCCCATCACTGTGAGCTTGCCTGCGGCTCTTGCGAGCTTGGGTGTTGGCTTTCGGACTGCGATCTTCAATCAGTCTGGTGGAGCTATTACACTTTCCAATGCGGGCGCTTCGTGGGGTGCGTGGGCCACCAGCTCTGGATCGCTTTCTATTCCGAACGGGCAAACGGCGCTTGTGACAGTGATAAAGCCGGCTACTGCTGGTGTCGTCTTTGCTGCTATCAGCACCACAGCGAGCGGCGGCGGAAGTAGTGTTAGTTTCCCGCCAGTCTCCGGCCGTTTCTATGCTCCCGACATAACGACGATAGGAAACCTGACACCGGTAACGGGGCGACTGTACGCGCTACCGTACATTCTCCGGGCTGGCACTTATCGCGGAATGGCATTCGGGGTTCAGACTGGTCCATCGACCACGACGACATGCCGACAAGGAATCTATTCCGACAACGGGTCGGGGAAGCCAGGAGTTCTGCTTGCCGAGAATATCGATTCTGTGCCAACGGGGTTCACAGGGAACGTCTACAACGACTTTACAGGTGGGGATTATACCGCCGCCACCGACATTCCTGTGTGGCTAGCTACTACCTGCAATGGCCCTAATGGAATGGTGGTCTACGCCGCTGATCTAAAATCTGGATATCTTCAGGGCTTTACGTTTTCGCAGTTAGGTTCTACTAACGGATTTGGCGTCAATCCGGACCTAGGCCTATATTCTACTGTCATCACGACTTATCCTGCTGGAACCTTGGCATCTACCAATTCGGGTAATTTCGGCGCGGTTGCGTATGCGCTCGGTTCGGTTACTGCTCCGAATATAAGGGCTCGATGATGCGAGCCCTATTGCTAGGAACGGCTATTTGCTTTGTCGCTTGTAGCGCCGATGCCGCAATCTTGCACGTCGGGCCGGGCCAGACTTACGCCACGATTCAAGCGGCGGTGGACGCGTCCAGCGACGGCGATACGGTAGAAGTGCAGTCTGGCACTTACACCAACCAGACTGCCTCCATCGTGAAGAGCATCACGCTTACGGCGGTTGGTGGTCGGGTGAGCGTGCCGCAGACGGTTGCTGTGCCCAACCAAAAGGGCATCTTCGTCGTGGGCAGTCTTACCACGACGCCGCGCGTCACGATCGATGGCTTTGATTTCAGCGGTGCGACTACGCCTTTTGGCAACAATGCCTCTGGCGTGGTTTACCAATCCGGATATCTGACCCTGACCAACGATTCATTCCACGATAACCAGGACGGCATTCGCGCCGCGCCTAGTACTGTTGGTAGCCTACTGATCGACCACTGCGAATTCGGCAACAACGGCATTAACGACGGCCTTACGCACAACGTCTACGTCGGCATAATCCCGCAATTCACGATCCAAAACAGCTACACGCACGATCCGAAGGGCGGGCACGAGATAAAGTCTCGCGCCCTCAATACCTACGTCGTGAATAACCGGATTTTCGACAACGCTGGGAATGGCTCGTATCAGGTCGATATCCCGCAGGGCGGCAACGTGACCATCACAGGGAATATCATCCAGCAGGGCACGAACAACGCCAATCCGAACATCATTGCTTATGGCGAAGAGAACGTTACTCAGAATCCCGGTAACGCCGTATCGGTCTCGAACAACGTGTTCGTGAATGATGATACGGGACATGCGCCGGTCGTGATGTTCAATCAGCGAACCGAAACGGCGGTTCTCACGAACAATAGCTATTGGGGCATCACGTCGGGTCAGATTGCCGGTGGCAGCGGCCCCGTCAGTAGCTCGGGAGATGTGTTCCTAGGATCGCGCCCGACTCTGGATACGACGACGGTTCCCTATATGACGACGTATCCCATACCCATGACGCTTTCGGTCATCGCCGGGCGGCTTTCAATCACTAACGGCTTGCTGGCGATGGTGCCGCCCGGCAGCACGGGCGGGGGCGGTGGCGCTGTTGCCGGCGCATGGGCCGACGCAGACGGCACCGTGATTACAGATGCTGACGGCACGTCGATTACAGACTGAGCAGGAGAAATTATGTCTCGCTTCTTTGCATCGGCGCTCCTTGCGTCTGTCGCATTGGCTGCGCCGGCATTCGCCGCGAATACGATTGACAACCATGCAGCGATCTCGCAGCCGGTTGTGACATCGGACGAAATGCTTCTTTGGCGCTCGCCATCGACCACGGCGAAAACCACAGTCGGGCAGTTGTTCGGGCTGATGGGCGTCTCTGGCGACTGCTCGGGCACCACGGGGCCTATCGTGTCGATCGTGTGCAGCCTGCCAGCTAGCAAGATCACCAGTGGCACGTTCGCGGCGGCGCGGTTGCCCACTCCCACAGCGAGTAGCCTCGGCGGCGTGCAGTCGATCGCGCCCGTGACGCATCAATTCGTTACGTCGATCTCGAACACAGGAGCCCCTTCCCTCGGGCCTATTTCCGTAGCCGATCTAAGCGACGGTTCCTCAACGATGAGCGGAGCCGATATCAGTAACGCAATGCGTAGTGGAAGCTCGCCAACCGTGACGAGTTGCGGAACATCTCCCACGGTCGGGTCGGGATCGACCGATTATAGCGGAACCATAAACGTAGGCTCGGGAACGGTCACGGCCTGTACAGTGACGTTCAACGCTACCCACTCGCCGCAGCTGCGGTGTTGGGTTGCTCCTAGCACTCCAGTTGCATGGGGCACAAATCCGAGCACCGTTGCCCTTGTGGTATCGTTTTCTTCGTCGATTGGCGCCGGAAAGTTCGATTATGGATGTAATTAGTCCTTCGAGCAGGCTGTCAAGGTAAGATTGTGAGCAGAATTGCGCTTACCTCCGGGGCCTACCAGGCTAGAAGCATAATCGCAGCGGCCCAACGTTCCCTTAATCTCTTTGCGGAGAAGAACCCTACCGACGCCCCGGTGCCATTTACCTATTACCCCACGCCTGGGACAAGACTGCTTGGCACATCTCCCAACAATGTCGGCTGGCGGGGTCTCTATGCGGCGACGAACAGTAAGCTGTATGGGGTGTCGGGCAACACGGTCTATGCGATAGGCTCAGACTGGTCGTTTTCCTCAATGGGGACGATTGGCACTTCGTCTGGCCCGGTGAGCATGGACGATAATGCCACCACGATCGCTCTGGTGGATGGCTCAACCAGCGGATACGCCATCGATCTTGCGGCTTCTACGATGACGGCTATCACAGGAGACGCTTTTTACGGCGCTGACCACGTATCGTATATCGACACGTACTTCCTTTTCAATAAGCCTGGAACACCTCAGTTCTATAGTAGCGACAGTAATTCACTCACTTTCGACTCTCTATGGTTTGCAAACAAAGTCGCATACTCGGATCATCTGGTGACGTTGGCGGTTGCCCACCGCGAAATATGGCTTCTCGGTCAAACCACGTCTGAGGTGTGGATCGACGCAGGAGCCGCGCAATTTCCGTTCCAGGCCATGCAGGGCGTTTTTATCGACTACGGTTGCGCCGCGAAATACAGCGTGGCGAAGACGGACAACGCGCTGTTTTGGCTGGCGCGTGACAAAACCGGGCAGGGGATCGTGCTGCGCGGTGCTTCATACGAGGCGACGCGAATTTCAACCCACGCCATCGAGAATGCGATATCGAAGTATCCGTCGATTTCTGATGCAATCGGATTCTGCTATCAGCAAGGCGGGCACGTTTTCTACGTTCTGACATTCCCTCGCGCCGATCAGACTTGGGTTTACGACATCTCGACCGGCCAGTGGCATGAATGGTGCTGGATCGACAGCAACGGCATTGAGCGTCGCCACCGCGCGAACTGCCATGCCTTTTGCTACGGCACGAACGTTGTCGGGGATTGGGAGAGCGGCAACATCTACGCGCTCGATTCCAATGCCTTCACGGATAACGGAGCCCCCATCAAGCGCGTGCGCGGATTCCCGCACATGGTTGAGGACGGTAAGCGGGTGATGTATCGGCAGTTCATTGCCGACATGCAGGTTGGAACGGCTCTTCCGACGAATGATGCCACGGTCAGCTTGCGGTGGTCGGACGATCGCGGGGCGAGCTGGGGCACGCCAGTTCAGGGTTCTCTCGGCGCAACGGGCGAATATCTGACTTCAATACAGTTTCAGCGCCTCGGCATGGCGAGAGACCGAGTGTTTGAATTGGCGTGGTCTGCGCCAGTGTCTACGGCTCTTAACGGTGCGTTTGTTGATGCGCGAGTAGCTGCGACTTAGCATTTGGAGTGAGGATTCCGTATGACTGGTTATTCTGACTATGCGGCCCGCAAGATTCTAGATCATTCGGTGGGCAAGACTTCTTGGACTATGCCAACCGCATATATGGGTCTCTACACCGTCCTGCCGACTGATGCTGGCACGGGCGGCACTGAGGTATCGACGGGCTCTTATGCGCGTGTCGCTACGTCTGGCGCCACATGGAACGCAGCTTCCGGCAGCGCACCATCCTCGAATAGCAATGCGGCGGCCATCACTTTTCCGACCAGCACCGGCTCTTGGGGCTCGGTGGTCGGATGGACGATCATGGACGCGGCAACGGCGGGCAATCAGATTTTCTCGGACTATTTCGGTGGCTTTCTCTGGCTGCCGTTTACATGCACTAGTGCATCGCCAGGTGTGTTCACGGTGCCATCTCATGGCTTTAGCAACGGCGATACCGTGGTGGTCACGGCAGAGGACGGCGGCGCGCTGCCAGCGACGGCCGGTTCGTTTGCGGGCCTCCTAACGGTGGCTAGCGCGACTACAGACACATTCACTGTCGGTGTGAACACCACCGGCACTGGCTCTGGCATGGTGCGTAAGGTGGTCGCACAGACAATCGGTGCTGGAGTCACGCCCTCTTGGGCTGGAGGCACCCCCGGTGCCTTTGTGTTGACCCTTGCCTAAAGCGTAAAATGGCAACGCTCTACGTCTCGACAACGGGCAGCGACGCGGCGGCCGGCACGATCGGCGCTCCCTTCGCTACCGTCACGCACGCTGCCAATGTCGCCACGGCCGGTAGCTCTGTTTTCGTGCGCGCGGGAACCTACAGTGAGGCCGTGACTGTCGGCAGCAGCCGGGACGGCACATCGGGATCGCCTATCGTCTATGCGCCATTCACCGGCGAAACGGTGATCTTTGACGGTTCGGCCCTTGCGGCTGGCACAGACATCATTTCTATCTTTGCCGACTACATCACTTTTACCGGGTTCGAGATCAGGAACGCCAAGAATCACGGTGTCATGGCGTACGACACGCACGGCGTCGTCATATCGAACAATGTCATCCACGGCTGCATTCAGCACGGCATCTGGGCAGGCGGCGAACTCGGCGCTTCATCCAATACAATGATCAGCGGCAATACGGTCTATGACTGCTGTCGCTCCAATGTGGCTCGGTCTGGCGGCAGCGGGTGGGGCCAGGGAATCGGCGTCAACTTCTCCGATGGCTCCACGATCACCGGCAATACCGTCTATAAGAACTACGGCGAGGGGATCGGGGCGCCACAGAGCAGCGGGGTCACGATCTCGCACAATGTCGCCTATGACAACTACTCCATCAACATCTACCTCGACAACTCGCCCCTTGCGGTCGTCGATAGCAACCTGACCTATTCCAGCGGAGATACGGGCTACTATCATGGCACCACGCCAGTTCCGTCCGAAGGGATAGGTTTTGCGATTGAGACTGTCTCATCCCAGCGCCCGTTAACCAGCCCGATCGTCACCAACAACATATCCATCAATGATCTGATCGGCATCTACTACGGCAACTATGGGACTGGCGGCGGTATCCAGAACGGCGTTTTCGCCAACAATACAGTCGTCAATCCATATTCCTCGGGGAAGTGCGTTAACTTCGATGCCGATGCCGGCCATTCTGGCAACGTTTTTCGCAACAACATCGTCTACCGTAGCCCCGCTGGAACGCTGATTACCGGTACGACCACCGGCTTTACGTTCGATCACAATTGCTGGTTCGGCACGACCCCTACTGGCTCGTGGCGCGGAACTGGCGATGTCGTTGGCGATCCCATTCTGATTAATCCGGGAACGTTCGTTGCGACCGATTATAAGCTAAGCACGGCGTCTCCTGTTAAGAGTGCCGGAACTACCATAGCGACGGTTACAACAGACTATTCCGGTGCAACGCGCACGGCTCCTTACAGCATGGGTGCGTTTGGGCCTCCCGCTGCGGCACTCATCGTAAGCACCGGATATTCCGACTACGCTTGGCATAAGATTTTCGATCACTCGGTTGGCAAGACGGCATGGACAATGCCGACTGCTTATATGGCTTTGTTCACAACTCTGCCGAAAAGCGATGGGACTGGCGGTGTGGAAGTAAGCGGTGGCTCCTATGCGCGAGTCACCACGTCTGGCGCCACATGGAACGCGGCCGGCGGCAGCGCGCCGTCATTCAATAGCAATGCTGCAACTATTTCCTTTCCACTTTCGACGGCTTCTTGGGGCGCAGTTTGCGGTTGGGGAATCATGGATGCGGTTTCCGGCGGGAATCAGATTTTCGCTGATTTCCTTGGGGCGTCTTTGTATGTGCCTTTCACATGCACCAGTGCATCGCCTGGAATTCTGACGATTCCGGCGCATGGCTTTAGCAACGGCGATACGGTTATTGTAACCTCAGATGCCGGCACGTTGCCTGCAACTTCCGGATCGTGGGGCGGGTTGCTGACAGTCGCCGGTGTGACCACGGACACATTCAATGTCGGGGTAAACACTACAAGTTCGGGATCGGGAATGCTCCGTAAGGTGGCGACGAAAACGGTTGGGGCTGGCGTGACTCCCTCTTGGGTTGGCGGCGCCCCAGGCGCCTTTGTGTTGAGGCTTGCCTGATGGCAGACACGTGGTTTGCGATTACGGACGCGAGCGGCAACCTGTTGAGCACGGGAACCGTCCTCGATTCGTTGCAGAGTTATGCGGATCGCGGGCTTACCGTGATAACGCTGTCGGGTAATCCAGCCGGCCAGTTGTGGAATCCGGCAACGAGGACGTTTTCGCCGGTTGGTGCTGGACTCAATGCTTACTCAAAGGCCGATTGGCTGCGGCGGTTTACCCCTGCTGAATTGGCGGCGTTTCGCAACAGTGCTGATGCAAGCATAGTAGCCTTTCGCTATGTGTTCGAGAACGACTCTGCGGTCATTCCGCAGGGACCGGATGTTCAGGCGGTTCTCGCGCATGTCGTCGCGATCGGTATGTTGTCTGCGGCGCGCGCTGCGGTCCTTGGCGCCAACTGATGGCAGGTGGGTTTCCCGTCAGCTACCAGTTTTGTCCTTTTCCAGGGTCGGCTCCGTCCTTTGCGCATGGAATTTCTGTGGCTCCGTCTGCGACGGCGAACACGACTGGCGCTTGGGTAGAGCTTATCTCAGCCACCAGCTATGATACGTCGTGGTTACTCATTAGTGTACAAGACCCTGGGACGGCCACAGCGCTAAACTCTGTTTGCATTAACGTGTCCACCGGAAGCACTGGGAATGAACCGGCATCCATTCTTATCAACAACCTGATCTGCCTTCGGGACTCGCTTTCTAGCGTAGCCGGGCAGGGGGCCACTTATCTCATTCCTACGCAGGTTAAGGCTGGCACGAGGCTTTCCGCAAACGCGCAGAGTTCTGGTGCCGCAGCGGCGGCACTGTTCGTTTCGATACTTCCGATCGCCGGGGCCTTCGGATGTATCTCTGGTGGGAGTGCGATTGACACCTACGGATTTTCGCCATCTACGACGCGAGGCGTTGTAGTGGACCCTGGCGCATCCGGGTCTACTAAGGGCGCATATATCGAGGTTGTTTCATCGACATCGTATGATTTGGCCGGATTCATTCTCGGATTTGATGCGGGAGGAACGAGCGGGTCATCGGCGCTGGCTTGGACGTTAGACGTTGCTGTAGGCTCTCTAGGAAATGAGATCGTGATATTTCCCGACTTGCAGATATACGGAAGAGGAACGAGCGGCACGTATAAAGCGATATACCCGGCCGCTACATCGTTTATCCCGGTCCAGATTCCCGCAGGTTCGCGAATTGCAATTCGGGCTCAGTGCAATTCGGGCACAGCCGCACCGAGAGTGTTTGGAGTTACCTTGTATGGAGTGCGACTATGAGCTGGACCCTAGACTCTAGCGGCACTCAGACAGCCACTGTGGGCACGAAACACTCGTTAGCTACATCCACAAGCAACGGCACATTCATATTTGAAGCCGATCTGGGTAATCTGGCTGCGGGCGAGGGCGTGCGATTGACTGTAGAGGGCATTACGCTTTCCGGTGGATCGTCTGGTATTATGTGGCCGGGGACTTATGTCGCGCCTCTCGTGGCCACGCGGGTTCAGGCCCCACCTGTCGCATCGAATATTTCCATCACCGTCACGTTGACGCAGATAAGCGGCACTGGCCGGGCTTTTCCTTGGAAATTGCTTAGGGTGTGAATCTAGTCGGAGGGCGAATTGTCCTACGTTTACGCCCTCCCGGCTGAACTTACGGGGGCAACCCCGCTTGCATTAACCAGTCGCGGGGCTGCGTTCTCGCGCGGCCGGTCTGTTCTTTCGCTTTCTCAGGCACTAACCTCTGTTGGTAGTGTACGGTCGCAGGGCCAAAGCGTTCTTTCGCTTATCCAGGCGCTAACGTCCCGTGGCGCCGGATATTCGCGCGGCAAAGGCGTTCTCTCGCTTTCTCAGCCTCTTACCGCTCGGGGCTCCGCGTTTTCTCGGGGGCACAGCACTCTTTCGCTCTCGCTGGCCCTGACATCGGTTGGAAGCACACGATCCTCGGGTAGTGGCGCTCTTTCATTCTCCCAGGCTCTGGCGTCGGTTGGAAGTGCAAGGTCGCAGGGTCAAGGCGCTCTCTCGCTTGTCCAGGCCTTGGCTTCGCGTGGTTCCGGATACTCGCACGGCAAAAGCGCCCTTTCGCTTTCTCAGGCGCTGACTTCGCGTGGTGCAGCATTTTCGCGTGGCAAGGTTGCTCTCTCGCTCATCCAGCCCCTCACGGCTACGGGCTCAGCATTTTCTCAGGGGCGGGGCACCCTATCGCTTTCCCAGCCTCTGATATCGGTTGGTAGCGTAAGGTCACAGGGCCAAGGCGCTCTGCTTCTCTCGCAGGCCCTGACATCGCGTGGCGCGGCGTTCTCGCGCGGGCGCGGTGCCCTTACTATGTTGTTGTCTCTGCACCTGACTTCGCTCGGCAGCGCGCGGTCCACGGGCAGAAACGGCCCCTTCATTCTATCTCTTGCGCTCGTGTCGCAAGGTTCTTCGTTCAGTCGTGGTCGTGGTGTTCTGACGGTAGACGGCACGCCGTTGGCGTTCGTCTCACGCGGAAGCGCATTCAGCCACGGCCGAGACGTTCTTACCCTTCCTATCATCGTGCCGCTGCATTCTAGAGGACAGGCTTTTGCGCATGGCGGGATGGTGCGCGGCGGTCGGCAAGGCACGGGCGTTCTGACATTAAGGCCCTTCATACCAGCTCAGAACATCATCAACATCGGAATGCCGCAGCGTGGGCTTCCGATTGCCGATCCGAAAACCGGACAGATGAACCAAAACTGGTATCTGTTCTTCCATGCACTCTGGCAGCGGGGCGGTGGCCCCATAGGGAATTGATGCCGCATTTTACACGCATCGCGGACGGCATCGATGTTCGTCCGATCCTTTGCCAACTAGACGCGCATCCCGAGCTTTGGGATCAGCATACGGCTCGCAAGATCGCGCCCGGCACACCGCATTCGCAGATGTCGGATATCTGGGTGCGGTGGCGTGCTCTGGAGGAACTACGCGAGCCGAAGGATTACGCGGAGCCGCATTTCGGAGTCTGGTATCCGGCTTGGCACGCGCTATCGGCCTTACAGCCTCTGGTCTACGGGCTCATGGCGCAAGTGCGGTGCGTGCATCTCGGAGGCATCCTCATTACGCGTATACCACCGGGCGGGGGGATCGAACCACACCACGATCGCGGCCCCTGGCACGCTGAATATCACAACTGCAAGGTCTATGTGCCGCTTAAGAGTAACGCCCGTTGCGTCAATGTGTGTGAGGGTGAAGAGGTCAATATGAGGGTCGGAGAAATCTGGACCTTTAACAATCTCCTAGTCCACAGCGTTGAGAACAACGGCGCGGAAGAGCGGATTACCGCCATTATCAGTATGCGAGTTGAGTGATGGATTACGAGATTGCGCCAGAGCAGCCGTACGGCGTCGAAATCAAAATGGCCGATGGTATTTTCGTCAAGCAGATGGCCATACCCAAGGCCGGAACCATCGTTCCTCAGCATTCCCACAAATATGAGCACCTGAGCATGCTGGCGCGTGGGTCCGTGCGTGTCTTGCGTGATGGCGAGGACGCCGGTCTGTTCTACGCTCCGACCGGTATTCACATTCCTGCCGGCTGCAAACACACATTTTGCAGTTTGGAAGACAATACGGTCATCTATTGCATCCATAATATCAAGACCGCCGAAGAAGTCGAGATATTGGAAGAGCATCACATTGTAAGGGGTGCGGCCTAATGCCCTGGGCTGTAGCTGCCGCTGGCATCGGTCTCGTTGGCGCTGGGATTTCCGCTTCTGGCGCAAGCAGTGCGGCTGGAGCACAATCAAGCGCTGCGAAGAACGCCGCCGCGCAGAATCTTGCTCAGTTCCAACTAAACTACAACACGCAAAACCCATTCGTAACCCTTGGGTATAACGCACGAGACCAACTTATCAACGATAACGACCTTTACAAGTATGCGAATTACCAGTCGCCATATCTAGCGCAAGCGGGGCAAAACGTTCCCGGCCAGATCAGCTTGCCTAATGCTCCGCAACCCATGACGCAGGCTCAGCTTGAGCAGACGCCGGGATATCAGTTCAATCTGTCTCAGGGGCTCAAGGCCACTCAAAGTGCGGCTGCTGCTAAGGGACTAGGCGTGTCTGGGGCGGCACTCAAGGGAGCCGCGACGTATGCAACAGGTCTAGCAGATAGCACCTATCAGAACCAATTCGCGAATGCGCAGCAAATTTACGCTGACCTGTTCCAGAATGCCCAGCAGGGCTTTGCAAACCAGCAAACGCGATATGGAGACTATCTGAATCTTGGTTCTCAGGACATGGCAAATCGCCAGAATCAGATCAATGCTCTGTTGAATGCCACGACGATAGGTCAGAATGCTGCATCCCAGGTTGGGAGCCAAGGCGTGCAATCGGCTGCTAACACAGGAAACTATCTTACGCAGGCTGGAAATGCACAAGCGGCAGGCTCGGTCGGGACGGCCAACGCTCTGAGCGGTGGGTTGCAGAATGCCTTCAACAACTACCAGCAATATCAGATGCTGAATAATTTGTTCGGCAACGGGAATACCGGCGGCAGCAATAATCTCGTCAACGGGTTCGACAACGCCGCCTACAGTTCTGGCGGCAGCATCTTCGGTTCGATTTAAGGGGCGCACATGGCAATCGACGCGTCAATCCCCCTTGGGGTTAAGCCGGTCCAACTCCAGAACCCATTGGCTCTGGCCGGGCAGGCTGCGCAGATTCAGAATGCCGTCAATGCCAATCGACTATATCAGTCGCGTGTGGCTGCGGGGCAGGCGTTTCAGCAGTCGATTGGTCCTAACGGCACACCTAACCAGAATCTGTTGTTACAGAACCTCGCGGCAAATCCGCAAGCTGCTGCGATGGCGCAAGAGTCGGCCAATAGCGGACAGGCGTTGGTGAACTCGAATTTCGGCTTTAACACTGCTCAGCAGACAGCGCTTTCATCGATCATCGGTTCGCAGCTCACCCAAGGCGATGACCAACAGAACGCCGATGCGTATAAGCAGCGCATTATGTATGCTCGCCAAGCCGGATTGATTGACGATCAGCACCTTGCGGCTGCTTTGCAGAACATGCCGCCACCTGATGCTGGACCGCAGGCGTACCGTCAGTTTGGGACTAAATTGCTGATCGGCTCGCTTGCCGGGCCGCAGGTAGCGCAGCAGGCGTTCGGCGCCCCGGTGTCCGTCGATAATGGACAATTCCTGCAAGGGGGCGTGCAACAGAGTCCGGTTATGGGGGGCGCCATCGTGCCCAATGGACCGGCAACGCCTGTTGGGCTGCCGTCTCGCACAACGCTCATCACGCCGACTCCTGGCTTTGATCCCGTCACTCAGGCGCCGATTTCGGAACCCCTTGGCGCGCGCGCGGCACAGCAGGGGATGGGCGCACAACTCGGCCCGGCCGGGCAAACCATTCCCAATGCTCGACAGGGCAGGTATCCCATGACCGCCGCCCAAACCGGACCTGCATTGGGACAGCAAGAAGCAGCCGGCGTATCGGCTGCGGAAAACGCCAAGCAGGGTATCGATCTCGGGAAAACGGCGGATCAGGTGCCGACCCGCAAGGCGGCGTTGGACAACATGCTTTCCGATCTGCAAACGCTTAATACCGGGCCGGGAGCAGATTGGGAAAAGACAGCAAACGCGCTTTCCAGTCGCCTTACCGGACTCGGCATCACCATGTCTCCGGATCAGATTGCGAAACAGGAGAGCTTTGCCAAACTGTCGAAGCAAATCGCGCTCGCGCAGACTTCGGCGCTTGGGGCAGGCACGGACGAAAAGTTGACCACGGCTCTCGGCGCCAACCCGAATACCGACCTATCGAAGCTCGGGAACACTCAGATTGTCGGTATGCTCAAGGGCAACGAGGACGCGATTGCGCTCAAAAATCTCGCGTGGCAACAATACCAGGCTCAGCATGGCCCGCAGTCTTACGGGCAGTTCTCGACGCAATTCAATCACAGCTTCGACCCGCGCGCGTTGCAGGCTGTCTATATGTCTCCAGAGGACAAGGCAAAGCTTGCGGCAAGCTTGAATAAAGACCCGCTAGCCAAGGCGCGATTTGTCGCGACGCTGAAACAGGGTATGGCGGCTGGCATCATTCAGGCGCCATCGAATGGACAGTAGCTTCGATCCAATCTTCGATGCGGCGGGCAAGCAGTACGACATTGACCCGACCGTGCTCAAGGCGTTGGCGTTGCAGGAGAGCCGGGGAAACGTCGATACGCCCCCGTCGAAAGCCGGTGCGGTCGGCCTCATGCAGTTTATGCCAAAGACAGCTACGGCAATCGGGATCGATCCGACCAACCCGGTTGAGGCCATCTTCGGCGCTGCCAAACTGCTCGACCAAAACCTAAAGCAGTATCACAATCTGCCGGACGCATTGAAGGCGTACAACGCCGGGAATCCGTCTCGATGGAACAACCCGGAGACGGCGGCTTATGTGCCGGGCGTGGCAGCCAAGTATCAGCAGATAGTGTCCAACAAGCGCGTTCCGACTGGCGCGGGGGCTGCCGACGACGCGTTGCTCGGAAGCTTTCTGGGAGGCTCGGGGAAGCCGTCTGGGGCCGCTGCGGAACCGGCGCCCCCTACCGTAGCCCCTGCCGACGATCAGTTGCTCAGCGGCTTCTTATCGTCTCCTGCTGCGGAACCATCTGCGCCGGCACCTACGCCGCAAACGGCATCTCCGCAGGCGCAAGCTACGGCGCCAATGACAACGCCTCCTGGCGTACCGCAATGGCTCCACGATGCGGCCAACACCACGGTTGCCGGCCTCAACCGCGCAGCTCACGATGTTGCCGATCTGCCCGTGCAAGCTGGCGCTTACCTAGCTGACAGGGCTGGGTTGACGCAAACTGCATTGCCCGCCATGCAGGCTGAACAGGCGCAAGCACGGAATGCGTTCCAGCAGAACTATGGCAGCAACCCGCTGGCCCAAGGCGTGCGCATAGGCGGAGACATAGGAGCAACCCTGCTGCCGGGCGGTTTGGTCGGGCGCGGCGTAACGGCGGGCGGCAATGCTCTGCTGGGCACGGGGAGCGCTCTCGCGCGAATGGGCACGGGAATTGTCTCTGGTGCCGCGCAAGGCGCCACGGGGGCCGCTCTCACGGCGGGATCGTCCGACCAGCCGCTAGGGGAACAGATCGCAACCGGAGCGGCTGTAGGTGGCGTTCTGGGTGGCGCTGTGCCGCTGGTGGGCAAGGCTCTAGGCGCGGGGAAGATCAGCCCGGAACTAGCCGGCGTTGCCAAGGATGCGCAAGCTCTTGGCGTGCCCGTCTATGGCGGACAGATCAGCGCTAATCCAATGGTGCGCGTGGCTAATAGCGTCGTGAACAAGCTGCCTCTCTCCGGCGCCGGTCCGGCAGCCGAAGCGCAGCAGACTGCTATCAATCGGGTTATAGCAGCTTCGATGGGACAGCGGGCGAACAAGCTCACTCCGGCGGTGATGGATGCGGCCAAGCGCGACACGGGCAAGCTGTTCGATGAGGTGGCGAACAAGGTCACGATCCAAGCGGATGACCAGCTTCTAAGCGATCTGGGGAATATCGAATCTGCTTTGAAGTTCGTTCCCCCTAGCGAGCAGGGGGTCATTCGTTCGCACATCACGAATGTTCTGGAGACAGCAGTTAATGGCGACGGCGCCATCAATGGGAAGGCTTATCAGGCACTAACCGCGAAAGGTGGACCGCTCGATATAGCGGTCACAAAGGGCGCCGATCCGACCGTTAGGCATTACGTTGGAGAGATTCGCAACGCGCTGGATGATGCTTTGGAGCGTTCAACCCCAGCCGATCTCCGGGCCAAACTGACGCAGGCTCGCAGTCAGTGGAAGGCCATGAAAACGGTTGAGGATTTGGCTGAAAAATCCCCAACAGGAGATATCAGCCCGGCAGCCCTAATGACGCCAGTGCGGCAGGCGTATGGCGGTGGCGGCAATCTCGGGATGGCCTATAACACTACTCCGCCGACGCTCGTGCAGTTGGCCCGCCTTGGGCAAGTCATCAAGGAGCCTCCAAGCTCCGGAACGGCAGAGCGGCTGGCCGTGATGTCTCAGCTCGGCAATCCGCTGGCGTGGGCTCCTATGGCGGCATCTCTGGGAGCGGGAAGGGCACTAGGAGCGGGGCTACGCAGCGATGCCTTTACTAACATGCTGCTCAACCCCGGTGTGTCAGGTGTAAATCCGCTCGCGGTTCAAACGGCTCGTCAGCTTGAAGATTTGCGTGCGCGGCGGCCTTAGTGGCGCGGCTGCGGGCAATGTCCTCGCGCGTCCATTTCACAATGCATGGTATGAAGGCGAAAAAGAAACCGGCAACGCCGGCATACAGCAAAGCGTACTGATGGGCTGGGCCGAGTCTTTCGAAGCCCGGTTCGGTAAGCATCGGCTGGACCCAGATAGCGCAGAACATCAGGAACGAGGGCACGATCATTAGGAACGCCATTATCGACGATCCTCTGATCCAGAATGCGAACATAGCCAAAGCAGCGACTACAGCCACCACAGTCAGCACGGCATTACGCCTTTCACGGAATTTCGTAGCGGGTACATAATGGCAAGTTTGATTCCCCCCGGCAAGGTTCAATTCCTAGACGCTGACGGGAAGCCGTTGGCTGGCGCTAGTGTAGATTTCTACATCCCAGGCACGACAGATCGCAAGGACACGTACCAGGACGCGGCGCAAACGACTCTGAATACCAACCCGGTCATTCTCAATGCAGCTGGCGAGGCGGTGATCTACGGCACAGGGGTGTACCGGCAGGTCGTGACTGACGCTTCCGGCAACCTGATCTGGGATGTGGAGACAGCCGAGCCCGGCACACAGATCGATAGCAGCACAGTAGCAGACTTTCTATCCGTCTCGGGAACGTCTTCTCTTTCTGATGTAAACATATCGGGCGTCTTGAATGCGACGAATGTAACGGTAAGCGGAAACTTGTCCTCCGGCGGAATATTCTCGGCTCCTGGCACGTCTGTTCTCGGCACAGCCACGGTCGATAATCTTATTGTTAACGTCAATGCCAACCTGTCCACCACCAATCTTACGGGAAATCTTGGTGTGACCGGAGATTTGTTCGTTTCTGGCGTTTCGTCTGCCGGAGATACAACACTCACAACCCTTACTGTGACGAGTGGTATTAATGGGTCTGCTGTCGGATGGTCATTGTTCCCAACAGGGACCGGTGCTTTTAATGGTCCCTATACTGTTGGAGTGAGTGTTTCATCCGCCGTTTTGGCGGGATCGTTTATCGCGGCCTCTGATGCTCGCGTGAAAATCAACGTAGCAGATGTGCCGTTTTCGGATGCTTACCGCTTCGTCCGGACCATGCGCGCCAAGATTTTCATGAAAGATGGCGCTCCAGATGCAGGCTTCATTGCCCAGGATGCCATACTGAATGGCTTTCAGAGGATGGTCGTTGTCACGAATACGGACGATCCTCGCATGTCGCACGGCGACGATGTTTCGCCTGTCGGGAAACGACTCAACCTAAATTACAATCACGCTACCGCATACCATCATAGGATGATAGACTACCTCCTCGATCGCGTGGACGATTTGCAGAAGCAGATTGACCTATTGAAGAACTGAGATTTCGAGCGGGGCCGCAGCCGGGCTGCCACCTGGCTACGACCCCTGACGCACCCACGTCCGTGTGAGGGACAAGAATGCGCTGCCCTATCGTTGCCCTTTCCAGGCCGGTGCGCAACCGACGCGCCGGGGCAATCTAATGCTCGATAACAACCGGGAAGCGACACTCGAATGGTGTTGGCCAGCGCCGATTCGGAGCCCCGTGGCAGTGACCCGTAACAGACCACTAATCCCGAGACACCTTTCTGACCTTTATGCGCGTGACCTGCGTTCGCCCGAATTATGGAGCGGGACCACAGCCATAGCTTGGGCTGTGGCGTTTTTCGCGGGTGGCCAAATTTTGCCACCAGCTACCTTCGATTTGATGGAACGTCTTGCTTCGGGCAACAAGTGGGCTTTGTTCTGTCTGATCGGCGGAATTGCGCAAGTCCTGTCCGTCGTTCTGTATTCCAGATATGCGAGATGGATTTGCGCCGTCGTAATGGGATGGTTCCCCCTTACTGTGTCTATCTCGATTGCATACTCGCCATACCTAGTACACATCGCAGTGTATGGCGGCTGGTTTTTTATGAATCTGTATTCCATTTTGCGGCTGCCGCGCCGTGCGCGCTGAATGTCGCAAGAGCCATTATCTCCGTGGGTTCCGGCAGTAGTTGGCATCGTCATCCAAGGCGCTACAGCCGCATTTGCCTGGTTCAAGTTCTTTAGGGACGGTTCGGAAAAACGGACAGAGAGCGTTTATGAACTGCGCGATAAACTCCGCTCTACCGAAAAAAGCCGCGATGACGAAGCGTATGCCAGACTGGAGCGAGAGAACGTCCGGCTTCTAGCGCGGGTAGACGACCTTGAATCGGACAAAGCCGAGATAGCCCGCGACCGGGATAGAGGCTGGTACCTTGCCCGATGGTGGGAGGGCTATGCCCACGACATCAAACATACCTTCGCCAATCTCTTGTTCAGAGCCAATGGGCGTTTGGAATTGGCGAAGATGGAGACGATTCCGGTCCCTGAAATCCATTGGCCCACATTGGAAGAACCAATGCCAAAGCCTCGCGAAAGCAAGCCCGATGTATGACGACCAGGAAGAGCACGAGCCGCCAGAACCGAGCGGAGCGCCAGCGTGGGCCGGCGTGTGCGTGTTGGTCCTGCTTCTGGCCATCGCGTGCCTAGTCGTTGACAGCATCCCATTCTAGGAACCGACAATGCTCATTGTTCTGATCTTGGTTTTGCTCTTGTGTTTCGGCGGCGGGTTCTATGGCAGCCGGGCAGGGTGGGGACCGCATTACGCCTATGGCGGCTTCGGGATCGGCGGTATTTTGCTCGTTCTGCTGATCGTGTGGCTGATTTTCGGCGGCATTGGATACCGCTGGTAAGAAGCCCCGAACCTCATCCCTCACATCCTACGGGGCGCTAGATGGATGGGCTCGGCTCATTCAGCCGCGTGCCGCTTCTAATCCATCATCACAGAGAAAATCAATGCACGAAACAACGATGGCGGTTCTCGTGCCGCTGTTCGATAGCCTCCTAGGCATCGTTGCCACAGTCGCCATCGCAATTGCGAGCGCGCTTATCAGCAAGTACGTCAAGGACAAGGGCGCGCGCGACACTCTGACGAACGCGCTCAACAACGCATCGGGCGTGGTGCTGCATTACGGTCAGACGCAGGGCGATCAGTTCCTCCAATCGCACTCGGTCAAGAGTGCCGCTCTTATGGAGGGGATGCAGTATATCGCGGATCAAGCCGTGAAAGCCAAGGATCACTTCGGCCTCACGGATGCGGATATCGCAACCAAGCTCACCGCGCACGTCGCCAAGGCACTATCGCTGGCAACGCCGATCCCGCCCTCTGCTGCGCCCGTCGTGGTCGTCAACCCCGAGGTGCCAGCGGAGCCAATCGCCCCGCCAGCGGCGCCCCCAGAGCCCCCTAAGCCAGTTCCCGTGCCTGCTCCGATCGTGCCTCCCGTTTCAAAACCATAGAGGATATCCAATGCGTTTCTTTCACCGCAGGGGGCTGTTTGCCCTCGCCATCCTACCTGCGTTCATGTTCGCAGGCTGCTCGTCCACCACCGGCAACGGCACCACGCCAACGCAGGTGCTTGCGGACGCATCGGCCATCGTGACCGCGCTCGGTAATGCCGTGATGCAGATCGGCGTTCAGTCTCCGGGCCTGATCCCGGATGCGCAGATCACGCAGATCAAGAGCTACATCTCCGACGCTAATTCGCTGCTGGGCTCGCTCTCCGCCAGCACTGCGGCCAATGAGTCGGCAACCGTACTCAATCAGGTTTGCAACGACGTGGAAGCTGTTCTCGTCACGCTCACGAAGACGCAGAGCTTGCCGCCGCAGTACGTGTCCATCGTGCAGGCCGCAGCGGTGGTCCTGCCGATCGTCCAAGCGTTCGTGAACGCCACGCTCGGCATTGTCAATCCCGCGCCCGCTCCGGCCGCTGTCTCGGCTGCTCAGTCGCATATGACGGTTAGCCAAGCTCGTCACGTCTTGGGCGAGCACTAATGAAGCTAGGGCGGCTTCCTGCCGATCCAGCCGCCATCTCTCGTGCCCCGCAGCTCGCGGGGCACAGGATGGCCTCTATGCCGCCGCCGCCTAAGCTGGTGAGGAGCCATATCGACTTCACTCCGGGGTTAGACGCCAACGATATGCTAGGCGACTGCACTGCGGTAGGAATTGCCAACGCGGCGCGCGCGATAGCGGTGCTCAACGGCTTCGGTATCGACATCCCCACGAGCAAGGTGGTGGACTTCTATTCCGAGTCCACCGGCTTTGATCCGTCCGACATGTCCACCGACTTGGGCGGCGTGGAACTAGATGTTCTGGCCTATCAGTTGCGGCACGGCTTCGACCACGGCGGGCAGACTGAATTAGTCGGCACGTTCGCCACGTTCGATCCCGCAGACCGCGCGCTGATGGCAAACGCTATGGCGAAATGCGGAGCGGTGTATCTCGGTGTCAATCTGGCCGAAGCGGATCAGGATA
>Ga0134128_10000777_pt1 | contig 43266 bp, 28 predicted proteins | sample KB31754_FD_96462 | JGI IMG/M metagenome (GOLD analysis project Ga0134128, IMG submission 96462) | Terrestrial soil microbial communities with excess Nitrogen fertilizer from Kellogg Biological Station, Michigan, USA - KB3-175-4 | ecosystem: Environmental > Terrestrial > Soil > Unclassified ...
CAGCGAGAACTTGCGCTTCAGCTCATCCGAAGCATCCGGCCCCAATAAATTCCTGACGCTGCCGGCATGCGCATAAGCCGTGCTCATATCGATCACCGGCGAAACTAATACAGCAAAATCAGGCCGAAAAGCAAACCGGTCCAGACTATCCCCCACCGCCGATACATCCTCGCCGATCACCGCGGCCGAAGCAGCCAGATGGCCACCGGAAGACGAACCCATGATACCCACTTTGCCCGGATCGATCCCCCATAACACCGCATGTGCCCGAATATACCGGATAGCCCGTTGCGCATCCATCAACGGCCCGACGTCGCGCCGAATAAGATCCGGCGAATTCGGCAACCGATAATTGAGCACAAAAGCATTCACGCCCATGGTATTGAACCATTTCGCCAGTTGTAGCCCGCTGATCACATAGGCCAGGCGCTCGTATCCGCCGCCGGGACAGATCACCACCGCGGCGTGCTGATTCTCCTGCGAACCGGGGAAAAAAGCATACATCCCCGGCACCATCACCCGATAGATGCGTTCATTAGCGATACTGTCTTTTAGAGGAAGATGTTTTGAATTGGGAATACGTCCCTCCGGCCATAAGGGGATAAAGTCCTGCGCATAACTCCGATCCGCGCAAGAAAAAACCGCGGAAAACAAAACAATAAGAATGATCCATTTCATTGACATCGTTTTAAGGAAGTTTTTCCACCCGAAACCAATCCACATCGGCATAGCCGGCATCATTACTGTGCTCACTCCCCGTGCAAAACAGCCCGACCTTTGCCCCGATCCATCGACCCGGCGCCGCGCTAAACGTCTCCCCGGCGTCCACAAAGGCCCGCCCGTCCAGGCTATAACTGAACCGGCACACCGCACCGGCCCTAACCTGCACGCGTAAGTATACCATTGAATCGCTAAGCACCGCGAGATCGTGCTCTTCCTCCACCCCGCCACTTTCCGCATCCTTGCACAACCCATAGCAGAGATGCAGTCCGTCTTTGGCCGATCGAATGTAGATATCCGCATAGCTCAAGCCCATTACCGTAAGACCCGCCCGCTCGTTCTCCAACTTCGGATTGCGGGTAAAGCTGAGCCTGGTCGTCACTATAAATTCATCGGCAGGAAACTTTTGCAACAATACATTCGGCACTTGCCACAGATTCTTGGCATCCGCCGGCGCCGGCAAAGCGTACAACCGCAAGCAGCCCATCGCCACATTCATATAATACCACCCCGCCTGCGTGTTAGCCATCCATTGCCACTGTAACCCCAAATCACGACCATTGAATTCATCGCCCTCGGCCGGATTCGAAACCGGATACAGGCGGCCGACATTCGGTTTCCGAAAAGAGGCAACCGGCTCCCCGGTACCGTCACCATCCTTGTCTTCGCCGATCACCGGCCAGTCGTTCTTCCAGACCATGGGTTCCAGATGCACCACCCGGCCATAAGGTCCTTTATCCTGAAAATGGAGGAACCAGTCCTCGCCCGTTACCGTACTCACCCACGCTCCCTGGTGCGGACCGTTGGTAGCACTGCTACCCTGCGCCATCACCACCTTTCGCTCATACGGCCCATAGATGTTCTTCGAACGCAATACGACCTGCCAACCGCCGCCCACCCCGCCCGCGGGCGCAAAGATGTAATAGTATCCCCGCCGTTTATAGAGCTTTGGTCCCTCGATGGTGGGATCGGCTGCGTGCCCGTCGTAAACGAGCACCCCGTCGTCCGTGACCTGTGTTCCCTCCTTGTTGAGCCTGTTGATGGCCAACACGCTCTTTATGCCAGCGCGGCTGCCCGCAAAGGCATGCACCAGATACATGGAGCCATCATCATCGATAAACGGACAGGGATCGATGATCCCCTTCCCCGGATAAACCAGCACGGGAGGACTCCAGGGCCCCGAAGGCTTCGCAGCTTTCGTGAGATAGATGCCGTAATCGGGATCAGGATAATACAAAAAGAATTCGTTGTGATAATACCGGATCGCGGGCGCCCATACCCCATCGCCATGACGCGGCACGTCAAAATGGTCAAAGGGCGGTTGCCGCAGCAACGCATGGCCAATGATCTCCCAGTTCACCAGGTCTTTCGAATGCAAGATGGGCAATCCGGGGATATCTTCGAAACTGGAAGAGGTCAAATAAAAATCGCTGCCTACCCGCACCACGTCGGGGTCTGAATAGTCGGCATCGATCACCGGATTCTTATACCGCCCGTTACCCAGGTCCGGCGACCAAACCGCTGCGTCCTTCCCACTCGATGCCTCAGCCGAAGCGGCCAGGCTACCCGAAACCGCTGCAGCCCGCGGCCGCCAATGATCGACCCGACCCACAAAGGAAACAACACTATCCACGACCTGTGGGAACCACGGCTCATACAAACAGAAGGAATGCGGCGTATGGGGAAACTCTACGATCTCCGTCAACACATGATGCGCATCCATAATCGTTTTAAAATCCGTACGCCCCGCATGCATCCGCTCTACCGCGCTATTCAAAAAAAGAAACGGCGTCTTATTCGCCTCCGCATACGTCAACGGCGAGGCCTCTTTCCAAAGATCGAGGCGTTCCGTTCGCGGATAACCGATCCACCACGCCGATGCGCCGATCTTGTCCGGATGCTGTGTTTCCCAGGCATCCGGGTGAACAAACGATAACGTTCCGTCAATATCGATCACCGCATTCACAGCACTCGATGCAGCCGGCACGCCCTCGGAGCCCTCGAATTTCCGCAGGCCATTGGTGACGCCCATCAGCGCCGCCAGTTGACCGCCCGCCGAAAAGCCCAGCACACTAATTTGCGCCGGGTCTATAGAAAAGCGGGTAGCATTCGCGTGAAGCCAGCGCACCGCCGCCTTGAGATCATACACCGCCGCGGGAAAGAACGCCTCGGTGGAAAGCCGGTATTCTACCGTAAAACAGGCAATCCCCCGGGCAGCCAGATGCTGCGCCAGGGGAATGTGCTGTGACCGGTCGCCAGAACGCCAGCCGCCGCCGTGCACGATCAAAATAGCAGGCGTACGCCTCGCAACCGCCCAAGGCCAAAAGGCGTCGAGATGCAATTCGCGCGAGCCGATCCTCGCATAGACCAGCCTTCGCTGCTCGGCGACACTGGCCACGGGCGAGTCCGGCACGAGCCGGATAAACGGAAACTTCTTTACATTTTGCGCATAGTCGGACCTGCTCGAATAGCTCGTATCGCGGACACCGGTGCGCCATTCGGTGTGCTGTGCCATCGCGGCGCTAAGCGTCAAAAACAGGGAAAAGAAAGAGATTAGTTTATACATCAACACTCGTAATTTTGTTTCAGATGATCGTTGTGGGCCTGCTTTTCAGGTATTCCGTTGGCGAAACATTGTATTTCTCCCTGAAACAGGTACTGAAATACTTGGCATCATTGAAACCTACGGCATAGGCGACGCTGGAAATATTGGTTTCACCCGCATCCAGGTATTGTTTGCTTCGTTTGAGCCGCATATCCCGGATAAACTCCACTACGGTGAGATTCGTTAGACTTTTGAACTTCTTATAAAAGGTGCTCCGGCCCATGTTCATCGATTCGGCCATCGAATCGATGCTGAAATCCACATCTCCCATCTCCTTCTCGACGATATCGATCACCCGTTTTAAAAAAACCTCGTCCTTCGATGTAACCTCGATCGCGCCAGGTTGACATTCGAAGGGGCGCGGACCTTTGGCGGCAAAAGATTCAAATAGCTTTTTCCGCCGTTCCAGCAAACCTGCCAGCGAAGTCATCAATAGGTTATTGTTGAACGGCTTCACCATATACAGGTCGGCTCCGTATTTCAAACCTTCGATCTGGTTTTCGACCGATGCCTTCGCCGATAGTAGTACCACAGGAATATGGCTGGTGACCGTATTCTCCTTAAGATGGCCAAGCATTTTGATACCATCCATCCGTGGCATCATCACATCGCTCAGGATCAGATCCGGCTGGAGGGCCATCGCCTTTTCCAAACCTTCCACCCCATCGGAGGCAAGTTCGACATGAAAGATAAGGCCGAGCTGGCCTTTTAAAAATCCCTGCAGCTCGAAATTATCTTCTACCAATAAGACCACGGGCAACCCGGGCGCGGGCAAACCACCGACCCCGTTCTTTACGATGGTCACCGCCGGTTTTGATTCAGCCGGGTACTGCCGGCTTGTTTCAGGAAGATCCACCCATACCGTCTCACCGGTGGGAAAATGAGCCTTCCCGGGTAAAAGTTCGATGAATACCGATAAGCCGTGCTGCTGATTATTTTCGGCCCATATTTTACCATGGTGCAGCGCCATCATTTCGCGCGAAAGCGCCAGGCCGATACCGGACCCCTTTATATTGTTCGCAGGCCCATGATTGTCCACAAAATAAAGTTCAAAGATATCCTGCAGGATCCCTTCCGGTACGCCGCCGCCCTCATCGATGATCCCGATGATGATGTTTCCTTTTTCTCCGGCCTGTCGGATCTCAACCCGGATCTTTTTGTCCGGCGGCGAAAATTTAAAAGCATTTGCCAACAGGTTATAAACGACGATGTCGATCTTTTCAGCATCTATAAACACATAGATGACCTCCCTATCGGAACTGATCTCCAGATCGATCCGTTTATCGCGGGCCATATCGCTGAAATATTCCGCGATCCCCCTGACAAAAGAGACGATATCGACCTCCGAAATGCTCATCGTGGCTTTTCCACTTTGTACTTTGCGCAGATCCAGCAGCTGATTAATGAACCGCACCATCCGGTTGGCATTCTTCTCCACGATCTCGATATGCGCCCTACCCAGTTGTGAAAGCTCTTCCTTGCCCGCTATTTGCTGTATTGGATTCAATATCAACGTCAGCGGAGTCCGCAGCTCATGCGAGACGTTCGTAAAGAAATTCAGTTTCAGTTCAGCGATCTTCTGTTCCACCGCAATCCGCTGTCTCAGCCTTAACATGGCCAGTGCATTTCTTCTTACAACCATCAGGATGATCCCTCCTGCCAACGTATAAAGCAAATAAGCCCACCAGGTCCGCCAGGGCGGCGGCAAAATGGTGATGGCAATACTTCTTACCGGCAGATGAAGATAGGCCTCCCCGTTCTTGCTTTTCACTTCAAACGTGTAATTGCCCGGTAAAAGGTTGTTATACGTGGCCCGGCGCTGACGCTGATTGCTGTGCCACATGGTATCGAAACCGTTCAGCCGGTAAAGATAATCCTGCTTGTTCACCGTCCGGTAATCCAACACCATGTAGTCGATACTGATATTATTTTGGTAATAATGTAAAAACAGGTGGTCGACATAATTAATATTGCGGCCAAGGATCGAATCGCCGGCGCCGGTTTTCCGATCCTCGTTGTTCACCTGGAGATTCGTGAGCGCAATGCCCGTTTCTATTTTATGATCAAAGATCGTTTGCGGATCGAATTCCATGTATCCTTTGACGGTCCCAAACACCATAGATCCGTCCTCCATCCTGGTGGCAGACGCTTCGGCATACCGTGAATTCATCAACCCATCGTCGGAGTCATAACTTCTGATCTGTCCCGTTTCCGTGTTGAATCGGGCGATCCCGTTCTGGGTGGCCAACCAGAGATTGCCTCTGGCGTCTTCCAGACAGCTCAGCAGATAATCGTTGGGCAGACCGTTATTGACCGTGTAGGTCTTAAACTTCAGTCCCCCGAAGACATTCCCGCCCAGGGCCTTACATAGGCCTCCACCGGCCGTTAACAACCACATCGTGTGATGTGAATCCATAAATACATACTGTACGTCATTGCTTCCCAGGCTTTCCTTGTCGCCCGGAACCTTGCCATAACTGACAAAGCGGGCATTACGCGGGTCTTTACCATCCGGCGCTTCCATGATCAATAAGCCCGATGCGGTGCCCATCCACAAATTCCCGGTCTGGTCAAAAGCCATGTGACGGACCCTGTTAAATGAATTTTGCGGGTACTGGGAAAATGAATTCTTTGTACTGATGAACCTGATGTGGTGGTTTTGTGTAACGACCTGGTTCAATCCCTTATCGAAGGTGCCGACCCAGATACGTCCTTGCTTGTCCTCGGCAAGGGTATAAACATCATTTCCATTGATGCTGTTCACATCCTTTTCATCCTCGAGAAAGTGACTGATGGTATATTTCGTGCCTGTATTGTCGGCCGGTTCGGCCCTGAACAAACCGTTTAGTTTGGTCCCGAGCCAGACGACCCCAGTGTGGTCCTGCAGTATGGAGTAGACCTGGCCAAATCCCTCACGCGGCTCGTTGATGAAACGAATGGGCAGGTCCCGCCCATTTTTTTGAACATACAATTTGCCTGTTTTCGTCCCTACCCATAACCTGTTCTCCCGATCGGTACAAATTCCCCTTACGTCATTGTCCGTGCGCAAGGTGGTATTATTCATCAGCAAATGTTGGTTGAAATGATTATCCGGAAAGATGATCTTATTGATCCCGCCCATATCGGTGCTCAACCATAATATGCCGGCCCGGTCGTAATAAAGACAGTTGACCATATTGGAAAACCGGTGAGTCGCCGGATCCGGACCATTATAAAAATAGTTGAGGTTGTGGGTAGCGGTGTCATAATAACCGAAGCCAAAGTCCTTCAACGCCGCCCAAACCGTTCCCTTGTTGTCTTCAAACACCCGGGCATGCAGGCTTTTATAGGCGTACTGGGCATCTCTTTTCTGCGTATATTTATTTAACGAGCCGTTAGACGGATCATACCTGAATATGCCTTCGGCGGAGGGCTCGACCCATAAACAGCCTGCTCGATCTTCATATAGGCCATAGATGGGTTCTGCCGCTTTGAAGCCGGTTGGCGTTACGCCGAGGTCGCCTTTAGCAACACGCATCACCTGGCCGCCAGTTGTTGAACAGTATACTATTGACACTCTCTTCGACACACACAAGCCATTCAGACCACTGTTCCCCACCCGCGCGCACCTCCATGTCCGGGCAGCTTTGTCATAGGCCATAAATTGTCCGCCTTGTGTTCCAAAATAAAGATGTCGCGCATCTTCCGCCACCGCACTGAAATTCAGCGCACTGTCCCCCGGGAGCCCAACGCCTTCATTTACATAGCCACCGGTGTTGTCCCTGACCAGGTGCGCTAACCCTCTGGGTGTGCCCACCCAAACATGCCCCAGTTGATCCTCGTAAAAGAAATTGATCTGGTTGGAAGGCAGCCGATACGGCTTTTCGAGTTCGGCGCCGTAACTCAAATACCGGTGGTCCCGCAGATCGGTGTTAGGAATAAAAAAGATCCCCTGGTCATGCGTCAGGAGCCAAACAGTACCCTTATCGTTCGAGACGATTCGTTCAAAGCGGTATTTCTGCTTGCCCATGGTTCGGATGATGTCGGACAAGGCTATAAACTGTTCCGTTCTTTTGTCAAACCGGTATACCTGCCTATCGTAATCTTTTACCCACAGATAGCATGTCTTATCCTGGACGATCTGGTCTATGCGGTTATTTTTCAGCGGAGAAAGATCACCCGGATACGATTTATAGGTAACAAAGTTATGGCCGTCAAAGCGGTCGATGCCATCCCAGGTGCCAAACCACATGAACCCTTCGTCGTCTTTAATAATACTCGTTACCCGGTCGCTCGACAAACCGTCTTCGGTAGTATAATGGTCCATTTTACACCTGGGCTGCGCGCGGGAGAACAGCGGCGCACAAAGCAGGAGTATTCCCCAGATGCGGAATTTCGAAATGGCAAACATTGCTCAAATATATTGAAATATCACACCGGAGTGAGGGGGTAACCACAATCGGTTGCAGGGTGATGCAATAAAATACTAAAATTTAAAGCATTCCGGTGATTTTTTCGACCTGGTAAGTGATTCATTACAATACGTTTGTCCTCTCTAAACGACTACTGCTTATGAAAAGGAAAAAGCTGATGTTATGCACTATCCTGGCCCTCGCCTACTCGGTCCAGGGCTTCTCCCAAACTGGAAACTTCGTCGTGTCCGGAAAAGTGACCAACAGTCAAACCGGCAGCCCGATGGATGGCGTTACGATCGGCATCAAGGGCGGTAAAGACATCGCCTCCACCAAACAAGACGGCACCTATAAACTCACCCTGGACAGCCGGAACCCTACCCTTGTTTTTTCTTTTGTGGGTTTCGGCACCAGCGAGATCGCCGTAAACGATCGCAGGGAGATCAATGTCGCGATGACACCGGCTTCGAAAGGCCTCGACGACATCGTCGTGGTCGGCTATCAAACTAAAAAAAGACGGGATCTCACCGGCGCCGTCTCTTCGATCGGCGCCAAAGATATCAAAGACGTCCCGCTTAATTCTGCCGCCGAAGCCCTGCAGGGCAGGCTGGCAGGTGTCCAGGTGGTCGTATCCGAGGGTGCGCCCAACGCGGATGTGGACATTTTTATCCGCGGCCGGAACGGCATTACGTCTACCAGTGCACCATTATATGTCGTAGACGGTATCCAGGTCGACAATGCGCTCTCCGTGATCTCGCCCCAGGATATCGAGTCCATCGACGTATTGAAAGATGCGGCTTCGACCGCTATCTATGGCGCCCGGGGCTCCAACGGTGTCGTGATCATCACCACCAAAGGAGGCAAGAACACCGGCGGTAGAACGACGGTCACCCTGAACACCTTCGCGGGCATTACCCATCTCGGAAAGGAGCTCAAAATGATGGACCCCTACAATTTCGTTCTGTATTCCTACGAACGCGCCAAGTACACAGAGAATCCACAGGATACCGGTGTAGCCGCGCAGTATATCCGGAACATGACAAATTTCGATACCATTCAGACCTACAAACATGTTCCCGATGTCGACTGGCAAAAAACGGCGATGGGTCGCTTAGCCTTCCAAAACACGGAAAACCTGAGTGTCTCCGGTGGCGATGCCCGCACGCAGTTCAACCTCAGCACGTCCTACAACCTGCAGCAGGGCCTGGTACTCAACTCGAATTTTTACCGCAAGCTGGTGAATTTCCGGTTCGACCACAAGGTCAGCGATAAATTGCGGGTAGGGTTCAATGTGCGGTACAACGAAAATAATGTCACGGGTGCAGGAACATCGGACGTAGGCGGCGCCGGCTCCAACCGGTTGCGGCAATATGTCCGGTACCGGCCGATCCTTCTCCCGGGACAAACCGTCGATTATTATGACCCCAGTCTCGACGCCAATAACCCCGGCAACGGACTGAACCTCGTCAATCCCTTGCAGTTACAGGCCGCCGAATACCGGAACAAGATCACCACGGCCTACGATTATAACGGCTATCTCAATTTCAATATTACCCCGAAATTGACCTTTCGTAGCACCTATGGTTATGACGTCAATGGTGTAGAAGCAGACGCCTACGACGATACGCTAACGGCCAACTCCCGGACCTGGAGCAGGATGCCGGATCTCACCGTGACTAATAATAAGACGATCACCATCAATAATTCCAATGTACTCACCTATGTAAACCAGGGGATACGCGGCACTAAACACAGTATCGAATTGCTGGCGGGGCAGGAGATCTATCAGACCAACGTCAAAACCAAGACAGTCGAAACAAGATATTTCCCCATCGGCACCGCCCCCAAATTGGCCCTTTCCAATCTGGGTCTGGCGACCCCTCCCGCCGGGTTAACCGAACCCAAGCCTTCCGCCACCGAAGTGAACACCACCCAGTTCTCGCTGTTTGGCCGCATCGGCTATGACTACGATAAGAAATACCTGTTGACGTTGAATTTCAGGGCGGATGGCTCTTCCCTCTTCGGACCGGATTACAGCAGCCCGATACCGGCCACAGGCAGCAACCACAAATGGGGTTACTTCCCCTCGGCGGCGGTGGCCTGGCGGATCTCGCAGGAAAATTTTATGCAGTCGCTTAGCTTTATATCCGATGCCAAAATCCGGCTTAGCTATGGCCAGGCAGGCAACAACAGGATAACGGCTTACGGGTATACCACGGGTTATGTGCTTCCCTCCAACGGCGGCTATGGTTTGAATGACGTACTTAACTATACCTTTGCGACCCCCTCTCAACTCGGCAATCCTTCCATCAAATGGGAAACGACTACTTCCAGAAACCTTGGGTTCGATCTGACCTTATTCAACCGGTTGTCGGCTTCCATCGATGTGTATTCCAATACCACGGATAACCTTTTAATCGCGAATGCCATTCCGCCCACTTCCGGCTACACGACCCAATATCAAAACGTCGGTTCTACCCGGAACAATGGCCTCGAGATCCAGTTAGCCGGCACCATCCTGCACAGGAGGAATTTCAGCTGGAGCGGGAATTTGAATATCTCCTTTAATCAAAACAAGATCACCAGCCTGGGCAACCAACAGTCATTTACCGCCAATTCCGGGTGGTTCAGCAGTACCGCCAACCCGAACGACTACCTGATCCAGGTCGGTCAGCAGGTAGGAACCATGTATGGACTCAAAGTGGATGGGATGTATAAGGTGAGCGATTTCGATGCGACACCGTATGTCAATGCCACCAACAATGCCAGATACCCGAATCTTACCTATCGGTACACCTTAAAGAAGGGCATGCCGAATCCCGCGGCCGTATTGTCCGATCTCGTGGCGCCGGGACAGATAAAATATCGGGATGCCAATGGCGACGGAAAGATCACGCTGGACAGCGATCGGGTCATCATCGGCCATGCTTTACCCAAATTCACCGGCGGGTTCGGGCAGCAGTTCATCTTTAAGAATTTTGACGCCAGTGTCTTTGTCAACTTCGTGTACGGTAACCAGATCATGAATGCCAATAAGCTGGAATTCTCCACACAATATGGCGTCGACGGGAACATGCTGGCTCTCATGGATAACCGTTGGAAGGTCATCGATCAAAACGGAAACCTGGTGCAAAAACAACCCGATGCCAACACGGTCATCGGTATCGCTCCCGATCAGCTGCAGGCATTGAACGCGCATGCGAAGATCTGGCAGCCGATACGCACCACCACCGGCTTTTATCCAAGCAGCTTCGCGGTAGAAGATGGATCCTATATCCGCATCAACAATGTCACCATCGGCTACACCCTACCCAAACAGTGGACCCGTAAATTCGGCATCTCCACGCTGAGAGCCTATGTCACCGGTACCAATATCGCTACCCTCACTGGCTATTCCGGCTTCGATCCCGACGTAAGCACCCGGCGGGGTACGCCCTTGACGCCCGGCGTCGACTACGGCGGTTATCCCCGCGGCCGCACCTATCTTTTTGGCCTCAATGTTTCTTTTTAAACGCTTAACTACCTGACATGAAAAATATAACACATTTGTCAATAGCGGTTATGCTTGCCAGCATGATCCTCTTATCCACCGCCTGCAAAAAATACCTTTCCCCTTCACCCATATCCACCTTTGACCCCAGTATCGCCTTCAGCAATCTTCCCAATGCCAAAGCGGCGCTCATGGGTGCTTACATGGAACTGGCAGGTGACTATGGCTATGGGATCAGGGCCAGCTATTATTATCCCTATGACGATGATTGCATCATGGGCGGCGGAGCCGGTCTCGACCAGGCAAGACACCAGGAGGCCCATTATACGATCCAGGCCGGGAATGCCGATATCGTTAATACATTCAATCAATTCTATGCAGGGATAGAAAGAGCAAATCTTTGTATCTACTATATCCCGCTGATGAAGCAGTATAGTTCTGGCGCCCCGGCGGACCAAACGGAGCTTCAGCGCATGTATGGGGAAGCGTTGATCCTTCGGGCTCAATTTTATTTTGAGCTGGTCCGTATCTGGGGCGATATCCCTGCCCAGTGGGCGCCGTCTGCCATGCAAAAGAATCTTTTTCTGAGCCAAACCTCCCGCGATACCATCTACAACCATCTCCTTGCCGACCTCGACAAGGCCAAGGGGCTGATGGCATGGCGCACCCAGGCCAGCAGTCAGGACGAACGTTTCACCAAAGGTACGGCGATGGCCTTGCGGGCCAAGATCGCCCTCTTCGCGGGAGGGTATTCGCTCCGGCACGATGGAACGATGCAACGGCCAGCGAATTATCTCGACTATTATAAGATCACCAAGACAGAATGCGATACGCTGATCGCCCATCCTGAACAGCACAGGTTGATGCCCTCTTATCAATCCCTCTGGAAAGACGTGATCGATGCCCATAAGCCGATCGACCCCTCCGGTGAATTGATCATGCAGGTGGCCATGGCCAACGGCACCAACTCCGATAGCAAACTCGGTTGTCAGGACGGAACCAAGATCAACGGCGTAGGTGGATCACTTGGGGCGGTATTGCCCACCTATTTTTATCAGTTTGATTCCACCGATGTACGCCGTGATGTAACCGTGGTGCCGTTCGAGGTAGTACAAGACAATTATGGCCGCGGGCATTCTATCAACGGATTCTACGATGGCAAGTTCCGGCGCGACTGGGTGACAAGTCCCAGCTATTATATGAGCTCGGGCGCCACCACCGGCGCCACACCCGTGACCTTAACACCGGCCTCCAATACTTCGATCCAGAATATGGAGCTCAAATGGCCGCTGATCCGTTTTGCCGACGTGCTGTTGATGGATGCGGAAGCCGACAACGAGATCAATGGCGGTCCAAGCGTGGCAGATATCTCCTATTACACGGAAGTCAGCCAACGAGGACATGGCGGAAATGCCGCCCTGGTCCCGCCCGCCCCCACGGATCACGATGGCTTTTTTAAATTGCTTGTACGGGAAAGAAGCCTCGAATTTGGCGGTGAGGGCATCCGGAAATATGACCTGATCCGTTGGAATCTGCTTGGCAAAGCCATTTCCGAAACAAAGGCCAACCTGGCCATACTGGCGCTACACACTCCTACCGACATGAACCAGCTAAGCTACCAGGCGCCGCAACCCGCCTATACCCTCGGTGCCAATCTGCCCGATTCGCTGTTCTCGCTTTACTCTGCGGCTACTACCGCGGGCAGCACAGTCAATCTGCAACCGGCCCCCACCACCAGCACCGTTTTCACCAGTTCCTATTATGCGCCGGCAACCTCGACGGCGGCCATCAACGCCCAATATACCGGCACGCTTGGACCACTTAAAAAACTGACCCTTTTTAAACTTTCCTGGCGTGGCTATTCGGGTATTACGACAACGTTTGTAAATTATTATGGTTATGGCTACATATCGGGACACAGCGAGTTATATCCTTTCCCGCAGGCTTCCATCGATGCGAACCCTAACCTGCGGCCGCAAAACCCCGGTTATTGATGAGCCAATAAAGAAAATGATATACTATGATAAAAAACAACAGCAGGTATTGGGCGGGACTGATCTTTGTTTGTCTCTCGCTGCCGCCGCTTAAAAAGAATATCCGCGTTTGGATGATCGGCGACTCTACGATGTGTAACTATACCCGGGACCGGTCGCCGATCACCGGATGGGGTATGCCTTTTGCCGACTTCTTTGATTCCACCGTTTCCATACACAATATGGCCAGGGGTGGAAGAAGCACCCGCACCTTCATCAGCGAAGGCCGCTGGAAAAACGTTGCCGACAGTCTCGGCGAGGACGACTATGTGCTGATACAATTTGGCCACAATGACGAAGCAAAAGAACCACAATACAAAGATCGTTATACGCCGGTGCCGGATTATATCGCCAACCTGCGACGTTTTGTGGCGGAGACCCTGGCGAAGAAAGCGCATCCGGTCTTGATCACACCGATGACGCGGATGGCGTTCGATTCCGCAGGTCATCAAAAGGAAACGCACGGAGAGTACACCGCCGCGGTGTGGCAGGTAGGCCGCGAGACGAATACGCCGGTGATCGATCTGGATGCCCTTAGCCGGCAGCTACTGGATGAGCTCGGGCCAAAATGCGCAAAATTGCTTTTCATGCAGCTCGACCCGGGAGAGAATCCCCATTACCCCGCCGGTCGACATGACAATACACATTTCAACGAATTGGGTGCAAGACGCATGGCAGAGCTCGTACTGGGCGAAATACGCCGGCAAAAGTTGGAGTTGGCGGATCGCATTACCTTAAAAGTCGCAAAATAAAACGAAAACGATGAAGATCTATAAGACGACCCTATTGACCGCCGTAGCGGCGGCGCTTTTTTTTACGTCGAGGGCCCAACTCGCCGAAAAATATTCCTGGGACCATTTGCCGCTGGCTTCGCGGCCTTCCTTCAAAACGGACACGTTTAGTATCGTAAAATACGGCGCCGTTCCGGACGGGATAACCCTCTGTACGCAGAGCATCAATAATGCCATCGATGATTGCAGCGCCCACGGCGGCGGAGTGGTCCTTGTACCGGAAGGTCTATGGCTCACCGGTCCTGTCGTACTAAAAAGCAATGTCAACCTGCATATCTCCACGGCTGCCTTACTGCAATTCACCGCCGATAAAAGCCAATATCATTTGATCGAGGGCAACTTCGAAGGGCATAAAGCCATCCGCAACGAGTCTCCGCTATCCGGGACCGATCTTGTCAATATAGCCATCACCGGCCAAGGGGTGATCGATGGGCATGGCGAGGTGTGGCGCGCCATAGGTAAGGACCGCGTGACGGAAAACGAGTGGAAACAGCTCACGGCTACCGGCGTGGTCAGCAGTGACGGGAAAATGTGGTACCCCTCCGAAAGCTATGCCAGGGGCGCGGCGGCTGACAAGGACGGCCATTCGTTGAAGGATTATTCTGATAGGAAGGACTTCTTCCGGCCCAATTTGCTCGTTTTGAATAACTGCAAAAAGGTACTCCTGCAAAATGCCAGTTTCCGGAATTCACCGGCCTGGTGCCTGCATTTCCTTTTATGCGAGGACCTGACCGTGGAAAACGTGCATGTCCACAACGAGGCAAATGCCCAGAACGGGGACGGCATGGACATAGAATCCTGTAGCCATGTGCTGGTGGAGCATTGCACGCTGGATTGCGGCGATGACGGTCTCTGTATCAAATCCGGGAAGGACGAGGAGGGCCGAAGGGCCGGAAAGGCATCCCAGTACATCGTCATACGGAATAACATTGTCTATAAGGCGCATGGCGGTTTTGTCATCGGTAGTGAAATGTCCGGTGGCGCGCATGATATCTTTGTATCCGACTGCACGTTCATCGGCACCGACAACGGGCTTCGCTTTAAGACGGTCCGTGGCCGCGGCGGAATAGTGGAGAACATCTATATCAAAAACATCGTGATGCACGACATCGTCCACGATGCCATCCTGTTCGATATGTATTACTTTGCCAAGGCCCCTACCCTCGAACAAACCAATGGCAAGGTGGCTATTCCCCCGGTTGACGAAGGCACACCCCGGTTCCGTCGATTCTTTATCAGCAACCTGGTATGCGATGGCGCGGATAGGGCGATGCTTATCCGCGGTCTGCCGGAGATGAGCATCGCCGACATCTCCCTGAAAAGAATAACGATCAAGGCCAATACGGGGGCCAACATCATCGAGGCGCAAGGGATCGATATGGATAGCGTAACGCTCGACTGCGGGCAAACCCAGCCGCTCATAACCATCGAGAACAGCCGGCAGGTGACGTTTAACGGATTCCGCACCATCCAGGACCCAAAGCTGCTATTCAGCATCAATGGAGATCGCACAAAAGAGATCAATGTGGCGCATAGCGATCTGCCTGTCCATGGGAACAGGGCTGATTTTAAATATGGCGCCAAAGAATCGGCACTCTCGATTTCCGACACCAACTAATCGTTATGTCCCCCGCGGCGCTGTTTCTCCACCATTTCAACTGTTGGAATTTGCTCAACCGGCTTCGCGGTAACAATCTCTAATAGCTGTAACACTATATTCTCCTTCGTGTCCTTTCCAGGACACAAAAGGCATTTGAACACCGGTTCTGCTATTTTTCTCAAACACTAATAATCCTTTTTGCAGCGTACCTATCAGCATGCAACCATTTTTATCATTTTTCTGAATGGCGACAGCGGCATTTTCCAATGGGGTCACGGAATCACTATTCCAGGATCGGAATTTTGTGGAATAAAAGTTTGCTTTAAGAGGATTGTAAATATTTATTCCCTTCCAGGTTCAGCCCATCATAAGTACCGAACCACATAAAACCATTATAGTCGCGGAAAATACAGGTAACACTATTGTTGGAAAGACCTTGTTCTATTCCCAAATAGCTCACCGACGGATCCTCTTGTGCAAAGGCGGATTGCATGAAGAGCACGATCAAAAACAATATGAAAACGTTTCTTTTCAAAATTTCACTTTTTGATAAATCCGATCCTGTCGATCACAACACCCGTATCTACGGCCCTTATGAACAACTCATGTTTGCCGGCCGGCAAGGCGGGCAGCTCAACGATTGCACTGACACAGTTGTTCCGTATCCCTTCGTTTCGGTTCGGTCCATTCTCATCCTCTTTACCACTGGATCCCGGAACCTCAAGCGTCGTAATTGTGTCGTCGTCTACGCCGACAGTTACCCGGAGCAACATCCCCGGATATATTCTGAATGTGGGCATGAAATAAAAGATCGCCCTTCCACCCCGTCCATCGGTAGTAAAAGTATATTGCATCGTCGGCGCTGAGGTATCTCCAACCGCCCATGCGGCATCGAGACCGGCCGGCTCCAGCGCGACCGCACTTCCACTTGGTCCTAACCCCGATACCGCCGTCCATTTCGCTTTTGTCGCCTTCACGGGAGCAGTAAAGGAAGACGCGGGCACCACGAAATCCGGCCCGACCTCCTGCTTACTGGTATCCGGTGCATGGGTTTCGCCCCACGGCCATGCAACCTGACTACTCCATGCCGGCAAATTCTTCCCGGTAACCATTCCCGGCATCATAAATCGCCATTTTCCTTTCGCGACCGAATCATTGTAATAAGCAACCTGCCCTTCGATGAACGACTTCAGGCGATCGATTAGCCTCGTTTGGTCATTACCCAAAACCGACTCCCTGTCGCGCATAAAGATCAGCCCGGTTGCGGCAAGTATCCTCGCCGGAAATCCGATCAATTCCGTATACGCATCCCGCTTAGCGGGTGGAACTTTAGCAAACACAGCCGCCTCGCGCTTTAACAACCCTTCGTAGGCGGACGCCAATGCCGCGGCTCGCTGACGCGAAAGCGACAGGCTCCAATCCCGGTTCATCAATTCCGGCTTTCTTATCGTCCCCAGGCGGTAAAATTCGGTGAGCAACGTATGTAGAGAAGTTTGTAATCCCGCTCCAAATTGCTCGGTGAGAAAAGACCTCAAAAATAAAGGCTGAGCGTCTGCCTTTTGTCCCGCCGGATTCCAGGAGAGCCTTGAAAAGTAATCTATCCCCAGCTCCATTGGCTTGATGTCTCCAACGTTGACCACCCAAATCGTCCTTGCCTGGTTCACCCATGCCTTCTCAAACTCCTCCCACATCAGCGCTGGCGCTGTGGTATTGATCCAGGTATAAGAATGAGGGGCGCCGTAGTAGGACAAGTGCCAATACAATCCGCTCCCTCCCTGCCGCGTTCTTTCCGCCGGATTGGACAGCCTTCGGATATACCCAAAATTATCATCCACCCACATCAACGTCACGTCATCCGGTACTTTCAAACCCGCGTCATAGACGGGCAAGACCTCCTTATAGGGTACAAAACACTCCGCGGGGGATCCATATCGACGAGTCACATAATTGTCGATCAACCCACGCTGATCCCGGAACACACGCTCCAGCAAATCAATGCGCTCTGCGGTGCCCGCCGGTGGCGTCTCCATACCCCGGTCGTGAATGCCACGGATGCCCAGCGTCCATACCGCCTCCTTGTCATTTCGAGCGGCAACCGTTTCCTTCCAGGTGTCGTAGATGGTATCTCTATTCGTGCTGTAATTCCACCGCCCCTTCTTGCTTTCATTCCAATGCACATTATTATAAAGCATCGGCTCACAGTGTGAGGAGCCCGCAACAATGCCATATCGGTCGGCCAGCGCCACATTTTCAGGCGTGTTGCCGAACTCCTTGCTTACCTCGTGCATAGCAGGCCATATATAGTTCAATCGGAGGCGCAGCATCAACTCGAACACCTTTTCGTAGGTCTTCGGCCCAATTCCGTTACCAAATTCTTTTTCAAATGTATGCCTGGCCCACTCGTTGATACCCCAATCCTCGTCATTGATGAAGATGCCCCGATATCTGACCGCAGGCTCGTCCCATGCCGGTTTCGTCACAGAAATCGTCACTGCATTTCGATGGACCACCGGAACGTCGGCCCACCAGTACCAGGGCGACACCCCAATTTTTTTCGAGAGCGCCATAAAACCATAAGCCGTACCCCGCCGATCGCTTCCGGCAATGACCACGGCCTTCCGGACGCCCGGCATCGGATTCAAAACGGTCTGCCACAAAGATGCCTCCCAACGCCCCCTGATCTTTTCTATATCCGCCAGCTTGCCCGCTGCTATCATCCGGTCGATCGTTCCACTCCTTCCAATCGTCCCTGCAATGATCATTTCCGTTGCTTTTCCACCCATGGAATCGACCTGCGGCTTCCGCCCCGTTACACGTTCTACATCCTGGGCAAAAAAAGATGCGGCAAGTCTAACCACGACATCATCCGCTGTGTCGATAGCGATCAATGGCAAAGGCCTGTACCTAGCAAATTCCACCCCTAATGCGTTGGGTGAAGAAGAAAACCTCACTACAACGCTCTGACCTTTTAATTGGCCGGCCATCAAAAAACAAATGACCATCAGGCATATACGTCCACCATATCCCATCGCTAAAAATTTATCCGTTTTACTTAACATGTTTATCTTTTATTTCCCCTATCCCCCACCATCAACTCCTCCAGTTCCTCCAAAGTCTTTCCTTTCGTCTCCTTCACTCTCCTCCAAATAAAAAGAAACCCAACAGCACACACTGCCGCATAAATATAAAACGATCGGTCCTTTAATCGTTCAAAAAGCATCGGAAAAGTAAACACCAAAACAAAATAGGCCGCCCAAAGGCTCATGACCGCAATAGAGGTTGCTTCACCTCTTACCTTATTCGGGAATATTTCAGATATCAGCACCCAGGTCACCGGAGCCAGCGAAAGCCCATAAATACCTATCGCCGCAAGTAGAAACCAGGACACGTTGGCTGAATGAGCGCCCAGCATCTGAACCACGGCTACATAGACGATCGCAAGCCCTGCGGACCCCATCAACATCAACGGCTTTCTTCCCACGCGGTCCACGAGTGCCATCGCGAGGATAGTAACGGCCACATTTACCGCCCCAATGAATACCGTCTGCAGTAACTGGTCGTCCTGTGAGGCACCTATGCTTTGAAAGATCTTCGGGGCATAATTGAATACCGTATTGATCCCGCATATTTGTTGAAATACCGCTAGTCCGATACCGACGACCACCGCAGGGAACACTCCTTTTTTAAAAACATCTGAATAGTTCGTGTGCGTAACTCCCTTAAGGGACCGTTCAATATCCCGCAGCGAACTTTCGGCAAAATTACTATCCCCTATCTTGGTCAGTATCGTTTTTGCCTTAGCGTCCTTTTTTGCCTTCACCAGCCACCTGGGGCTTTCCGGCAATCGCATTGCTCCGAGAAAGAACAAAGCAGAAGGCACAAAACCCAAGCCGAACATCCATCGCCATGCGTCATGACCGTGATTACGCAATGAATAGTTGACCAGGTTAGTGACCAAAATCCCCATAACCAACGTGAGTTGGTTGATGGCGACCATCCGGCCGCGCAAATGCGCCGGCGAAATTTCCGCAATATACATAGGCGACAGCATCGAGGCCATACCCACCCCAAACCCGGCGCAAAATCGCGCAAATATGAAGATATCCCTTGACGGGGAAAACGCCATCCCCAGTGAAGACACAGCAAAGATCGCCGCGGCCACGAGCATGCCCGGTTTCCTTCCCCACCGGTCAGAAATCTTACCAGCGGCCAGGCAGCCGGCGATGGCACCCAATGCCAGGCTACCCGTGGCGAAGCCTTCCCAATAGGCGTTCAGGGAGAACTGCTGTTGTAAGAAAGGCAGCGCACCGGAGATCACGGCAAAATCAAAACCGAACAAATACCCCCCTAAGGCGGATATAAACGAAATACCTGTAATATAGGAAGTGTTGTATCGATGTCGCGACAAATCGGCCGAGCCAGCACTCTTAGTGTGTATTACTGTTGCCATTCGAAAAACTGATCGTTGTTTTGTATTGGGGTGTAAAATGAAAACCGTTTACTTTCAGATATGTTCTTGCCTCACCGAAATTCGGGATCGTCTGCGGGTAAGGCTCCAGATCCAACAGGTAGCTCGCATTCTTCTCCATCGGCCGGAAATAAAATACCATCTTTTCCTTTTTCCCCGGCAATGTAATAAACTTCCGCAATCCGATCTGCCAGGGCGTGCCATGATAGAAGTTATCCGCCACGAGCTGACCACCATAGAAGTCCATCCCCGTGTCTCCCGTATAATCGGCCGTCAAATAAACATCGTTCACATCTGCCGGCATTGACTGCGGCAATTCTATCGCCACTTTTTTGCTGCTGACCTGTTCTGTAGTCGCGTCAAAAAAATATGGCTCGACCGTCACCCGATAAGAAGAAAACGCAGGATTGCCGGCGGTTTTTACGACCGTTCCCTGGCTGACCGAGGGGGCCGCGCTTTCTTTCGGATATACGTCAAGCGCAATACTGTTTTCGCCTTCCCTTAAAAGTTCGAACCCCTCCTCGCCCGGAAGCACAACGGCGTCGGAAAAGATCACGCTCTTTACCCCATTGACAGTTACCACATACGACTTCAGCGCAAAATCCTTGCTGACGACCAACACCCTGGTCTTCTTGCCGCCGGCCGACACCGCAAATTCACAAACCGAATCCTTGCACCGAACCAGCGTCCGGCTGTTCTCCACAGCAATCAGAGCGCCCTCGAGATTCTGTACCTTAACACCTGCACCAAATGAAAATTCACCGGCCGTACCATCAGGAGTGAAGAATACATAATATGGATGACCGCTGTCCCCTTTGGTCAGTAACTGAGCTGTTGCATAAATCAAACGTGCGCCGTTGAGGTCGAAATTAAAAGGGAAGATCGCATTTTCACCGCTTTTCAAATTAAATCCGCCTTTTTCGGGGATAAGCAAATCGCCGCCCGCCATCTTGATCCGTATCTGGGCATTTCGCTGGTCTTCCATCGTCGTATCGTCCTGGAAATCGTTCAGGAACAGGAATCCGCTATTCCCTTTGAACCTGACTGAATATCGAAGATCATGGGTGTTTTCCGGTGTCAGTGTCGCCGCATTAGCCGGAAGCGCGACCGACATCGGCGCCAGTAAATCTCCGAAATACTTAAGAAAGAAATGTACCAGCTTCAGCCGGTGAAACCCCTCGCGCACCTGCCCATATTCCCCTATGGGACTCTGATACTCATAGGATATTTTCGTCAAGCCATAAGCCTCATCATTCATAAAGCTGTGGATGCCGCGAGGCGTAGACCCGGAATGATACATATAGTATCCGATACCGTTTGCCCCGCTCCCCAGGCATCGGTTGATCATCGCGGCAAAGCTCTCTTGCACAACAATAGGGCGCCGCGGGTAGACGAGACTTATACCCGACCCGAGTTCAGCAGGAATCGCGGGATAATCTTCCGGCTTGTACCGTACGGGAGCATAGTCGGGGTTGGCATGCATGTTCTTATACAAGAAGAAGGGCGAATAGTCTCTTTTGGGGACCCAAAACGGATACGCGTAAGCCGCGGTCACGGGTATCGATTCATTCGGAATAATCGCGGCATACCCCCAGCCGGTCGCCGTATAGAGCGGTGCCTTCATGCCGGCCTGAATGGCCATCGCCTTCAATATCCGCATATGGTCGTTCCCTAATTCAGCATAAGGATTGTTCCCGTTGGCGACGGCAACCCCCTCGTGTGTAGCCCGCTGATCCCTTTCCGCGGCGGTAAAATCGAGCGGCTGTCCTGGATAGGTTATCCCCCACGGAGCAGCGCTATGCTGATATTCATTCTCGATCTGGATCCCGATGATGGGTCCCCCATCTTTGTAAAACAGACCTTCCAGCTGTTTGCCGATTTGGCCGTACAATACTTTCACATAGGATAGATAGAGCGAATCGTTCGACCGGATATTCAACGGCTGTCCAAGCAACCAATCGGGCAAGCCCCCGTTCCTGATCTCACCGTGGTCGAAAGGCCCAATCCGGACGATAACATACATTCCATTCTTTTTGCACAACTCCACAAATTCCCGCAGATCCTTGTCGCCAGTCCATACGAACTTCCCTTCCTCCTCCTCATGCAAGATCCAAAATACATATGTTGATATTATCGTAATTCCGCCGGCCTTCATCTTTTTGATGGATTCATCCCAATACTCATGAGGATACCGGGAATAATGAAATTCCCCCGAAATCGGGATCATGGGCTTGTTGCCAATTGAGATATAGTAGTTATTGACGGAAATCTTTTCTCCCTTCGGGTCCGTTCCGCCCAGGTCCAACCGCCCGGAGTAAATCGCCTGTTCCGGTATATTAATATTAATATCATGGGTTATTTGCGCCTTTAGCAGCATGCCTTTACCCATTAACAGACAAACCGCACTGATGTAATAGAAAGCTTTTGGGAGCATTTTTACGACTAAATCATTAAGTAATTCTAAACTTTACCGCTGACTATTTTAGACTGTGCCCAGGAAGAAAAAGATTGAACAAGAACGAGTGCAAGAAGCAGTACTCTTGGATTTTTACTCATATAGCAAGCTTTGGATTTCTAAGTTTTGGTTAAAATAAATCTCAAATCAAAATAACTTAAGCCCATCGAAAAAGTACTGGATGATCTTATTTATTAAATGGATTATTTTTCGGTTTCAGCGGCCTCTTGCTACCCAGCGAAACTTTTTCGGCACAATAAAAAAATCCATCAAAAAAGGGACTTAATCCAGCAGTCTATAAAATCGTTGACTTTACTTTGGACACAGGCTGAAACGCCAATTCTAACAAACCAGCTACATGAATAACGAAGTAAAAGCCTGGGAAGAAATCATTCATATTCCCACCTATTCCATTGGAACCCCTGAAAAGAATCCCATGTTCCTCGAAAAGCGCGTCTATCAGGGCAGCAGCGGCTCCGTCTACCCACAGCCCGTCATCGAGAGCATCTCCGACGAGAAAACCGACAAGCCTTACCGCGCACTTTTTATCGAAAATGAATATCTCAGGATAATGGTACTGCCCGAACTGGGCGGGCGCATCCATATGGCCTACGACAAAGTCCAGCAACGCCATTTCATCTATTATAATGAGGTGATCAAGCCGGCCTTGGTGGGCTTGACCGGGCCCTGGATTAGCGGCGGAATCGAATTCAACTGGCCTCAGCACCACCGGCCAAGCACCTTTCTCCCCGTAGATTACTGTATCCGCAACAACGACGATGGAAGTAAAACCATTTGGGTCAATGAAATGGAAATTATGACCCATCAAAAGGGAATGGCGGGTTACACGCTCTACCCCGGAAAAGCCTATCTCGAAGTCAGGGGAAGACTATTCAACCGAACCCCATTCCCTCAGTCCTTTCTATGGTGGGCAAACCCCGCAGTAAAAGTGAACGATCATTACCAATCCATATTCCCACCTGACGTGTATGCCGTCTACGATCACGGCAAAAGAGACGTAAGCGACTTCCCCATCGCAACTGGTACATATTACAAAGTCAATTACGCCCCCGGCACGGACATCTCGAGGTATAAGAATATCCCCGTTCCTACTTCCTATATGGCAATAGGAAGTAATTACAACTTTTTGGGCGGCTACGAGCACGACACCCACGCCGGTATTCTGCACGTAGCCAACCGACGGATCAGTCCCGGTAAAAAACAATGGACCTGGGGTAACGGTGATTTTGGTCATGCCTGGGACCGAAACCTTACCGATAATGATGGTCCGTATGTAGAGATCATGACGGGGGTATTCACGGACAATCAACCCGACTTTAGCTGGATCAATCCCAACGAAGGCAAATCCTTCGAACAGTATTTCATGCCCTATTCTAAATTGGGCCTGGTGAAGAATGCTACCCGCGATGCCGCTATTAACGTCGAACAGACCGGCAATGCCGTGAAGATCATGGTATATGCTACCAGTATTTTTGAATCAGCCGAAATCGTGATCCGCAAGGGAGACCGCGATATTAAAAAATTCGTAAAAACAATTTCCCCGGAAGCGATATTCGAAACAACCCTACCCGCGCCGAAAAGCGACTTCAGCGTACATGTCTTTTCCAGGCAAGGAAAGGCGCTTGTAGAATATACCCCGGAAAAACCGGAAAAGAAGGAAATACCGTCTCCGGCCGAAGCCATGTCGGCGCCTCAGGAAGTGGAAACCATGGAAATGCTTTATTTGAATGGACTTCACCTTGAACAATACCGGCATGCCACCTTTTTGCCGACGGACTACTACCTGGAAGGGCTTCGACGAGAGCCTGGCGATGTGCGTTGCAACAATGCGATGGGGTTATGGCTGCTTAGAAAGGGGCAACTTACCCAGGCTGAGCCTTATTTCCGGATCGCTATCCAAACGCTCACGGTCCGCAATCCCAATCCCTACGACGGAGAAGCCTGTTATAACTTGGGATTAACATTATTTTATCAGCGTCGGATGGAAGAAGCCTATGACGCCTTTTTCAAGGCAACCTGGAACGACGCCTTTCAACATACAGGTTTTCTGTGGGCGGCACGCATTGATGCACGACAGAGACGTTTTGACGATGCATTACGATTAATCGACCAATCGCTCGTCCGCAACTTCCATAGCCATTCAGCCAGACACCTAAAGGTGATTTTGCTACGCAAACTGGGGAAAACCGCCCAGGCACTTGCCTGCATCAACGAGTCGCTGGCCATTGACCCTTTTAATTTTGGGTGTCTTTTTGAAAAATATCTGTTGGCAAGCCAGTCAGGCAATGCTCCTGAAGCGACGCAAATTCTCATAGATCTTCGAAATGCCATGCGTGGCGAGGTCAACAACTACATGGAATATGCATTTGACTACATAGCAGCCGGCTGCTATAAGGAAGCCTTCACTTTACTCGCTCAGTATGAAGAGAAGGCTACAGTAGTTTACCCGATGGCTTTGTACGCTATGGCCTGGTGCGCCGCGCAATCGGGAGAGCCCGGGAAGTCAGGCTCGTACTACGAAAAGGCAAAGTCCGCCTCGCCGGATTATTGTTTCCCGAATCGGATTGAAGAAATGCTGCTTCTCATAGACGCCGTAAAAGCGAACCCAAAAGATAGCAAAGCATTTTATTACGTGGGAAATTTTTGGTATTGGGCGCGGCAATACGACCTGGCTATTAAGGCATGGGAGGATTCGATTCGTTTGGACTCCGCTTTCCCCACTGCACACCGAAACCTGGCTTTAGCCTACTGCAACAAGCTGCGTGATCCCAAGCGTGCGCAAACGTCTCTCGAAAAAGCATTCGCACTGGACACATCGGACTCCAGAATATTGATGGAACTCGACCAGTTGAATAAGCACAATAACATGCAACCGGCGGCCCGACTCGAATTGTTGGAAAAATATCATGCACTCGTGGCATCGCGGGACGACCTCTATCTCGAAATGGTGGCCCTTTACAATATGGAGGGAAAGTTCGAGCACGCAAAAAGTTTGTTGCTGAAACGCCATTTTCATCCCTGGGAGGGCGGCGAGGGCAAGGTAGTGGGCCAATATATTCTGGCCCAAACAGAACTCGCGAAGATAGCGCTGGAGAAAGAGCAATACGGTAACGCGCTGGAACTTTTAGCCGCTGCTACGGTGTATCCCGGGAACCTGGGTGAAGGAAAACTATTTGGCGCAAAGGAAAATGATATCTATTATTGGAAAGGTATAACTTACCTGGGATTAGGTGAGAACGCTCTTGCAGCAGATGCCTTCAGGAAAGCTACCATAGGCAAATCCGATCCCGCACCTGCCATTTTCTACAATGATGCTCCGCCGGATAAAATATTTTATCAGGGGCAGGCCTGGCTCTCGCTGGGAGAGCAAGACAAAGCCAGAGCTATTTTTGACAAGTTGCTGGCTTTCGGCCGCCACCATCTCAACGACCGGGTGCGAATCGACTACTTCGCCGTATCACTGCCCGATTTGCTCGTGTTTGAAGCGGATCTGGACAAGAAGAACCGGATACATTGCCACTACTTGCAGGGATTGGGCTACCTCGGCTTTGGGAAGGCCGAAGAAGCAAAAAAAGCGTTCCTGCTTGCTCTCAGCGAAGATGAGAACCACATAGGGGTCCGCGTTCACTTGCGAATGTTGCATTTAGTAGCACCGACCGGGACTGTAGCCAAAGCGCGCGTGGCCAAAAGTTAAGCATAACAAGATTGCCTTCTATATGAAAAAGCAGAATAGTTTCTTATGAATTTAAAAGCACTGCTGATACTCGTGTGCACATCGGCGTCAATGCATTACTGCGCCGGCCAAAGGCTTGACCTTTACGGTCGCTGGCGTTTTTCGACCGACAGTACGGATATTGGGATAACTCAAAAATGGTATAAGCGTTCATTGCCCGGAACTATATTGCTACCGGGATCCATGACCACAAACGGACTTGGTGACGATATCCGGTTGAACACCCCCTGGACAGGTAGCATCGTCGACTCGTCCTGGTTTTTCAAGCCTGAATACGCAGCCTATCGGAAGCCAGGCCATATCAAGGTCCCCTTCTGGCTTCAGCCCCTCAAATATTACAAAGGCCCGGCATGGTACCAGCGGACGATTCACATTCCGGCGGCCTGGAAGAGCAAACATATCACCCTGTTCATCGAGCGTAGTCATTGGGAAACGACCATATGGGTAGACGACCATCGGGCCGGCATGGAAGATGCCCTCGGTGCCCCGGATGTATTTGATCTTACCACCCTGCTGACGCCAGGCGAGCATATCCTCACTGTCCGGATCGACAACCGCGGCCTTACCATCAATCCCGGTGAGAACTCCCACAGCATCACCGACCATACGCAAACTAACTGGAACGGGATGATCGGCGACATTCACCTCAGTGCGCAACCATCAGTATACCTCTCAACTATCCAAGTGTATCCCGACGCGGACAAAAAGAAGGTGCATGTCCACGTCGTCCTCCGAAACATGTCCGGCCAAAAAGGCAAGCAGCAGGTAGATTTTAATATAAAGGGCACCGGTTTTCCGGCCCCCTCACTCTACTCCATGACCCGACGGGTATCTATTACTGGAGACAGCGCCGATATCGACCAGGATTGTCCACTCGGCGATCATATCATCCTGTGGGACGAATTTCATCCCAATCTCTATACTATTACAGTCGCACTGTCCAGCGGCGACAAACAAAACATAAGCTTTGGGGTCCGGCACTTCTCCGCAAACGGAAATCAGCTGACCATCAATGGCCGTCCGGTCTTTCTGCGCGGCACGCTGAACTGCGCCGACTTTCCGCTGACCGGCTATCCCCCGACGGACCTACACTCGTGGCTGGCCCTTTTCAGGAAATGCAAAGCGTATGGCCTCAACCACATGCGCTTTCACTCCTGGTGCCCACCCGAAGCAGCCTTTAAGGCCGCGGACCTCACCGGCTTTTATCTCCAAATAGAATGCAGCTCATGGGCCAACCAGGGCACCGAAATAGGAAACGGCGGTCCGCTCGACACGTACATTTATCAGGAAAGCGCCCGGATCGTCCAAGCATACGGCAATCACCCGTCCTTTTGCATGATGGCTTATGGCAACGAACCTTCAGGGATGCATTTGACCGCTTATTTGACCGACTTCGTCCGGTACTGGAAAGCGCGCGATAACCGACGGCTATATACCACTGCCGCGGGCTGGCCAATCATCCCCGCTAACGACTACAACAGCACTCCCGAACCGCGGATCCAACATTGGGGCGAGGGTCTTAAGAGCATCATCAACGCTCAACCGCCCCGGACGAACTACGACTGGCATTCGATCATATCCAAATGGCCACAGCCAACGGTCAGTCATGAGATCGGTCAGTGGTGCGTCTATCCGGACTTCAAGGAAATGACACAGTACACCGGCATCCTGAAGCCAAAGAATTTTGAGATCTTCAGGGACCGGCTTGCCGCCAACGGACTGCTCTCCCTGGTCGACAGTTTCCTCATGGCTTCCGGTAAATTGCAAGTTCTCTGCTACAAGGCCGATATTGAGGCGGCTTTACGCACACCGGGCTTCGGCGGCTTCCAACTCCTCGGGCTAAACGACTTCTCCGGTCAGGGCACCGCCCTGGTTGGCGTGCTCAACGCCTTCTGGCGGGACAAAGGATACATCACCGGCACTGGGTTCAGGAAGTTTTGTGATACCACAGTGCCCCTCGTACGTTTGCCAAAGATGATATGGCTTAACAGCGAAGTGTTGGAGGCACCAGCCGAAGTGGCTCATTTCGGAACCGGCCCGCTGACCCAAGCCCACTCGTCATGGCGAATCGAAGACGAGACGGGAAAGGTCCTCTATCGCGGGACGCTCTCTACGGAATCCATCCCTGTCGGCAATGGCACGAACCTTGGCATGATCCTGCAGCCCCTGCAATCCATTGCCAGGCCGTCGAGACTGACCCTTACCCTTTCTGTTGCTGGCAAGGATAACTCCTGGGTCATCTTCGTTTACCCGTCATCACTACCGCCCGCTGGCAAGGAAATAGTCGTCACCCAATCGCCCGACACCGCCCTCGCCGCTCTGGGAAAAGGTGCAAAAGTGCTGCTCACGCTAAAAAAAGGCAGCCTTCGCCCCGATCTCGGCGGCAAAATCGCCGTAGGCTTCTCGAGCATTTTCTGGAACACAGCGTGGACCCATGGCCAGCCTCCAAATACACTCGGCATACTATGTGATCCGAAAAGCCCGGCGCTCCGCGCCTTCCCGACCGAATATTACAGTGAATGGGAATGGTGGGATGCCATGAGCCATTCCAATGCGATCCTCCTTGATTCCCTTTCCAGGGGTCTAAAACCAATTGTACGAGTGATCGACGATTGGGTCACCGCCCGCTCGTTAGGACTACTCTTCGAATGCCGGGTCGGGAAAGGCAGATTGCTGGTATCCGGAATCGACCTCCTTACCGATGCCGCTCAGCGGCCGGAAGCAAAACAGTTGCTCTACAGTCTCAAGCAATATATGGCTAGCCCTGACTTCCATCCTACACAAAATGTCCGACCATCAAAATTACTAGCACTCTCGCACCTCTGATATAAAATCACCACAACCGCTTGCCCTGATAGGGGCAGGTGGCCAGCGTGGTTTGCATTGAATTTTTTTTCTTATATTGGTTTGGAATACTGCCTTTTATGCAAAAAGAGGACAAACGAAAAAAGGAAGGGTTCCAGGGTCAAAAGGCCATCGTCATCCCACGGAAGATACTGAATGAGTTATGCGCCAGCGATCCGCTGATCGCGATCACCTATATTACAGACGTGGGTTATTACCCGAAAGCGCTGTATCACTATAGAGAACGTCCACAGGGCGCCGATCAGCATATACTCATCTATTGCCACGAAGGCCGCGGTAATGCGACCGTCAACAATACAAGATACGACATCGCGCCAGGCGACTTTTTTGTGGTTCCCCTAAAAACAGCGCATACCTACGCGGCTTCGGAAGATAATCCATGGACGATCTATTGGGTGCATTTCAAAGGTACGCACGCCTCCCCCTTGCTTTCCCAATTAAACGATAAAATAGGGGCTAATACCGGCTTCATCAAATATCCAGACAAGGCAATAGCGTTATTCAACGAAATGTATAATGAACTGGCACGAGGATACGGCATTGATCATCTCCGCTATGCGAGTATATGTCTCTTCCAATTCCTCACGACATTTATCTACAACGAAAAATATGGTCCGTCCAATAACTCGACAACTCGCAGTGAAGTCGATGTAGCCATTGACTTCATGAAACAAAGGGTTGACCAGAACCTTTCCCTGGCAGATATCGCAGCCTGCGCCAATCTATCTCCTTCCCATTTCGCCGTTACCTTCAAGAAAAAGACAGGCTTTTCTCCGATCGAGTATTTCAACCACCTCAAAGTACAGAAAGCCTGCCAATACCTCCTCTTTACGACCCTTCGCATCAGAGAGATTGCCCTTGAACTTGGCATGGGAGACGCTTATTATTTCTCGCGCATGTTTACCAAGGTCATGGGCATGTCACCCGTCTCGTATAGAGAAAAGCGGATACATTGACACCTCCGTTTCAACAAGAAATCCACCCGATCCTTCAGTTTCCGGTAATATCTTTTGAGAAAAGACGGACAGTCTCTTTTTTTCGTATCATTATATTCTATTTTAAAATGATCGCTCAGGCGCTACTTTTGTGATTAATTCGGAAGCTCTGAGCCTGGATTCTTTTTTTTAAATTCACGGTAAGTTGTTTCGATCAACTTCACGAGTTTTTGGGTAGTAAGAGGTTTGGAGCAAAATCCGGCAAAGCAAGCCATTTTAGACAATCTCGCCCATTCTTGTTTGTCGGTTGTTGAAGACAGGATAAATGAACTATACCGGTTCTGGACAGCGCAGCTGAGTTTAGCGAATTTGGCCAGAAACATGAATCCGTCAATTCCGGGCATGTGTAGATCGGATAGGATCATACCAGGACTGTAAATGTCCCCTGTCAGGAGTCCGTTTTCCTTCCGCAAATATTTTAGGGCATCTGCTGCTGAAGAGAAGCTGATTGTCTGTCCCGCGGTAACGACCCTTCTGATGATCTCCTCAGTCATTGCCATTGCAAACAAATCATCGTCAATTATAATAATCTTTATGCTTTCTATTTTCATTAGGGACTTAATTAGAAGAAAGGTAGCCGAGCACTTTTGGGCGGCCGTAACCAGTGTTGTACTTCACGCAACTATTGACTTGAAGAAAATTCGTTTGCCAGATGCTGAGTAACAAAATAATCTGAGCCGATATTTGACCGCCATGCCTAGATGTCATCAGCAGATGCTTCGAACGGTACCGCGTTATAGCCTGCTTTTTCAATGGCTGCCGCTACAAGGATCGTATGGCCGGGATCCGCGACATGTACCGTCAGTATCTTTTCCGGATCGTCCATATCGACGGCCCATCGATGAAGACCGATCACTGAATCCAGATAAGGAGTGATCGCCGCGATACACTCCAGACCGGTAAGATTAGTCTTGAATTTAAACTCAATTTCTTCCATTTTAATAGATTTTTCGCGTGCAATCATACATGGAGAGGTCAAAACCGATCAACTTCAACGAGGCCTTACGGACGAAGGCGGATGATCGTCTTCCCCTTGCGTCGATCGGTCGAGTTGAAGGTGGCGACGGCATCGTCAAAGGAGACGGTAGTGCCAATATTCGTGTGTAATCGTCCGTCCCGCACGCGCTGCACAATCTCACTCAACTGGGCGCGACCGGTCCAGGTCGAGGGCCACTCCAGCTCCGTCGAGACCCATCCTGCCGCATGAATCCCGACGACGACGTCGTTGATTGCGGCCTGCGGTTCGGCCTTTTCCACTAACTTCAGCCCGGATGCACCCGCAGCCTGATCCATTGCAACTATCGCTTTCATAATACAACTCCATTTTTGTCCATGAGCAAAACCTTCTACCATTTATCGGATACTATGACCGGATAATACTGTCCGAAACGGAACACCCAAATGACCCCTTTGAACCTCTGAGCTGACACCAGGCAATGTACCTGAAAATGCTGCATTAGCTTACGCTTATGTGTAAACCGATTTTATGGTAGAAGGTCACTTGTTAACTAGCCTAGGAAATACTGTTCATCCACGATCTTTCCGTCTTTCCATACCCGGCGTAAGATCTCATGCCATAAAACGTGGCCTCCGTCTTTCATGGCAAAGTCAAACGTAAATTCGCTCATGCTTACATCATCGCCAACTCCTGAGTGATGAAATGTGATGCCATTTACTTTAGCAATACCACCGAGGAAAGCTTCAATCTTGGCAAGGTGTCCCTTCTTAGAATTGATCACTGTTCCATCGTGGTCGGTTGTAACCGCGCTGTCGGCAAAGAACTTGCTTATTGCCGCAAGTATCTCTCCTTTGGCAACAAGCGCATCTACTTCTGTGTTTAATTTTCTGATGTCCATATTTTTCAATTTAAATTTGATAACACGAAGGTACTATCGCGAAAGACCCTGGTGTTTACAAAAACCCGACACAAAACTGTAAAAATAAAAGTGGATGGATAATGTATCGGCTGAAGAATTTCGCGCCCATTCGAAAAAGCGCTTCGCTACCATTGATGAGCTTGAGATCATTGGTAAGACATGTACTAATATGTCGCCGGCCATAAAGGAGAATCCGGCGTAGGGTGCAATAATACTATTGGCGTCGAAACATCTTGTGGCTCCTTTACTTGGATGGATAACAAGAAGACAAAAGTCGCGAGGGCGAAGCACCAGTGTATTTTTTATAGAACGCAGAGAAATGACTGGTTTCTCTAAAGCCCAGTTCAAAAGCTGTATCAGCAACAGAAATCCCACTGCCTATTAATTGCCTTGCTTCTTTCAATTTTCTTTTATGCAGCAAATCGATCAAAGAAGTACCAAGCCTTTCATGTACCTTTCTGGAAAGAGTTCTCTCGGACATTCCTAACTCACCCGCATAAAAAGCCATTTTATAGGGCTCTCTAAAATTTTGCTCAATTAACCCTGAAATATCTTTTATGAAACTGTCATTGTTGCGAAAATTGAACAGCTCTTTGAACGACGAAGGTGTTTGCCCGGTATGCTGTTTAAAAAATTTAAAGAAATAATCCGAATTCCTGAAACCAAGGTCATAGGCCACTTCTTTTATCGATAAATCTGTGAAAGCAATTTTTCTTTCCGCCTCAAGCAGTTTCTTTTTACGCGCCATCGTCGATATTGTAAGGCGCAACTTCTCTCTTACTACGTTTTGTATCCTCCACGACTTTTCTTGTAGTTGTCTTGAAACGTCTGACAATGCAACCGGTTCAGTAAAGTGTTTATCAATAATTTCATCTACGTCAAAAAGCAATTCAACCTCTTCTTGTGTTGCCCGGAACGGATTGAGGATCATCCAGTCTTCAATGGCGTATTGAAGCAGTTTAATACGGTCTTCTTCACAAAGGTTGAGTCGTGTGAGTTGTTTCAGAGGAGAAGGCTTTTTGAAATCGAGGTTAATATGGCCAAGGCTTATTAAGTGTTTAAAAAGAAAACGTGATTTGCGCGAGCCAGAAACACTTTCGTCTGTAAATTCAAATTGCACAACAGAAAACTCTCCCGATAATAACCTGAAATATTGCCCTGAAGATAAAAAAATCATTTTATTATTATCAAAATCGTATCGCTTAAAGTCAACCTCGAAAATGCCACTACCTGATTTAAGAAACAGTAGACTATTCCGATCAAACACATAGATTTTGTTGATTTGAGGCGTAAACTCTTTTCTCATTTAATAATCAGATTAAGTTAACTTCATCAATTGCCAGACGCCGTGCGCACCACTAGGTGTTTCGCGCAAAATTACTTAAATACCAGCAGTATCAGTTAGGGCTGATTTGTTTTAAAGATATCTATTGGACCTAAAGAAACATAAGAACATAGCCGATCTGGTCTTATTCACCAAATGGGACCGCTTCAGTCGGAACACGGGCGATGCCTATCAAATGATAAGCACGCTTCGCCGCCTTGGCGTTGACCCGCAGGCTATCGAGCAACCCTTGGATCTTCCCGTACCGGAGAACAAAATGATGCTGGCCTTCTACCTTGCCGTACCTGAGGTTGAAAACGATCGGCGGGCACTCAATGTAAAAGATGGCATGCACCGGGTCAGAAAGGAAGGTCGTTGGATGGGTCAGGCTGTATTCGGCTACGCTAATAAAACCCGAGAAGATGGCACAAAATTTATTTGGCCGAAAGAGCCGGAAGCAAGCGTGATGCGGTGGGTCTTTGAGGAAATCGCAAAAGGCATCCACAATACCGAAGATATCTGGCGCATGGCCCAAAAACGCGGTTTCACAAAGAAGAAAGCCAATTTTTGGCAAATCATCCGAAATCCCGTTTACTGCGGCAAAATAATCGTCCCGAAAAACAAAAATGAAGAAGTGTCGGCGGCAAAAGGCTTGCATAAGCCCCTTATCACCTCAATGCTTTTCTATGAGGCCCAGGACGTTCTGGATGGCCGCAAACGTCATTATCGAACCCGTATGGCCGTCGACGAGCCAATCCCCCTGCGTGGCTTCCTTATTTGCCCAAGATGCGCGAGAAATCTTTCGGCAAGTGCATCCACCGGATACAGCAGTCGCTATTGCTCCTGTCTGAAACGATCGACGCCACGGGATTTTAAGGCCATGAAAGCAGAATATGAGAAGGAGATTCTACGTCTGGAGGTGAAAATAAATGCCTTATCCCAGGAATTCAATAGCGCCGAGATTAAGCAGCTCGTTGAAAAAGCTACCACCGCCATTTACCCCCAAAATCTGGAATACGATGGACACCAGTTTCGAACTACTCACCTGAACGAGGTAATTGCCACAACATTCAGTCTGGACGCGGCTTTCCAAAAAGAAAAAAGCAGACAAAATGGTGTTTTCTCCATCTTGTCTGCTAAGGAGGTCTCGAGCAGATTCGAACTGCTGTAGAAGCTTTTGCAGAGCTCTGCCTAGCCACTCGGCCACGAGACCACTTGATACTCAATCAACCAGCGATTGCCGCCGATTTTTTTGAGTGGCTGCAAAATTAAGATATTTTTGCTTAAGTCTGAAAAAATCTTGGACATTTTATGCAACCAATCCCTGAAAGCGAATTAATTATCAACAGCCGCGGCGCTATCTATCATCTCGATCTCCGCCCCGAAGAACTGGCCACCACCATTTTCACCGTAGGGGATCCGGATAGGGTGGATAGGGTCAGCAAACATTTCGACGCCATCGAACATCGCTCCCACCATCGGGAATTCGTCTCCCACACCGGCCGCATCGGCAAAAAGCGGCTCACCGTGGTCTCCACCGGCATCGGCACCGACAACATCGACATCGTCCTCAACGAGCTCGATGCTCTTGCTAATATCGACTTTTCCACCCGTACCGTCAAAAAGACCCTCACCCCCTTCACGATCATCCGCATGGGCACCAGCGGCGCTCTGCAGAAAGATATCCACGTCGACGGCTTCGTAGCCTCTACCCACGGCCTCGGCATCGACAACCTCCTCAATTTCTACCGCCACGAAACCACCGAAGAGGAAAGCGAGCTCCTCCATTCCTTCGCCACCCAGACCCAGCTGCACCACCGCCTGGCGCAACCCTATATCAGCGGCGCCAGCGCCACCCTGCTGCGACACTTCACCAGCGGCTTCCACCACGGCATCACCGTCACCTGCCCCGGCTTCTATGGTCCCCAGGGCCGCGTGTTGCGCCTCGGCCTCACCCAGCCCGAGCTCATCGACCGCCTCACCAATTTCACCTATGGCCCCTACCGTATCACCAATTTCGAGATGGAAACGGCGGGGATCTACGGCCTCGGCAAGCTCCTGGGCCACCAATGCCTCAGCATAAGCGCGATCGTCGCCAATCGGATCTCCCAGACCTTTAGCAAGGACAATAACGCCGTCGTCGACGAAATGATCCGCAAGACGCTGGATATCGTCAGCGGGATGTGAGTCGGCTGAAAATTCCGTATCTTGAAGCCGTGAAAAAGAAGAGTCGCATCCATCATTACGTAAAGACCAAAGCGGCAAAAAAAGGCACGTCCCGTCCCCACGGCAAACGCCCGCGTAAACACCCCTTCTCCGAGGCCAACCTGTCCCCGGACCGGTAGATTCCGCCGCTGCCCGGAAAGGCTCAGACCCGCTTCCGCTCCGATAGCAGCCCGCCGCACGGCATCACCCCGTTAGGCCGGTTCGCCCGAAAAAGCTACTTTTGTGCCCAACTTATGTCTCCCATGAACTTCTTCAAATACCAGGGCACCGGCAACGACTTTGTGATCCTGGATAACCGGAACTGGAGCTATACTGCGCTGACCACCGACCGCGTCCGCTTTCTCTGCGACCGCCGTTTCGGGATCGGGGCCGATGGGCTCATGCTCCTCAACCCCCACTCCGGTTATGACTTTGAAATGAAATACTACAACGCGGACGGCCGCGAAAGCACCATGTGCGGCAATGGCGGCCGCTGTCTGGTCAAGTTCGCCTACGACATGGGTATCGTTCGGGACGAATACAGCTTCCTGGCCGTCGACGGCCCCCACCTCGCGAGGATCGACTCGAGCGGCTTGGTCTCCCTCAAGATGAAAGACGTAAAGCAAATCGATGAGTACAAAGGTGACTGCCTCCTCGACACCGGCAGCCCGCACTATATAAAAATTGTGACCGACGTCATGGAACTCGACGTCTACCACAAAGGCATGGACATCCGCTACAGCAGCGATTTCGCGGGACAAGGCATCAACGTCAACTTCGTAGAACAAAAACGCCCCGACGAGATCGTCGTCCGCACCTACGAACGCGGCGTGGAAGACGAGACCCTCTCCTGCGGCACCGGCGTCACCGCCAGCGCGCTGGCCAACTATCACAACGAAACAGGACCTAACTATGTCAAGGTAACGACCAAAGGCGGGAAACTTACCGTTCGCTTCGATCGTAATGCCGATGGCTCCTTCGAGAATGTGTGGCTTTGCGGCCCGGCCGTAAAAGTATTCCAGGGCACCATCTAAAAAATAGCATGATCCAGTATTTCAAGAACGTCAACCATCAGACTGTAGAGATCGAGCATCCGGAGAACGGCGCCTGGGTCAATATCCTGCCCCCGCTGAAACAACAAGAGTTCAGCAACCTCGCCGGGGAGCTCGATATCCCTCTTGATTACCTTACGGACTCATTAGACATAGATGAACGCGCCCGCTTCGAAGAGCACGACAATGTCAAGCTCATCGTCATCAAGACTCCTACTGAAAACAATTCCTTCAATGAAAGCGATGCTTACTATATAACCATCCCCATTTGTATCATCCTTACCCATAACCAGATCGTCACCGTCAACTCCTTCGAGAACGGCGCCATCAAAAAATTCCTCAACACCTTCCAGAACCGTCATCCGGACAAAAAGAACATGATGGTCCTCAAGGTCTTCGAAAAGATCACGCAGACCTACCTGGAATTCCTCAAGGAGATCAACCAACGGCGCAACCTGATGGAACAAAAGCTCTATGCGTCGAATCGCAACGAAGAACTGCTGGAGCTCATGAAGATCCAGAAAAGCATGGTCTATTTCGTGACTGCCCTCCGCAGCAACGAGATGCTCCTGCTGAAGCTGGCCCGCACCAATTTCCTCGGTCTCACCGACGAAGAGAAGGATTTCCTGGATGACCTTGCCGTCGACACGTCCCAGGCGTTGGAAATGGCGAATATCTATACCAATATCCTGAGCAGCACCCTCGATGCCTTCGCCAGCATCATCAACAACAACATGAACAGCGTGCTGAAACGGCTCACGTCCATTACCATCATCTTGTCCCTGCCGGCGCTCGTCACCGGCATCTATGGCATGAACGTCCCGATCCCCTACTCCAACTCCCATTACGCGTTCTATATCCCGATCCTGCTGTCGGTGGGGATCAGCATCATTATAAGCTGGTATTTTATGAAAAAGAAGTGGTTTTAACCAAAGAAACTATGCAACTATTCAATGTCCGAGTATACGGTATCCTGTTAGGTGAGAATAAGCAAGTGCTGGTCAGCGACGAGTATATCCGCGGTGATTACATCACAAAGTACCCCGGTGGCGGCCTCGAATTCGGCGAAGGCACCCGCGATTGTCTCAAACGCGAGTTCAAAGAAGAAATGGACCTCGACATCGAAGTCACCGACCATCTCTATACCACGGATTTCTTCCAGATGTCGGCCTTCAACCCCGAACACCAGATCATCTCGATCTATTATTTCGTCCGCGCCCTCGAACCCATCAAGGCTCCCCTCCGGACCAAACCCTTCGATTTCGACGAACGGGAGCTCAGGATTTATGCAGAGCGGAAAGAAACCGAGACCTTTCGGTTTATCGACTGGGCCGTATTCAACGGAGCAAGCGTGACCCTGCCCATCGACAAGGTCGTCGCCGACCTGCTCAAGGAGAAATATTAGCGCTTCATAGCGAGCTTCTCGATCAACTCCTCTCCCACCCCTTCGGCACTGATGCCAAAACCCGTCACCAGTACGCCCTTTCGCCCGTCCCGTGCCGTGATCGCGTACACTGCCGCCTCATCGGCGGGATCGCTCGGGCCCTCGAATCGGTAGAATTCGGTAATCTCGAAATCGTTCGGCTTCAACGTCAGTGGCGTCTTATCACAAAAGATACGATCCGCCTCCAGGTTAAAGTCGATGGTATATCCTCTTTGCTTCAGGCCATTCACGGCCTCCGCCACTGTATCGTACGCGTACATATGCTTGAGTTATACCCGCAATTTACGACTATTTACGGCTGTATCCCATATCGCGAGCAGACCTCCCCATAGCTCAGCGTCCGCGGATCGGCCGTCCCCACCACCCCTCCAGGTATGATGACGATCCGGTACACATAGCCGGCGTGATGGTCGCTATCGAAAAAAATAGCGCCCGGACTGGTGTCGAAGCTTAGCATGTTCAATAGCGTAAAGTCGAGCTGTCCCGGATAGATCGTCGTCGACAACAGTTCATTCGCAATCCCGCTTTGCAAATTGGAGAACTCACCGGGAAGCTGAAACATGCCCAGGGAAACGGCCCCTGCGCTACCCAGGATCTGGTATTGCACATACACCAGGATGACCCCCGTGTTGACGATATCCTGCGTGATCGGCGGGATAGAAACGGAATAGCTGATGGAGTGGCTGCCAAAACTATAGGTGGACCAGTTCGTTTGATCGAAGCCGACCCAGTTATAGTAGATCACGTTAGCCGAACCCGCGGGGCCGGCCGTACCCCTCAATGAGGTAGCATATTCCCAGCCGCTATGGGTCTTGGGCCCATACAGCGTGTCGTTAGTCCGGTCGAAATAATAATCGCCATAAGAACCAGTGAGCGGCGTAGGATATAAGAGCCCGCTGAGAATGACATCACCATTCTGTCCCGCCGGCCCCGTCGCTCCTGTAGCGCCCGTGTCACCCTGGGGACCTTGTGGCCCCTGTGACCCCTGTGTTCCTTGCAACGAGACCGGCGTGCCCCAACCGGCAATCGTCTTGGGGCCATACAAGGAGCCCGTTGATCTGTCGATATAATAATCGCCTACCATCCCCAGCGTGTCGGCAGGCGTCCCGGTTCCGCTAAATATCCGGCTGCCGGCCGGACCGGCCTGTCCCTGCGGACCCGGTGTCCCTTGCGCCCCCGTGGCGCCGGTATCGCCCTTGGGGCCTTGCACCGTCACCGTTTTCGTACAGGCAGCGAAAAAAAGCAACAGCGCTACCAGGGAAATATACCCGTAAACTAACCGGTTAGCATTGTTTTTCATGATGTAACTGTTTTAATGATCAAGGTTGAATGTGGAATCGCGAACACACGTCCTGGTAGCTCATTTGCCGCGGATCGACACCCGTACCCATCACGCCCCCGGGGATGATGACGATCCGATAGAAATAGAAATAGTCATTGCCGCCAAAAAAATGGTCTCCCAGCGTACCAGGATCGTTGGTATCCAACGCATCCGAGAGGTAAAACCTCAGGGAGCCCACCTGGATCTCGTCCGTGAGGGATTGTTTCGTTGCGTTAAGTTGATTATTGAATTCTGCAGGCACCTGAATAATGACATCGCCCCTGGCACCACTACCCAACGAGTATACTTCCTCTTTCATGTAAACCAGGACAACGCCTTGTTCAAAGATGTCGCTGGTAATCGCTGGCATGGAGACAGGATAGCCCCGCCGGTAAGCGAGGGGATCAAAAACACTCCATGACAGATTAGCGAACGACACCCAATTGTAATAGATCACATTGGCCGAACCGGCGGCTCCCCGCAAAGAGACAGCCGTTCCCCAGCCAGACCTTGTCTTAGGCCCGTAGAGAGAATCCGTGACATTGTCAAAATAATAATCTCCGGGACTTCCGATGGACAATGCGGGGCTGGTTGAACCGCTCAGGATGGTGCTGCCATTGCTTCCGGCAGTTCCCGTGGCCCCTTGCGCACCTTGCAGCGAGATAGCCGTACCCCAGCCCGCAAGGGTCTTGGGGCCATACAACGAATCTGCCGATGCATCGATGTAATAGTCTCCTACCAGGCCAAGCGTATCGGCAGGCGCCCCGCTGCCTTTATATATTCTGCTGCCCGCAGGGCCGGCTGCCCCCGCAGGCCCCTGAGCGCCGGTGGCGCCTGTAGCGCCGGTCGCTCCATTGGCGCCCGCAGCACCAGTCTTCGTACAAGCAGTAAACAGAAGGATAGAAATGACGAGGCAAAAGCAGCCCCCTATCGCCATTTGCGACTTTTTCATAACAATAAATTTTTGGTGTTGCCGTAAAATTAGTCGCACACGCAGACTCCCCGGAGAGAGGATGTACAAACGACGCTATTTTGTATGCAAACGACGGAAAACCTAGCGGAAGTCAAAATGCCGCAGGAACTCTTCCTTGTAATTGCGCCCGATGGGTAAAGCCTTGTCGCCAACCATCACGTCCTCGTCGTTAAACGATCGAATGGCATCCAGGTTTACGGCATAGCTCCGGTGGATACGCACCAATTTCTTGAATAACAGCTTCTCAAACAGTTGGTTAAGGGAAAGCCGCAGCACGAATTTCTTTTCCGTCGTGAAAAGATGGATGAAATTCCTGTCCGACTCCAGGTATAAGATATCCGCCAGCCGGATCTTCACGAATTGATAATTGTATTTGATGAAAATACTGTCGTCGATCACCAGGATGGTCTCCTTGCCTCCCGCCCCCTCTTTTCCCCGGTCTTCAAGCGGGATCACTCTTCCCCGCCCCTCCTGCTGCCGTAGCGCCGCAAAACTATGCAGGGCCAGCTCGATGGCGATCCGCACATTCGCCACCGTATAAGGCTTCGTAAGAAACGCCGCCGGGTAGGTCTGTTTGACCCGCTCGACGGTAGCCGCATCCGAAAACGCCGTCAGGTAGATCACCGGCGTAGAACGTATCTTCATCAGCTCCATCGCCGTCTCGACACCATCCCTGACGCCCGCGATGTGGATATCCATCAACACGATATCCACCTCCTGTTCCCTGAACAGCTCGAAGGCTTTCTCCGCCCGGTCCGCAATACCCACCACCTTATACCCTTCCTTCTCCAGTCCCTTTTTCAGGTCCAGGGCTACCAGGGACTCGTCCTCGACGATCAGTATCTTGATGGTATCGGTTGCCATACTATTGTCGTTTAAGCGATTTGTGCCTGCCGGGGAATGATAAACGTAAATTGCGTTCCCTGATCGACCTTTAGCTCCTGCTTTGCCCGCAGCTGCCCGCAAAGCGTGGACACCAGCTCTCTGCCAAAAGAATCCCCATCGTCTTGCCAGCGGTCCAGGTCCAGACCGCAACCATTATCCCGGATGCTGAGCACAATATCCTGGTCGTCTCCACCGCAGCTGATATGCAACGCCGGCCGGTCGATACCGGGATACGCGTACTTCAGGGCATTGGTGATGATCTCGTTGGCGATCAATCCAAGCAGCAGCACTTTATCTACGTCCACCAGTTCCCGCTCAGCACTGATCTGCAGTTCGAACCGGTCCCGGTGATACCCATAAGACGAAAGCAGGGACTCCGTGAGATCGGTGAGGTATTCCTTGATATTCACAAAAGCAGCCTCTTCGGTCTTGTATAGCCGCTGGTGGATAAGCCCCATCGCCTGTACCCGCTGCTGGCTTTGCCCGATGGCCGCCAGGGCTTCCTCGTCGGTGAGCCGGTACGACTGCAGGCTAAGCAGGCTGCTCACGATCTGCAGATTGTTCTTCACCCGGTGATGCAGCTCCTTCATCATTGTCTCCAACTGCTTCGACTGGCGGCTGATGACCTGTTTCTGCCGCGCCGCGCGCCGGTACATTCCAATCGCAAATGCAGCGATGAGGATGGCCCCCGTCAATCCGCCCACCAATAGCCAGATCTGCCTGCTTTTGCCCTTGTTCTCGCTATCCAGCCGCTGGATCTCGCTTTCCTTCTTCACGGTCTCGTACTTTGTTTGCATGTCCGCGATCTGGCTGTTCTTGTCCAGTTTCACCAGGGAATCGCTAAGCTGATGATAAAGCGTTAAGTAATAGAATGCCGAATCATAGCGACCACTGGCTTTGTAGCTCCGGGTCAGCTGAACATAGGCGTTCTCGAGACGTTCTGGGGATTGCATCTGCCGGGCAAGGGTCAATGTCCTTAACGCATACTCCAGGGAACGCCTGTTGTCGCCCATTTTACTATACACATCGGCCATATTCTCGTAGGTATAGGTAAGACTCTTGAAATTCTTGCGCGGTTCATTAAAGGCTGCCGCTTTTTGCAGGTATTGCAAAGCCGTAGGATAATCTTTTTTATAGTCCGAATAATACTCACTGATATTGTTATACAACCGGCCCTTGAACCTGGTGCCCTTACCGGACCTTTCCACCAGCGCCAGCCCGGCAGCATAGCAAGCATAAGCGGAGTCGAAGTAACGTTCATTTCCTTTGAGCTGAGCCAGGTCGTGATAAATAACGCCGCTCTCATTCAACAAATCCGCGAGGTCGGCCGTATCCTTAAGCGACAAATAAAGTTCCACCGAGCGATTGCTGAATTGAAGTCCCTTCCGGAGGTATTCATCCATTTTTTTGTCCCCGGCGAATTCCTTGTAGGTTTGCGCGATCTCCTCACAAGTAAAAGCTATCCCATCTTTCTGCCCCAGTTCTTCGAACTGTCTTAGCGCCTGCAACCCCAGTTCCAGCGCCACACTGAACTTTCCCATCCTGGAAAAATACATGCATTGAATCGTCAGGGACCGGGCTATACCAGCGACATCGTTCAGCCGCTCCGCCAATTGCTGTGCTTTAAGGGCATAAGCATGTGCAGAGTCGCTGGTATTGCTGCTGATGGCAAAGGAGGTAGCCAGCAGGTTCAACGTGCGGACTCGTATAGTGTCCGCTGGTTGCCGGTCAAGCACCCGCCGCAGGCTGTCCCTCGGGCCAGGATCGGGCTGCGCCTGACCGTGATAACTGCCCAGCAGCAGGAATAAGATCATCGCGCATATGTACCAGCGAAGTTTCAGGTTGGGGGTATTTATACGCAAAATAACTAATATTACGATCAATCGATAAGCTGGTGCGTCTGTTTCACAACGCCCATCACAAAGGAGCTCTGCACATGACCGATGTTCTCCACCTGCCCCAATTTGTTAACATGAAAATCATAATACGCGTCCATGTCCGCGACCGCGACCTTTAGC
>Ga0134128_10000778_pt1 | contig 43238 bp, 83 predicted proteins | sample KB31754_FD_96462 | JGI IMG/M metagenome (GOLD analysis project Ga0134128, IMG submission 96462) | Terrestrial soil microbial communities with excess Nitrogen fertilizer from Kellogg Biological Station, Michigan, USA - KB3-175-4 | ecosystem: Environmental > Terrestrial > Soil > Unclassified ...
CCTGGGTTAATCTCCCTAACTATGCGCTTCATTTTTCCCACCTATTCTTATTGGTCTTGCCTTGTTTTACATTTCTCAAGTCTAATTTCCATCTGATTGCGCTATAAATCAGAATTGGGATTAAAATAGGCGAAAGGATTATTAGCCATATTAAGTTTAAATCCATTGAAGCTTCGCTATAATTGCCAAGGCTCCAAAGCCTTTTAGAATATATTACCTTCACCCCTTCCCCTCCAACTCTCCGTTAACCGTCTTTAAAATCTCGCTATCGAAATCCCCGAAGCTATGCACTACTACCTCACCCTTCTTGGCATAGGACAGCAGGACAGCGCTTACGTTGCCCTTTTTGACCTCCCAGTCGAATTCTTTGAGTATCTGCAATAGCTTTGTGTTCAATGCTCAGACTCCAGCTCGGCTAGGCGTTGTTCTAATACCTGATTGTCTCGTTTAAGCTGCACAATAGTTCTGGCTATCTCCCCGTATTCACAGTTTTGCAAATAATCAGCTAGCATATAAACATGCTCTAAAAATGTTTCTTTATCAGTTAAATCAAACTCACCCACCGCTGGCCTCCTTTTCTAAATCAGATATGATCTTATCCAAAATGGCGACTGCTTTTTCAAATATTGAATGCGCATGCTCGATATTAAAATCGGGTAGTTTTAATCCTTCATTAACCCCATCGATCAAGCCTTTTACATAAGAAAGATTGCAAATAACAATTTGATTAACTGGCATCATCGGCCTCCCTGACTTGGCATTTACATTTTTTATGTTTTGCATCTTCACAATATCGGCAATAATATTTAGTTACTTTCATCCAGTGAGGTTCAAAGATTTCCTCGGTTTCAGCCCTATAAACATCACAATCAATTACCCCATGACTGCAAAGAAACGCCCTGATTCTTCGGTATAAGTGGCTAAGCATGGTCTTTGTCCTTAGCCAATAACTTGTAATGCTCAATAAGCAGCATTTTCTCCTCAAAAGTTAATGCTGGGTTTTGCATGATGGACTGAGTTTTATTAGCGCTAGCTTCAGCCTCAACCCTCACCCTGAGCGATTCGATGACTTGTTGAACTAACTTAGTTCCATGTATTTGATCAGAAGTAAACAGAGCTGGCTCATTGCTTCTAATACAATCCAATCCATATTCTAATTGATCCAACATATCGGCGTCGGTCATGGGGTTAGTCATAAGGTGTTCTGCCATTCAAGTAATTCAGCGTCTAATTGTTCAAATGCTTTAAATACGTTCTCAGGGCATTTTTCCTTGGTGCAACCTTCCCATATTTCGCCGATAATTTCTCTTAACTCTTGTAGGTGTGCGTAAGTTATTTTTTTACTCATGGTCTCTTATTCTCCTTAATGGCAGTTTGAACGAACTTGAGCAGCTTTTCTGAGCGGCCAAGCTTGATTAAATCAATTGGCCTTATGCCGCCAAGCATTGGGTTTTCTGTATGAAACCAAAGCCTTGTCTTTTCTTCGTCTTTGAAGAATCCCATCACTAAATCAGCTATTTTTCTCTGGCGTTCTGATTCTCCAGGTTCAAACAGCTTAAATTCATCGCAAAACTCTACGAAGCTATAGTCACTCAACGGCTCGCTCCTTTTCTTTATAAAATATTTCCTTAAATAACTCTGAATTTAAATGAATAATGCCTCTTTGCTCATTTGGGGATTTACCCCAAAACATAACCTCATCATTATCGGGGTTTTGATAAACCCTATAGTTTTGATAATTATTAACAAAGAATGGGTTATTTTTAGCTTTAAAAGCGCCGAGGAATTTAGCAAACGGATAACGCCTTTTTACAAAATTAATCACTTCGCAGTCCCCTTTAGCCAGGTTTCTATTAACTTTTGAGCCTTGTAATAGCAATCTGCACAAAAATAATAGCCAAAATCCCCAGCCCAACTATTCAAGACAACAAAATCTATCCCACATCTTTGGCAATTATATTTATTTGACATCACCCCTCCTGTTCCAGCTTTCTATCTGATTTCCGCCATTCGGTCATTACCCATGCTTTTCTAGTAGCCTCAATCATTACTGGTCTTATCTCTACTTCTGGGCTAAGACATAAACAATCTCTACACTGCATTTGATAAGTACGTTCACCGTGAACCATTATTGATACCCTATGGCTTAAACAGTTAGGACAACAAGGCCTAAGCTCGCTGGTCATGGTTTTTCCAAACACTATGGGCTTCTTTGGTTAATGTATAGGTTTTACTAATCCCTGGACTTGTTTTGTCGCATTCCAGACATCTTAAATAGGTATAATCGCCTTCGGAGCCAAGTTTTATTTTGCTACTTTCACAGTATGGGCATTTAAACTTTGACATCATTTCTTTGGCTAAATCACTCATATTCATTGGTTAATTTCCTTATTGTGTTGTTATATTCACTCACGGCCTGGGTTCCTTGCTTTCATCATTGCATCGGCTATGGCATAGCACGATTCTGCCAAATCTTCTGGGGGAGTATGATTCCATACTGAAAAGTAAGCGGTATCAGATGCATAACCAACACCACAAAAACCATTTAAAGCGGCCATAGCAAACTCATCCCTTAAAGTCTTCTGATCACTCACGCTCAGCCCCTTCTAGTAGATGTGAAATACGTTTTTTCTTAACTAAAAACCATCGCGCTTTATAATGAGTAGTACAAAGTCGATATTTACTGGCTGTCATTAGCTCACAACCCTCACCAATACATGCTTCTTTTTTAATATTTTTTGGTAAATGCTTATGTGTAATAGAGGTATGAACACCCTTATCAAGCAACTCAAGGTTTTCTAATCTATTATCGTTTCTAATGCCATTGATATGATGCACATCTTCATTAGGCAAAAGCTTTCTACCTATATGATCAGCCATAATCATTCTATGCTCACGTACATAACCATTTTTCATTGCCTCAGGATGATCAGGTTTAAACAAATGGACATAGCCCTGCGAAATTACTCGCTTATGATTTTTATTTTTACCGCCTTTTTTACGCCCATGCGGAGGTGGTTTTCTTGGCTCAAACCCAGCGGCTAATAGTCCTTTTTTCCATGAGCCAAAGTTTTGTATATATGGCATTTCACTTGGCTTGCTACCAGCTTTTTTCCACTCTCTTTTGGTAGGAACTTGTCCATATTTTTTATGCCAATCATGCAAAGCAGAAATCAAAATATCCTTTGTATACCGCTTAGGAATCACGCGCTAGCTCCTTATGCAGATCACCCACCTGCCGCACGGCCTCTTGGGCGTGTAAAATTGCTTGTTCTACATTAATTTTGGCGTTAATGGGCTTATCAATATCTAAGTTGCCATCAATGAAACACGGCAAAGCCGCGCAGAAGGCTTGCTTAAACAGATCGTTTTCGAGCAGTTTAACTTCTGATTTAAGACGCTTATTTTCCGAAAAAAGCCAATGAATAGTAGGCACCATTTTTTCAGGTATTTGACCTAAATATTCACCTTCAGCTTCCCAATCCCAGCCCATAATTCTTTCACTCATTCCTCGTCCTTATTGCTAATTTAGTGGTTATTAGTAGCTGGTTAGTAGTTGCTCGAAATTATCATCAGCAATCCATTTTTAATAACATCAAGTGCTCCAGTTAATGTTTCACGCTCAAACTCGCCTGAAGCTATCTTATAAATTGTCCTACGCAAAATCTCACAATCTGCCGTTACTTCAGCCGATAGATGTTCGTTTTCACTTACTTCCATTTCTCTCTCCTAACTACCAATCCATTATCAAGCCCAACTGTCAAAGAATCCTTTACAGTTCACTTTCCAACCATTCGAAATTTTCGAATAGTTCACTAACTGGCGGGGGTTACACGGGTAGTTTTACGACCGAGCAGTTTTACCGTCACGATCAACCGCTACCCCCAAAATCTAGCCCTTTTACGGATGAGGAAAAAGCACCTCTAAGGACGAACCGGTCTTATTTTATTTTTAGATGCCCTTAAAGACAGTCGGTCATCAGTTACATCAACTCGGTTTTTTTAGACAACGTGAGCCGATACTCACGGCACATTCCACTCATCGTGTGCGGCGATTGGAGAGGGGATATGAAGTCCTCGAGTGTCTGGCGCAGGTGATTGCTACCTGCAAAGCTTTTAATCACTTAAAAAAACAGTCCGCAAGCCAGCTTCCCCATCTACTAATTTTAAAGGGCGATCAATTCTTTCAACTTCTAATTGAACTTCCCAATTTTTGTCATATTTTTTTAATGCCTCGATAAGCTCGGCTACGGTCATTTACATCCTCCCCGGGTATACTCTGTATTCAAGCTCGGTTAATAGGCTTCTCGCTTCGCATAACCTATCTTTAACATAAGGCTCAACAGTTTTTTCAGAATACTCAATAGTTTGGTTTAAAATGTTCCTAATGCTATTGAATAAGTCTTGAGTTTGATCGGTCATTTTCTAGTCCTCATTATCTTAATTCCCATCCATAACCAAGCCCCTATTAAGGCTATAACGGCTATACCAAAGCCAATACAGGCTGACCCCAGTAAAAAATTTACACATAAATCCAAGGCATGATCACTCATGGCTCGCCTGCTGTTGTTTCTTATAAATCGTATTAACAAAATACTTTGCAAATCTAATGATATGGACACACGACTTATCGTCCGCAAAATTATTCAATGTCTCACTAAAACATTTATTCGCATGTATTAAATCATCTTCATTGCCCCCAGTGTTTTTTACATGAATTCTTATAATCTCACTCGCTTCAAATAAATCTGATCTACTCCAAGGAGTTAAATCAATTACGAACTGTTCAAATAGTGTCATGCTCGGCCTGCTGGGGTTTTCTTCTAATTACATCATCAGCGCATTCATCGCAAAGCCACATGTGCATTTCTTCGTCATAACTAACGCCTTTCTGCTTATCGCAGAGTTCACATTTACCGTCATTGTTCATCATAAAACCTCCAAAAACTCAGGCTACTCGCATTTATTTATTGAGGGTGCTTTCGCCTGATAACTCGTTAATGTTTATGGTATTGCCCCATCATTGCTTTTATTTTATTGCTGTCTTGTGCTAATTTTTGATATGCCTCTAAGGTCTGACCCTGAAAAGCAAATCTATTACGAGCATTAAAAGCGTTTTTCATATCCGAAAGATTCTCCTCAATCGCTGCAAGCAGCTGTTCAAAAGCCATCTTAAATTTATCGCTCATGAGCGCCCTCCTAAAATGGGATTTCTTCGTCTTCAAATTTATCAGCCGTAGAGATTAACTGCGGCTGAGAATGTGGCTTTGCTATATCAGCATTAGCCTCTTTTTTTGGCCGCTTATCTACAAGAGGCATATCGTTAGGGTCAGGCAGCATTTCATTATTTTTAGTGCCTAGCATTTGAATTTCAAAAGCATGAATGCTAGTGCTATAACACTCTTTACCCTGCTTATCCTGATATTTGTTAGTCTTCAGCTTTCCTTCTACATAAACCAAGCCGCCTCGACTTAAATATTCTGTAGCAAACTCGGCGAGTCTCTTAAAACAAACCACCTTGTGCCATTCTGTCGACTCTTGAAATCGACCATCACGATCTTTATAGCCGTCGTTTGTAGCAATACTTAAAGTAACGACTGCCTCTCCCTGGGCTGTATATCGAGTTTCAGGGTCATCCCCTAGCCTACCAATTAAAAAAACTTTATTTAAAGTTCCCTTGCTCATGCCTCTACCGCTCCCTTAATAAGTTGACTAATGACTGCGCCGGGTAAATCTGAGATTTTTTCAACATGTTTTTCGCTTAAAAATTTCTTAAGTGTTTCATTTGAGACCTTGCCATCTTCTATTAGTTTTTTTAGATAGCTAAGTTGTTTAGCGGTCGCCTTGCCATCACCAATACTTTTTGAAGGGCTATCTGATTTTTTCATAAATTTATCGGCCTGTTGCTGTTCTCTACGACCCATAGCTCCCTCCGCATCATCATCTTCAAGCATGACGTTAAGCATTGCAGCCAGGGAATATCTGCGCCCATAGGTAATAGCTGAGCCTACAGTTTGAGGGTCTACAACATAGGAAATACTGTCATCTTTATTTTTGACAGGCTTAGCAATTGGCATAGATAAAACCCCTTTAACCCATTCGCCCGAAGTATGTATAAGCATTGTCACAATTAAAGTATTTCCCTTAGCATCTGACCCAGCCAATGGCTGCATGACACAAAAGCCATTATTTAGGATTGCATCCTTGCAAGCCTCCCAAACTGCGCTTAAATCAGCATACTTAGACTTAAAGAAAGGGTTATTACTGTCCTTTTTGGCCTTTTCCATCTGTGTCTGCGCTTTATTGAGCGCCTCTGCTAACTTTGCAATTGATGCGCTGTGTTCAAGCATTAGTTCCATTCGCAATCTCCTAAGCAATCAATAACAGGCGCACTATTAAGAGCAGACTCCTGCTCACCCTCAAAACCTAAACCCATCTGGTCTTCGACATACATCTGTCCGCATTTTGTGCATTCATCTTTATAGATAATGCCTCCACATTTACATTGCATTTTTTACCTCCTTGTAATTAGCTTTATTGGCAAGAACAGTCCTTTCCTTTAAAGCCAAGCGTTTTTTTTCTGGCTGCTGCCTTCTTAAAATCTTTAATTTCAATCTGTTTAACAAAATACCAGCGTTCATTTTAGACTCCTTGAATCAGTGGGATGGCTACAGCTAAAATCACTGTAATCGCCAGGCATATTCTCAATATTAAAATTAAGCTCATAATTGCCTCCCTTTGCAAAAACCTTCCTTTGCTGCTAGTATTTCTACGAGTGCTTTAGTGGGCGCTTGGGAGGCTGCTTTAATCTTGATGGGTTGGGCAGCCTCTATTTCTTTAATGAGATTCATTACTCTTCTCCCCGTAAATTAATTGATAGGCCTTTGCAGCTTGTTCAGGTCTAAAATCCATATCTTTTTTAAGCTCAATAAGTACGTTATCGTACAGGTCTTTTAAACGGTATTTGATTAAACTCGAACATTGCATCTGACCTTTGACGATATCAATTTTTTCAGTTATTTTAGCAATCGTCTCCCGTTCGTTTTTGTCCAGCGCTTCTTGCAATCTCTTGAGATTGGCCGCGCGTTGCTCTGGTGTTTTGCCTAATAGCATGTTTTTCTCTCCTTTAGTGGGCTGATTTAAACAAGCGTCCTGCGGTTTACTGCTCCTGGTAAATTGGTTGAGATAGGTTTGAACAAATGCCCCGGCTTGCCGCCAGCGCAACTGGTCGTTAATAGCGTTCAACCTATAAACCAGCATCAAGGCCATAAACTCCATAGCGAATTCATGCGTGCAAGGCCAGTTACGGCTTTGTGCATCAGTGCGGCTTAAAGCTTCTAGCAATGTATTGGGTTGCATATAGATATCCCTCTTCAACTGTTATACTACCATTATACTACTGGTAGTAGAATTAGTCAAGGGAAAAGTAGAATAATTTTTAATTGAGTAGAATAGGCTAAAAAAATAAATAACTTAAAGGAAGGAGCTATTTGTAAGAATGGTAACTAGAAACTACTTTGGCTAAAATTTTACAATCATCGGAAATTTCAATAGGGGGAAATCTTGAGCTAAGGCTTTTTAAAATTCTTTTGCCCGTGCCCTCTTCTTCCCATAATATCTTTAAAGTGACATGAGGGTTATTTTTGAATTTAACTAACACTAATGACAAATCATGAAGCGGCTCAGCGGGGTCAGCTATCATTATTATATGCCCACCCACAAGGAAGTCATTCTCTCTAAAAACCGCATTATCCTCAACATTTATTGCAAATGCTTTCTCACTTACCAAATCAAATGTTGGAAAAAAATGAGCACAATGTGATTTATCGGGATTTTCTAACCATTCGACAACCTGGGTGTCTGGTATTATAGGGACGTTTAATATTTGATCTGTTTGTTTATTTGAGCACAAACTTAAAGTCCCAGTTTTCAGCCAGCCACAATCAACACGCAGCCAATCAGAAAGCTCAGATAATTTATCATCATTTGGAATCGCTTGGCCTAATGTATATCTTCGAGCCATTTCATAAGTAATTTTTAATTTTTCGGCTATTAGCTTTACATCTACCCCGCTTTCGTTTTTTCGTTGTGCAGTATATCCTTTGCTCAACATGGCCTTTATAAGCCTTTCAGAAAATAACTGCGCTTTTGTTTTATCCATAATCATCCTAACGGTAAAACTACTACTAGTAGTAGTATAGCAAGAGGGGGCCACAAGATTACCTATTTTTTAACCTAAACAATAAATTTTATATGCTACACATGGTAGAATAATCATTGCATTATTCTACTATCAGTAGTAGAATTATTTTTATCCCTGCTATTTCTTTCAAAAAAACAGTGATTATGGAGTGATCATGGATAAAAATACACAAAATTTAACTAAAAGAGCGCAACAAGTTATTGATGCCTTTGGCGGCCCCTATAAGCTAGCACAACAAATTGGTCTAACAGATTGGGCTGTAAGAAAATGGTATTATTCAAAAATACCACCCCAAAGAGCGGCCGAGCTAGAGCTATTATCAGAAGGAAGGTTTACTAAGGAATACCTTAGGCCTGATTATTTCAAATCATTTATACCCCTAAACTCGTAACCAGGCTTTACCATGTCATCTAATGCTCAAGCTTGGGCGCGCCAACAAAAACATCCATCATTAAAATCTGCCGATCTTTTACTGCTAAGAGAATTAGCGGAATGGGCTGACCCTACTGGTAAAATTAAAAATGATGAAGATGAAGGAATATTTTTCGACTACAAAATACTGGCGGATTTATGCAGTGTAAGTATTAGAACAATTCCCCGCATGCTTAACAAGTTAGAAAAGCTGTCTCTAATTAAACGCAAGCCGCGATTTGATGAAAAAAATGGTCATAAAATTGCATCCGATTACCAGTTAATAATACCCGAAAATTATGTGATAAAAATTGAGAATCGTAACCATGCAATTTCAAGCATGAGAACAACCTTAAATAACAAAGACTTACAGAAAAACACTACCGCAAACCCTATATTTGACGAGACATGCCAAAATGACATGTCGGACATGACAAAATGGCGCGACAATATAAAAAGAAGTATTAAAGGAAATAAAGATATTATTAAATATATACCCTCAAGCTCAAAAAACGAGCTTAAGGGAGTGCTTGTTGATGAGCAGTTTTCTGAATTCTGGAAACTCTACCCCAAAAAGAGCAATAACACCTTTCCCGCAAATGAGGGCAGCAAGAAAGTTGCGTTAGTTCAATTCAAAAAAGCGCTTAAGTTGTTTTCATTTGAAAAGCTTATGGAAGCGTTAAAAGCGCAGATAGCAGAGCGCGAATACAGGCATCAGTTAGGGTTATTTAACCCACAGTTCAGACATGCATCAACCTGGTTAAATCAAGAGGCATGGGAAGATTCGATAAGCAGCAAGGAGGATATGGACAATGAACAGCAGCGATCAAAACAAGCCGGATTGGGGTCGGGTAATCAAAACATCGACCTTCACTACTACGACATCTAGCTCTCAAGAGCAGTTTACCGATGAAGTGGCTACTCTACAAAAAAAGATTTTCAATCGGTTTCTTAATATCTATCCGTACAAATGGCCTTATTTGATGAACCGAGAGGGCTACAAAGCCCAGGCAGAGACACTCTGGCGGAGATGCGTTAAAAATTTATTGTCTGTAGAGGAAATTAACGCTGTTTTTATCATCGAATGCCTAGATGATATTGAAAAAGGCTTTACTAATTTTTCCAACCCCCCCCAGGTAGACCAGTTTTCTCGTTTTGTGCGACAAAAAAAGTTTGCTAAAAGAGAGGCACGCTTACCAAGCAGTCAATTTGAGGCGCCATCCAAAGACACTATAAGCCAACTCGAAGGCATGATTGATAAAGAAACCAACCCGCGCATGAAAGAAGCGCTAATGAAAATAAAGCAGACAGCCGTAAAATCCTCAGCAACCCCAGCAACTAACAAGGACGCCCATGCAAGAACTCAATAAATCAGACCTGATTACCACTCTGGCAGCCAAGCACAATCTCTCGCCAGCACAAGCTAAGAAAGCTATCGGCGTTATCCTGGACAGCATCATTGCAGCAGTTGAAAACGGAGAGCGTGTTGAAATTAGAGGCATGGGAGCCTGGTTTAAAAAACACTATCGGCCTGCTGTGCTCAGAAACCCCCAGAATGGCGAAGCTGTTGTTAAACACGACAGGGTTAAAATCAAATTTAAATCAAGCATAAAAATTCCAGCGAATTGCTGAAATTCTACTATACTCCTGGTCTACAAGGAGGATTTATGATTGCATACGATGGACTGCCAATGCCAAAAGAACTCAGGCCTGATGCTAAAACCAAACAACAAATTCACATTTACGTCTGTGCATTTTTTTCAAAGGACGGAAGAACTTTTAAACTCTTTCGCCATGATCTGGGATGCCGAAATTTAAGCCAAGAGCCTAGTGCCATTGAGAGATCATTATGCGCTTAATACGATGGGTGCTCACTAAGATTAAAACATCATGGCAAGCGTTTATGTGCGAAATTGGAAAGTGTCCGGTTAATTGCGATTGCTATAATTTGGAAGAGAGGTTTTAGGGATGGATAAACACGATTACAGCAATTGCAAGCCCTATGAATTTGAGTCAGAGTATGATTTCAATAAACGAACAGCACTTGAATTAATAGAAGACGCAGAGATTCTCTACGAGCAATTAGTCTACACCAATCAGGCAGCTTTCTATGCAATACAAGAATTTAAGCGTTGTTTAGTTTCGCACTCCATCCCAACTTCCGATTTAAATTTTGACGATGAAATCATAAATACCATAAAAAAAGAAAACGAAGAATGCAAAAAAGCCTGGAAAGACAACAATGAAAAAGATATCCGTATTCACTGGCCGGAGCATAGGCGCTGGGCGCATCTTATGGCTTGCCGAAGACACGATAAGCTCTTTGAAATTTCGAGTTCGCTTAGAGAGGCAGGTAAACGCCTAGTTAAAATTGCTAAACCGCAGGAGCAATCAATTGAAAAAATGGATTAGAGAGTGGCTTGGGATTAGCAATGATTACGCCACAAAAGAAGAAATAAATAATCATAGAGCTTTTATTGCAGAGCAAATAGAAAAAATACAAGAATTCGTGTTAATTAACATAATGCAGATTGGCGATAGAACCGTCACCATTTCAGAAATCCATAAACTAATTTTCACAATGGCCCAGCGCTTGGGCCTTCCAAAAGCTATAATCGCACAGATGTTTAAAGATCATGGTATAACCCTTAAGGATGAGACTACCGATGAGACGCATAGCAGTAAAGCAGTCTGATTTTAACACTCTAATTCTTGATACCTTCCGCTATAGCCTCCACAAAGAAGATCATTTCGATTTTGGAGTTAGTACTGTCCGAGAGTATGCCACCTGCTTATCGTTCAGAACCATCAAAGACTTAGTGCATGATATCAAAAGCGACAAGAGATTTAGCAAGCAAAAGCACCCTGTTCTTACCGAACTGTATCAACACTTAACCACTTTAATGAATCAGCCCAAACAATAATCATGCGCCTGGATACTACTTTTATAAAAATGCAATCTAAGCCCAAGTCCAAAAAAGGCTGGGGTACTACTCGCTTACGAGGGCATTACAAGAAGTCTAGAAAAAATTGTTTGCTGTGTAGTGTAAGCTTTGATACCTATCACCACGATCAAAAATATTGTTCAAGAGAATGTGTTATTAAAAGCAAAGCTAATTTAAGTGCTAAGGGCATTAAGTGGGTAAATCATAAGCGCTCCGGGTATATAGATATATTGTTATCGATTAATAATAAGATAAATCCTTGTAAAAGTTAGAAAAAACTATAATTAAAGGAGTGGATAATGGTACAAGTCAGCGATTTTGTAAAAGAAATTGTCGATCAGATTAATTTAGGCGTTGAGGCCTTTAATCAATCACAAGAGCACTTAGTGGCAAGTACGCCACATTCTGTTGAAATTAAGCTTGGAGTGGAATATCAGCATAATCAAGAAGGCCTCCTCATGTTATATCTATCTTCCTGCCCAGAGCATCCACAAATAAAAATCAATTTATCAGTGGCCCGCTCAATGATATCTTAAGGCTTTATGCTTATGCGAAAAACCATGCTCAAATATAAAATAACCTTCATCGAAGATAGCGGCTTTCATGCCCTTGTTCAGCATCACGAAATTGAGTCAGAAACCAGCCTATCACTGCTAAACCCAATTGATCGGGATTTTATTTTGAGGCAAGTTAAGATTGAATATAAGGGAAAAATAAGGCTGATGAATATTAAGCAAGTTATTCAATCGGCTTTGTTCAAAACAGCGGTTTAGTCGGGTATGATGAATGAACATTGAGGAGCATATGGGGTGAAAAGATTTCTATTAACAATATCATTTTGGCTGTTAATTATTTTAGCATCACCTCTAATCTTAGCAGCTTGCCTATGGTATGAAATTAAGTATTTTAATGGCGATAAAGAGTCTTATCTAAGATTCTTAGAGGAATATCACGGCTTTACAAAAAACAAAGAAAAGAACGGATTATGATTAAACTTTTTAGGTCAGACAACTTATTTAGTTTTAGAATTTTCAAACATGGATTTATAATTCATGATGAAAAATGCCTACCATTGAATCACCCAAAAGATAAAATAATCCACAATGGGATTATCAAGATATTTAAGTATTACGTGAGGCTTCATTAATGACACAACTATACCGCCGGCAGCCCAAGAACTGGCTAGAGCGCATCTGGCTTAGGATTAGGCCGCAGATTGTCTATGCTGAATACAAGGTTAGCACTGGACACCCTGGAGGAAGATTTCCGTTGGGTGACTTTCCTGCAATTCCAGGAGGTGAACTTTATTTGGTTTATAACAATAAGCAAATATCTAAAGTCTATGATAAAGAATGGTTTGAAGCCAACTACGAGCCTATTTTGTGCGAACACCAAAAAGCATGGGTTAAATTTAATTTATCGCCAAAAATAGATATATGCCCTGTTTGTCAGCCTGAAGAATACAGGCAAACAGTTGCGAGACGATATGAAAGGGATTATAGAGCAAGAAGGGCCTTGAGGGAAACTTCTGGTAGCGATAAGGATTGACCTCTAACCCCTTGACCAATAGCGGAAAAAAAGCGATGGAAATTTAAAGTGAGTGAATTATGAGCAATATATTTTTAACGATTCTTGTCATTTGGTGCGGCTTTGTAACGCTAATTCTTTTTCGTTCAAATACAATTACTAAAAATTTATTGGAATTAATCCAAAATCTACAGCAGTCTATAAGTTATTTAACGCACAACCAGAAAATTTTAAGTGGAGCTGTTTTTAAAAAGCCATGTAAGGCGGAAGGCTGCCATGCCTATGGGTTTCCTAATAGCGGGCTATGCTATCATCATGACCCTGAATGGCAGAAGTGGGCTAAAAATCTTGAGAAATAATTTTAATTACTAAGTGAGCAACGATATGATTGCAACAACTGTTAAAAGAATACCTGCCAACCATGATTTTACGCCTTGTAAAATTGGCTTTGATTTTCATAATTGCAAGCCAAAGATTGGGTATTTTGAATGTATACACTGCCGCAAAAAGTTTGATGCTCAAGGAAAATTATTAAATGAAGCGCATAGTCAAAGAGATTAATCCTGACAAGCTTTTTCTACTTAATAAAAACAATAATAAGGTTGAAGAATGGGCTATTAAAATCCCTATGCAGCAAGTGGCATTCCCCCAAGGAGGCCCAGAGTATGTTGAACTGGAGCAGGTTACTTACGACCAGGCTTTTGATGAGTTTCCGGCCAAACCTGTTGCTAAGCTAACATCCGAGGGCGTTGAATATTTAGGTGAATTATCAACCCCCCCCGGAAAGTTCCAAGAATACATCAAAATATTAATTGGCTCCGATAATGAATGTAGCACTGAGATATTTGATTGTTTTCATTGCTGGGCTTTGGATGATGAATTATACCAAGCCGCCTCCTGGCGCGACCTGCACATGAACGTGATTCCGGCACTTATGAGGATGGCGGAGACTAAACATGTTTAGTCAGTGCTGCGATAGCCCTGCTATTTCATACGAGAAAGTGCCGGATCATATTGCAAAATTACCTGCTTCACAGGTTCTTCAATTTGAAATGCAATACACTTGGCTATGTTCATTATGTAAAAAAGAATGCCTAGTCAGAATTGGAAAGGTTGGAGACTAACAAAATGACCATAACCGATATAGAATCACTAGCCCAATATATTAAAAAAGCTCATGATTATGCAGTTGAGCAGCGAGACCATGCTATAGATAAAAGCGATAGCCTAATAGCCGCAGGCGAGGCGGCAGCTTATGGGCATATTTTGAACTTGATTGCGAATATGGAAGCTGACAAATGACCGAACCAGAATATTCCCCTTGTTGCGCCAACCCCGATACCCATCTTTATTTTGATGATGAATTGAAAGGGATGGATTATTGGCTTTGCTCTCAAATCATTGCTTGCAAGAATTGCTTATTAAAACTTTCACGTATTGGTTTTAAAGGTGACCCAAGGCTTGGCTTACCTTTAGAGCCACCATATATGATCAAGGAATAAATAAGAAACAATTTGGTCAATTAGCTCAGCTGGTAGAGCGCTAGCCTGAAGAGCTAGGCGTCCGAGGTTCGATTCCTCGATTGACCACCAAATAATCCGGCAGGTTAGCTAATCAACCGGGCCATCTGTCATGCCTACTGGGCCCCAATCTTTTATAGTTACCAAATATGTATCCCAGTTTATTCTTGAATCATAGCAGTAATACTTTACGGCTATATCATCATGAGTAATAACCTTGTTTCCTGGCAGCGAATAAAGCCATTGAATAATATAATTATAAAGTTCATCTTTATTGCTGAACTGCACTAAAGTTTCAAGTGAATCAGCCAATGCGCCACGATGAAACCTGAATTTTATAGGTCTGTTGAACATTTAAACCCTCAGTACACCATTAAAATTTATAGTCTATACTCAACAAAAGCTAGATCAAAGTAATTTCCCCGCAATCAAGGAAGAATCTATGAGAATCGAAAAAGCCTATTGGCCTAAAGAAATTGAAGCCGTCCTAGTTAAAATTTTAAAGTATGATGATAATCTACTCAATGCTTTACAATTCGATAAAAGAATTTTAGCAGCATTTAATCTGTCTGTTTCCCCTCATGTCATGTTAATCACTGAGTTGAATGATGAGACATGCACTGCGCAATTCTGCGGCCATAAATTCATTTTTAATAAAAAAGACAGCCTCTGCGAAACTGAGGGCTATAAGCTTCAGATAGTAAGAGATCAAGAAGTTGAAACCAATTCGGTTTGAGCGTTATCTCTCAGGTATAGGATATGCCGAACCCAAAAAATATTGAAAAGTATAAGTGGAAACCAGGCCAGAAAGTCAAAGGCGCTGGTAGGCCAAAGGGTGTCCTCAATACCTCAACAGTCCTAAAGAAGCTCGGCGATGAAAAGTTTGAGTGGAAAGACCCTGTTAGCGGAAAAATGGTCAAACGTGCCCTGCGTGATCATGCTGCCTGGGCTTTAGTTAAAGGCGTTCTAGACCGTGATATCAAGTTTATCCGAGAGTACCTTGATCGAACCGAAGGCAAGGCAGCCCAGCAGATTCAAGTAACCAATTCAGAAGATTCAGTACAAACCATCCGTATTATTGGCGGTCTGCCAGACTAAGCGGATTTTCTATTTAAATCCAATCCAAAGACATTTCAATGAATGAAATTCAAATAGTGATGCCTACGCTTCACGCTGGGCAAGTTGCGGCTTATCGCATGCCCGGACGCTTTAAAGCTGTCCGTTGTGGTAGGCGTTGGGGTAAAACAGAAATGCTAAGCACCATAGCGTGCGATGGCGGGATTAAGGGGGAGCCTATAGGCATATTCGCTCCCGATTATAAAATCCTAACTGAGACCTACAAAGCCATTCATGACATGATAAGCCCGGTGATAGTCTCGTCCTCCAAGGTAGAGGGTGTTATAAGAACATCTCACGGCGGCGTCATAGATTTTTGGACGCTAAATAACCCCCGCGCTGGCCGGGGTCGTAAGTACAAAAAAGTGCTTTTGGATGAAGTAGCCTTTGCTGGCCCCGACATGATGGATATTTGGCAGCAAGCAATTAAGCCTACGCTACTCGACTACAAAGGCTCAGCAACGGCCTTTTCTACGCCAAACGGCGCTAATATTGACAATTACTTTTATCGAATCTGTACCGAGCCTGAACACGGCTTTGTTGAATATCACGCTCCCACCCATACAAACCCTTACCTCCCCGCTGATGAACTCGCCAAGCTCGAAAAGGAGAATCACCCGCTTGTCTATCGCCAGGAATATCTAGCCGAGTTTGTAGACTGGTCTGGTGCTGCTTTCTTTAGTCTGGATACTATGCTCACAGAAAGATTGCCAGTCCCCTACCCTATTCCCTGTGATCAAGTATTTGCTGTTGTCGATACCGCCGTTAAAGATGGCCTAGAGCATGACGGCACAGCCGTCTTGTATTGCGCTGTCAATAAAATATGGGGAACAAAGCTTACTATTCTTGACTGGGATATTATACAAATCTCTGGCGACCTACTCGATCAATGGCTCCCAACAGTTCAAGCAAGATGTGAAGAATTGTCTATACTTACCAAAGCACGCTATGGCAATGTTGGGGTGTGGATTGAGGATAAGGCCACGGGGTCAGTCCTCATTCAACAAGCTCAACGCAAACAATTAAAAGTTTATGCCATTGACGGAGATTTAACAGCAATGGGCAAGGATGGCCGAGCATTATCTGTATCAAGCTATGTCCATCAAGGCGATGTCAAACTCTCCGAATATGCTTACAACAAAACAACCACTTATAGAAACCAGACCAAAAACCACTTTTTAGCACAGGTTTGCGGCTATCGCATAGGGGCTAAAACTCCTCATCAAATGGATTTATTAGACACGTTTTGTTACAGCATCGCCATTGCCCTTGGCGATAGCGAAGGCTACTAGCCTAAATCTTATTTTTAAATCCAATCCAATCAAATTTTATTACTTTTAACAGAGGTATTTTCCTATGTCTTTCGGCACTAATTCTATCGACAATGGGCCACCTGCCACTTTATCTGTCGGCGCATCTAATGCCCCATCCGCCCTAATGGGCTTATTTAAGGCTGATATTCAGCCTGGCGCTGATATTGACTATCAAACCTGCAAAACCATCTATTCTTATCACCCCCTGGGGGCGAAGATGGCCGAATCCCCTATTAAGCTTGCCCAGAGTCAGTTAAGGGAAATACAGATACCAGGAGGCCCCGAAAAAGACCTTAAAGAAGCTTTTTTGAGAAAATGGAAGGAGGTAGGCGGCTGCGGGGCTGATCTTATTATCAGAAACACCATGACGCTTGCCAGGGTTTATGGCATATCCTCTGTCGCCCTTGGCATTGATGGCGAGGATGCAGTAACGCCCTTTAATATCGACAATATCCATAAAAAAAAGATATTCTTTAACGCCTTAGACCCATTAAATACAGCGGGTAGTCTGGTATTAAACCAAGACCCAAATTCGCCTGACTTCTTAAAACCCTCCCAGCAAATAAGGGTGGCAGGCAAACCCTATCACCACTCCCGCTGTGTCGTTGTCATGAACGAGCAGCCTATCTATATCCAGTTCACCTCATCCGGCTTTGGATTTGTGGGCCGCTCCGTTTTCCAAAGGGCTTTCTATCCTCTTAAAACGTATGTGCTTTCTATGATTGCTGATCACGCCGTGATTGAAAAGTCAGCGCTTTTAGTCGCTAAGCTCAAATCCCCAGGCTCTATGATGGATAAGGCGGCTTTAGCTTTCAACTCCCTCAAGCGCACATTTATCAAAGGCGCTATAACAGGCAATGTGGTTTCAATCGGCGTTGATGAGTCCATTGAATCAATCAACATGACCAACCTGAAAGACCCTGCCGAATTCGCCCGAAATAACCTCTTAAAGAACATTGCGACCGCTGCCGATATGCCAGCCAGCCTGATCAATCAAGAAACGCTTGCAGAGGGTTTTGGCGAAGGTTCAGAGGATGCGAAAAACATAGCGCGATATATCGATGGCGTTAGAATTGATATGGCCCCTCTTTATCACTTTTTTGACAATATCGTCATGCACTTAGCCTGGACACCTGAATTTTATATATCCCTCCAGCGTAAATACCCTGAACTTGAAAAAGTCCCTTATGAAACCGCTTTTACTGATTGGAAAAATGCCTTTTTCTATGAATGGCCCAACCTACTACAAGAGCCTGATAGCAAGAAGATCGAAGTAGATGACAAGATTCTTAAAGCAGCTATTGGGGTGTTTGAAGTATTGGCCCCGGTTCTTGACCCTGAAAATAAAGCCACAGCCGCAGATTGGCTTGCTAATGTCATAAATGAAAGGCGAGAGCTTTTTAGCAGTCACCTAGAAATTGATCTTGATGCTTTAAAAGATTATATCCCGCCTGTACAAGAAAAAGAGCCTGAAAATCCCGCTGAATCAGGGCGTGACTAGCCATGAGCGCCTTTGATGATGTGCTTTCTGAATCCAGTGAATATTTTTTGAAAAATGGATTTGACAACTCCGAGTTCATATCCTATACCTTAAGAAGACTGAGAAAAGCAGCTGAAGCATCCTACCCCTCGGATGCTAAGTTGCAAAATCAAATGAACCGCGCTTTAGAAAATTCCTTTAAGCGTGCAGTCTCAAAAAAAAGGTTAAACGCTTTTAATCCTGGTGTATCAAGATTCACCGTAGACCGGATAATGCCAAAACTGCGAACTGAACTAGACCGCAGAATCCTAGCCAATGCCAATCTGATTAAGCTTAATCGCCAACAAGCGATTGATAAGACTTTACAGCGTTTTGCTGGCTGGATTTCATCCGTCCCTGTAGGCGGAACTAAGGCAATCAATAAAAGCGAAGTCAAACAAGACATAACCAAGATTTCAAAACAATTACGATTTGAGACCCGGCGAAGAGAAATCGACCAGGGTCACAAATTAATGGCCGCCATAGATGCCGCCATCGCAGAACAGTCAGGGGCCATAGCAGCTATATGGCACAGCCACTTCAGACAAGCCGGATACGACTATCGAGAAGATCACAAAGAGCGTGATGGGAAAGTGTACGCGATACGGGGCAACTGGGCTATCGAAAAGGGTTTGATGAAGAAAGGGGCTGCCGGATATCTCGATGAGATCACGCAATTTGGCGAAGAAATAAACTGCAAATGTAATGGGGTTTATCTTAGCAATCTTCGAGATTTACCAGATTCAATGCTCACCCAAAAGGGACGAGAAGTTTTAAAGGAAACAAGAGTTAAGTAGCACGGAGTTCGTGGCAGCGGGTTCGGATGTTAAGAAGTGTGTCAGCACTGATTCCTTACTCTGGATTCGCTGTTTCTTAAGACAGGGAAGTTAAGAGTATGCCTAGTGTATCAGAAAAGCAGCATCGCGCAATGGAAGCTGCGGCGCACGGACACAGCACGCTCGGCATTCCCGAAGAGGTGGGTAAAGAGTTTGTAGGGGCTGATGATTCAGCCGACCAACCCCAAAGCCAGACGACTGAAGTTATTGAAACTATTGAAACAGAGCTTGATGTAGCTAAGGCCATAAGAGAGGGCCAGCTTGCAAGCCCCCAGTTATACGAGAATATTTATTTATTTGATGTGCGGGTAACGGGTACAGGTACAAGCTACCGCAAGGCCCACAATGAATACGTTTATCGACCGCCAGAGCACTTTTTAACGAAAGATTTTATAGAACGATGCAATGGATTGCCTCTTATTTTCGAGCATCCCAGCTCACTTCTCAATACCGAAGAATATAGAAATAGAGCCATAGGTACGGTCATTTTGCCGTACATCAAAGGCGATGAGATTTGGGGCATAGCAAAGGTTTTCGATGCTGACGCCGCAAAACTCATGATGACAACTCATGCTTCAACCAGTCCCGCAGTGATGTTTAGAGACGCGGAATCTACAGAAACAATCCAAATAGACGGCAAAACAGTTTTGATCGAGGGCAAGCCTTCTCTGCTCGACCACCTCGCCATTTGCGAAGTGGGCGTGTGGGACAAGGGGAGTGAGCCAAATGGAGTTAATAATAACAGGGAAAATAGTATGGAAAATGAACAAGGAATGGAACAAGCGCCAGCTTGGTTTGATTCATATACAAAACGCATGGATGCACGCATGGACGCTTTAGAATCTAAAGCCAGCGAACGTATGGACGCTGACGAAAAGGAAAAAGAAGCCGAAGAAAAAGAGCGTAAAGATAGCGAAGAAGCCAAGGAAAAAGAGGCTAAAGAAGCTGCTGAACGCAAAGATTCTGAGGAAGAAGACAAAAAAGAAAAAGAGCGCTGTGATTCCGCTGCTCGTGAAGCCGCTATGCAAGCCAAGATCGATTCGATGGAAGCGAAACTGGCAGCCGTTACCAAGCCTCATTCCGACCAAGATAAAAACGAAATTTGCAGCGCTCAGATGAGAGCTGATGGCACTATGCAAATGTTCGGTAAAAAGGCCCCTCTACCCTTCTTTGGCGAAAGCCCAAGAGAGTATCGCACAAGAATTGCCAACGAGCTTAAACAGCATTCCGCTGATTTTAAAGCAATCAAGCTTGATTCAATGGATGAAGTCACTTTTAAGGTCATCGAAGACAAGATTTATTCCGATGCTCAAAGAGTTGCAATAGATTCAGCAGCGGCTACTCCCGACGTGCTTATTCCTGTTGTTACAGAGGATTTTGCAGGTCGCAGAATTACCAAATTCTCAGGTCATCCCAATGGCTGGATGCGTCATTTCAAAACATCCGCCAGAACTTGCAAATTAAATATCAATAAGGGAGCAGCCTAATGCAAATCTCAATTAGCCCAAATCAAACGACCTCCCCTTCAAACTCCTTTCTATTACAAACAACTGGTTTTGTTCAGGGTTCTTACTATGACGACCCCAGCTCTAAAAACTGGCTAGCTGCCGGATTTATCGCCTCAAGCGTAACTCAGGCGGTTTGGGGCGGCATGGCGATTACTGAAAATATCCCAGGCATCAGTGCAAACCAAACAGGGGAAAACCTTGTTCTAGCAAGCGCTCCTGCCAATATCACAGGCTTTACGGTATTTAACCAGGCAAGCAATGGCCTTATCACTCCAGGCAATACCGTTCCTCAGTATGGCTCCGGCATGAGCATTAGCTATTTCCGCTTAACCTCAAATGCTCGTATTGCTGTTCAATGTAGCAATGCTTTAGCCAACGCCTTAACAGGTGGTGCTACCAACCAGCAAGTTTCTTGGGACTTTACTGATCAAATTTTAGTGCCTTATACAGCAGGTTATTCAGGAAGTATTAGTGGTGCTGTGTGGGCTTCTACAAACGGCGGACAAACCACTTTTACCGTGGGAACTAACCCAACTACTAACGTCCCGGTTGGAGAATATGTCCAAATTTCAGGCGTTGTAAACACAGGCGGCAGCTCAACTGGCGCGTTCAATGGTAGCTTCTTGGTTGTTAGCACCAGCTCAACAACTATCGTAGTCGCTCAACCTGCTTCAGGTTCACCCGGCACTTATGCAAGTGGCGGTACTGCTGCCGTTGTCGGAGGCGCTTTGCCTGTCAAGGTGCTTGGCTTTGACACAAACAGCAAGATTGTTAGCTACAACTCAATTACTGGAGCTCTGTCATGGACTACAGGCCCCGCCGCCATCATTCAAATCTAAGGAGAAATTAAATGGGATCATTATTTCAGGGTCAGCTTAAGGTTGACCCTTCATTTTCAGAACAAGGACTTATCGTAACTTACACCCAAAGATCGGGAGCTTTTGCTGCATTACCAGGCGAAGTGCCTAAAGTTAAACTGGGGAGCGAAGATTTAAACGTCTATATCAATGGACTGGATTTAAGGACAGAAGCACAAGCGGCTCAAGCATCTTCTAACTTTTTACCATCAAGTACATTGGTCGGCAGCTACTACTCAACCGCAGCCTATTTGATTCGTACTCGCGCAAGCTGGGATCATCACGATATTGCAGCAGCAGCTAACTATAACGTGAGCTTGCCTGCCGCTCAAGATTTGGCAAGTCGCCAAGGTATTTTCCAACAAATGCGAACCATGCTTTTGTATGGACTACAACCTGCCAATGGCGAGGGCTTGGTAAACGCGGTTAATGCGACTCAAGTTACTCTTCCACCCGATACTTACGGCAACGATACTGTTTTAACCTATGACAACGGCGAAATGGCTCTGTTTATCCTGTCTCAAATCGTGGCAATCAAAGACGCTATGTATCAAACAGGCGGCGATATTACTAACAAGATCAAAGTGATTAGCCCACAACGCATCTTTGTACAGTTTGAATACGGCTCTGTCGTTCAAACCACAAGCTATCAACGCCCTGGCGCTGGTACGGCAACTATTGGCCAAGAAATTAAACAAATCATGCAAGAGCATGGCGACAGTATTGATTGGTACTATGACGACACTTTAATTGGCAAAGGCGCTGGCGGGTCTGATCTTGTCATCCTAACTATTCCTGAAATCGAAGTGCCAATGATAGAAGGAATTAATACTAACGAGTTCGGCAAGATTGAGCCATCTATTAAAGACGTTAACACCATGTATACCGACATGGCTGCTCCTATGAAGATTCCTACCCCCGTCCCAGATGGCGGCATCACCGAAGTTCAAGAGCTTCGTTGCACCTCCGGCTGGAACTTAAGAGGCCAAGGATTGTTCTTGTTAAACATGCCTTATTCCGCCTAAGAAAAAAGCCCGAAATGAAAATGTTTCAAGACGGGCTTTAGCCGCAACTGATGGGAAAGCAATTAGCGGTCTATTCATCTTAGCAAATAAAAAGGAGTTTTACAGAATGTTAATTATCGCAAATTGCACAAAGCAGACATTGCACTTTCTCTTTCGCTTACCAGAACGGCGTCACCCATCACGCATAGACATACCAAGCGGACAACAAAGAGATTTAAGAAGTCTGTTTAATTTAACCGACACTCAAGTTGAGATTGTCAGAAAACAGTGTGAGAGATATGGCTTTAAGCGCGTGGATGAGATTAGCCGCCACATTAAAAATTTTAGCGGTTACTTATACAGCGCCAAAGCTGTGAGTTCGGACAATATCGCTGCTGCTCATGAAATGAAAGTGGAATCACAAGAAAAAACATCTGAAAAAGAAGCATTTAACGCTGTCTTGGGTTATGAGCAATCAACAAGAGACAAGGCTGGAAAAAGGCTTGCTAAAGAGGTTGAAGTTGAAGTTATCGAAGAAAGCGACCCACGCGGCCCAAAGAAAGACAAAAAAGTCAAAATGAAGATGTGCGTTTCTGAGCAAGGCAGCAAGGATAAACGAGAGATACCTGTCGATGTCGACTAATGCCTTACAGCCGAACCTGACAGATTTTACGGCCTTTGTATACGCGCAGGGAGTGCCAGAGGCAGATTTACCCTCTGACTCCCCTTATCTGCCAGCGGCGCTTGAATATGCTGAAAATGTGGTCATCGACTCGCCGCCGGATATATCGACTGTTCTCTATGTTGATGCGGTTTATAACTTAGGGATGCACAAGCTTTTAAAGATAGCTCAAGACATTAACCCTTATACATTTTTTACAGATAGCCGCAAGCAATATGGGCTTTTGTCATTCGTGGCAGGGCCGATAGTGACATCAGGCGACCAAGGAACAAGCGAGGCATTACTGCCTGCCGAATGGATGAAAGATATGACCTTGCTTGCCAATGACTGTTTAAAGACCCCTTGGGGGCAAAGCTTTTTAATGTATCAGCAGGATTATGGCCCCACGATTGTCGGAGTGTCTTAAATGATTGTGCATCTTGGCGTGGTTGATGTGGCCTATACGGAAGATGACAAGCTAACTACGACAGGCAAGGTGGCGGGAATTTTAGAGGCTAATTATGGCGTGATGAGGACTTTTGTTGAGCTTCACGAAGATGAGATTGGCGATGAGCTGGTAAATCAGCTTATGGGAATGCTTGAGAGCGCTAAGCAAGGGAAGCTAGATGAAGACATTGCGGAGCGTGTTGCAGACATTCACTTTCCCAAGATTCAGGCCATGTTCAGGAATTATTTAGATGCTGGAGAGTGGGAAAAAACAAGCGGTCAACCCACACAGGTGGCTTTGGATGGGGTAAGACACAGCCATAAGCGCCCTTATGCCAATGGTAAAGGCCCACGGCCAAGTTTTATTGATACAGGACTATATAGATCAAGTTTTAGGACATGGGTAAGTAAGTAATGGGTATAGCGCAGGAAGCGATCAATGCACCAGGACAGTTAGCAGCAACTCTAGCGGCTGGTGTAGATACGCTTTCAAGCAATCAGACCATCACTTTCCAGCCCTACACTAAATACGTTTTTACCGAAGATGGTTTTGTATTTTGGGTGAAGTCCGGCGCAACTTTCGATGTCAAAGGCTCTTTGCATCAGATAGCAGACCAGAACCAGAACGAAGACGAGACTATAGCGATAAATCGGATGATTTTTACATCCGAAGAAGAGGTAACAAAGTTTAATGAGCCTGATTCCCAAACTCTTTATGTCGGAGCCTGGGATATAGACGGCGTAACTTTAAAGGTCGTTTTTAATACGAGCGGCCAGACATACAAACAAGCGGGACTTTGGCATTACAACGGGGACGCGGTTTACCCGGCCCTTGAAGCGCAATTTGTTAATAGCGTTGATGATTTACCAGTAGGGCCGATCGTAAGTAACAGCATAGGAATCTGGCTATCTTTAGATGATTTTGCGCCAGTCTACCCCTCCTACCTTGTGCCAAGCAACATAAGGCCGCCCTATATTGCCGTACACATAGGCCCCGAAGATACCACGCCATTGCAGCAGTTCGCATCCTATGACTGGCCCGGCACACAAACAGGCCCTAATTGGTATGAACTTAATAGCTCTCAACTGATGCAAGACCAAGTGAAGTTGATTTTATATGGGTTTACTGCCCAGCAAGTAGGCCAATACATGTCTTATCTGCAAGATCATTCACGCGATACCGATGAATTTGGCTTTTGCAACTCCCCGGCTATCACTGACGGCAAGCGCAAACAGACCGAGATCGGCGCAATAGCAGAACAAAAAATTATAAAAATTTTAGCGTCTTACTACCAAAGAGTTTCGGATGCAGTCGCAAGACGCCTGATCTTAGAGACGACAGTTAATTATGAATTTCAAGGAAGTTAAAAACACACAAGGAGCTTTAAAATGCCACAAAATCTTAATCCCTCAGCTTATGCACAATCAACCCTTTTAAATGTTACTGCTTCAACATTAGTAAAATCCGGACTAGGACGAGTTTTTTCGGTAAACGTCACCACGGCAGGAGCCGCCGGCGGTATTTATGATGTAGCGACCACAGGAGCCGCTGGGGCGGCAAATTTAATCGCCACTATCCCCGCCACGGTAGGAACTTACAACTATTTTGGTCTGCCTTTTGAAAATGGCCTGGTTTATGTCCCCGGCTCAGCTCAAGTCGTTTCAATTTCCTATAGCTAAGGGGCTAAAAATGCCTAATATTACTACCGAGATTGTCAATCTCACGGCAGTGGTCACTGTTGCCCCTACTCCCTCCCAATTGCAACAAAGCGGTGCTTTTGTTTCAGTTGGAGGAACTACCTTAGCCCCTAACGAATATCAATTTTGTCCTGATTTGGCGACAGTCCAAAGCCTCTTAAGCGGCGCAGGAAACCACGCCGAGCTTAGCAATATGGCTACAACCTTTTTTGCTCAAGGCAGCGGGGTGGGCGTTTTCCTGCTTGAACTCGGAGCGGTATCGGGTGTTGATGCTCAGATAATAGCCCTTGAAACTTGGATTACTGATAATTCCGGCGTGTTTTATTCCTATTTAGTTCCTGCTAACTGGGATAGTTCGGATGATCAGGTAGGCAGCATAACTATCACAAGCGCGGGAAGCGGTTATACTGCGGCTCCTGCCGTTACTTTTTCAGCCCCTGGTTCAGGAACAACGGCCACCGGAACGACCATTATTAGAAACGGTGCGGTCGTAGGGGTGACGATCACCAATGCAGGGTCAGGCTATACGGCAGTTCCCACAGCGACTTTTGCAGCCCCATCGGGAACTACTGCAACGGCCACTTCAAGCATTACTGGCGGATTAGTAACGAGCTATACCATAACAAACCCAGGGGCAGGCTATACAGCAATTCCTTCTATAACTTTTTCAGACCCTCCTAGTGGAGTGACCGCGACAGGAACAGCGGTCATTACTGGTGGAGTGCTAACGGCAATCACCATAACCAATGCAGGGAGCGGCTATGTTACAGCACCAACAATTACTATTGCAGCTCCTACTGGTACAACGGCCACAGGCACGGTTAATTTAACCTCAGCCTTAAATAATCTAGCCTCTAATTATGCCAGCCCCACAGGAAAGACTTACTTTTTTGTGACGGCTTCTACATCAGACCTGGCCGATTATGCCGGAGTTAAAAGCATTTTTGCTTTAGTGCCAAGTCCTCTTGCTCCATCAAGCGAATTTACAGCAGCAGCGCCCTTCTATCAATGGCTTGTGAATAATCCTCAAGCCTCTAACAGATTGGCCCAGATGGGATATCGCTATATGGTTGGCGTTACTGCTTGGCTTTTGGCTCAAAACCAAATCACTTTAGACAATATTTTATCAGCTTACGGCAATATTATTTTAACTGGAGCTGAGGGCGGCATATCCAATAAATGCTTGTTCAAAGGCAATTTTATGGATGGCACGCAAATGTCTTGGTGGTATGGCATAGATTGGATACAGATTCAGATCAAGCAAGCTCTGGCAGCCGCTATCATCAATGGCTCAAACAGCAACCCACCGCTTCTATACGATCAAAACGGTATCAATACTCTGCATAAAATTGCTCAAAGAATAGCTGACACTGCGGTGTCCTTTGGCTGCGCTTTAAGCGCTCAAGTCTTTGCCATCCCCTTTGGTCAATATAGCCGTCAAAATCCAGATGATTATGCAGCGGGTATTTATAACGGACTGACCGCAACAGTTGTCGGTGCTAATGGATTCCAACAAATCACATTCGCGCTAGATGCCCTTCAATTTGTTCCTTCTTAAGAGGTAAAAAATGCCTAATCCACTTATAGCCCAGGGTACATTAAACCGACTATTAGGGTCGGTTACTATTCCTGGATTTCCAAACCTTAACATTACCTCTTCGTACATGGGAAAGAACTTTATTACCATTACCTTTGACGGCGATTTTGATAATTTAATCCCCACAGGTACAGGCACGGTAACATCCCCTGAGCCGTATGTTACAGCCACGATAAATATCGATATTTTAAGGACTCAGCCCTTAGCTGCCGCTTGGCTCTTGCAGTCTCAAACGCTGTGCGACATTGGCGGATTTTCGGTATTCCCCGATACCGCGGCCTTTCCTTCGCTTAACTTCGTGAATGGCATTATTAAACACATGGACCCCGGTCCCTATAGCGGAACCGACCCATCAACGCCTTTAATTTTGCAAGGAACATTCAACATTAACGATAACTTATGGACTCTCTAATTCTATGAAAATTGACGACAACCTTAATGTGGTTATTCCCCTGCGCTCTGATGACAAAGGAGTGAAGCTTTACGCTTACCATACCCCTATCCCCAAAGAAGTTTTTAAAGCCAATTCTATCCTACTTGCTGCCACGAACACAGAAATTGGAAGACACGGTGAATATTTCCAGATGGGACTTGGGCCTCGCATAGCAACCGAGATTTTAATTAAGGAAGCTAAAAAAGAATCTCAAGAAGCGGATGCTGCGGCTCTTTTAAATGAGATCAAGCGCCTGACTACAGTTTTAGTTTCTACTGAGAGCGGCTGGGAACACATGCCTGTTGATGCCGCTATTAGGGCTAAAAAAGTTGAGCAGGAGGAATGGGAGGAGGTTGAATCTGATCTCATTTTTTTTACCTGTCATTACTTTTTAGTGAAGCTGTCCGGCAGGGAGAAGGCTATGAATGCCTTGATGTCTCTGTTACAGGGACTAAAAACCTCATCAACCATTACGGCGTTCATAAATTCCTTACAGACATCGACAACAATAGGACTTTCAGAAACGAAGGCGGCGTAATAGGTGCGGCTTTAGCCTTCGCCGCAGGTGAGGGCTTTTATGAAGTTTTATTCAACGAAGATGATTTCAAATACAAGAACGCAAGAGATTTTCGGGAGCGAAACACCATCGCTTTATTAAACATGCTCACAGGTTTATACGATGGCAACAAAAAGCATTATTGACATAGATGTGAACTCCACCCAATTCAAGGGATTTTTTGATTTATTTCAAAAGCTCAATGCCCAGATTGGGGCCATGCCTGATTCTTGGAAAAAGTCAGCCGATGCCATTAATAAAAATAAGCAGACCTTTGGGCAGCTTTTCGGTCAGGCCAAGCAAAACACTATTGAGCTAAGCAAAGCAACCAAAGCAATGGGCCAGTTTGATTCTATTGCTGAGTCCGCTTCTAAAGCAATGGGAAGGATGGCTAAAGACACTAAAGAGGTTGCCAAAGAGTTATTCAATGTAGGCAAATTCTTATTAAAAATTGGCGCTCTAGGCATAGGTACAATAGGTGCTGGCGTATGGGGTCTTGATGCTTTAGGCAATAGAGCAGTGCAGGGTCAGCGCCAAGGAAGAGGCTTGGGGCTTAGCCAGGGGCAGGTAAGGGCCTTTGGCTTAGACTTTGGTCGCTTTGTTGACCCTTCTATTTTAAATAAAATATCTGATGCCCAAGGGGATGCAACAAAAACACCTTATTTAGCTTTTGCCGCCGGGGTCACTTATCATCAAGCTCAAACCGAAGGCGCAGATCAACTAGCTATAAAAACTCTTATCAATGCTCACAATTGGTGGAATAGCACACCTGCTGCCGTAAGAATTAAACAAAGCGCGAAAGCAAAAAGCTTTATGACTGCCGGCCTTTCTTGGGAAGACATAAAAAGAGCGGGAAATACCCCCCTGTCCGAGATTAATACTGCTAACAAGCAATATAACAGCGATCAAAACACCCTTAATATCTCAAATGGCAATACTCAAGCCTGGTATCAGTTCACCCGGCAACTAACGCTTGCTGGTAATACCATTGAGAACACCTTAACAAATAAGCTCGCTCAATTAGCCCCGGCCCTTGGCACAATTTCCATGAGTTTCGCCAAAGACATCGATGCGCTGATTAGTGGCATTACCCCAAAACAAATACAGGATTTCGCGGATGGCATAAAGTCGTTTGCACAAACCTTAGCTTCCCCACAGACCTTGCAAAATATTAAGAACTTTGCAACAGCAATGGGCGATATAGCCGATTTTGTTTTAGATATTGCCAAGGCCTTGCATATTGGGGGAAAAGCTCTTGCTAGTACGCCACCTTTTGATCTGTTTATGTCCCCCGGTCAAGCGCCAAGTTCCGGCCCTAGCGTCAGCTTAAAAAAACAATTATCCACTTATGCAGGATCATCAAAATCTGTGAACGTCTCAAACACTGGCGGCAATTGGGAGCGAAACGCCCCATCCGTGCGGGACTATATTAATAAAACCCTATCGATGAACAAGCAGACCCTAAAGGTCAATGTAAGCATTTCCAATAAAACAGGCTCAGATATTTTTAGTTCAGCTAACGCAATGGTGAACTAATGAACGGAGCCTTTAGAGACCTATATAAATTTCTTTTTGAAAAATGCCCTATCTTTTTAACTGGAGGTGAATATGACTTTCCTATGCCTATTATTGGTCTTGTCGGCCAGCTTGCCGCACTAGGACAAGGTATTTTAACAAACGGCGCATTAACATTTGATGACTTTTACGCTGATTTCTTGCCGCTGCCAGGCAGCAATGTTATCAATAATGCGATAGCGACTTACCCTTTTGCTAACCAGCAAGTTGCTGCAAACGCTATTATTGAACAGCCCAAAAACATATCGCTTATTATGATTGCCCCGGTGCGCGATACAGGGGGCTATTTAACCAAGCTTGCTATATTCACCGCCCTACAGACTGCCTTGCAAAACCATAACAATGCCGGGGGTTCATATACCATTTTAACCCCTGCTTATCCTTATTTTAATTGTGTCATGTCCTCCATGACTGATATTACCGATGGGGACACTAAACAAAGGCAAGTTCAATGGCAAATAGATTTTGTTAAACCTTTGATCTCTATTGCCGATGCAACAGCGGCTTTTAGTAATCAGATGAGCAAAATATCTAATGGCAGCTATTTGCCCTCCTCCCAGCCTTCGGGGATATAGCCATGACGACCTTTATTGCCTTTACCCCACAAATGACCTCGCAGCCTAGTAATACCGCGCCGCCCTTTACGGCCATTTTTATTCTTGATAGCAAAAGCTATCAGGGCAATGTAACTTGGAACTTTGCGGCCCAGCGCTGGTATTTAACCCTCACTGATAGCAATAACAACTTAGCCTGGAATGGGCCGCTGATCGGCTCACCCTTAAACTATAACATCTATTTAGCCCCCGGCATTTTCACGACCTCAACCCTCCTGTATCGGGAAGACACAGGCAATTTTGAGGTCAACCCATGACGATCAAGGGAGCGGGACGCTATTATGATTTATCGGTCTACAGTATCCCAACAGATACTGCCCCAGCTCGCCTTATAAAAAGATGGACATCCTATCCTGATGGAGTTTATGACCCAGGTGCTTTAAACATCCAGTTTGATATGTCTATAGTGCCTTATGACACTCCTACAGGCGGCCAGACTATTGTTTTAGAGGGCGTATCACTTGCCGACTTGCAGCAAGCCACCGAATACACAAACTATCAGATAGTTCTAAAAGCAGGTATGGCCCAGGGCCTACCCTTAGCCAATCCCAAACAAGCAGGGACAATTGCACAGGGCTTTATTTTCCAGTCATACCCCAACTGGGAAGGCACTGAAATGAGCCTCTCTTTTGTGATCTATCCCAGTCCCTATACTATCACTGAGCCTGGCAATATCACTTTAAACTGGGCGGCAGGCACGCCCTTGTCAGGCGCTTTAGAACAAAGCCTTAAAACTGCTTTCCCCAATACCCCTATCAGCATCAACATAAGCTCAAACCTTGTTTCAAGCAACAACGAACAAGGCTATTTTGCCTCTTTAAATGATCTTGCTTCGGTTTTATCCGGCATCACTCAAAGCCTGGGCCATCAGGTCTATATCACCTTCCAAAACGGCTCAATTATTGTTTTTGATGATACTTACGCGCCGCCCCCTCTTGAATTATCTTTCACTGATTTAGTCGGTCAGCCTGCCTGGGTAGATGTCAATATTATGCAGGTTAAGCTTGTGATGAGAGCAGATATTCAAGTCGGCGCTCTTATCAAAATGCCTAAAGGCCTAAAACAAGGCCCAGGCTCAGTGATCATTTCGGGCAACTCTTTGCCCTCAAGCCTAAAGTACAAGTCGGCTTTTCAGGGAATATTTCAGGTTATAGAGCTGCGCCAGATCGGAAATTCAAGGGCGGCTGATGGCACTCAATGGGTAAGCATTATCAATTGCGCGGTGACTGGAAGTGACTAATAACTACGCAAAACTTAACTTTCAAAAAAATTCTAACCTTGCGGCTATCAATCGCACAAAAGAAGCTATACTTACGTTAGGAAAATCTTTGCCATGCAGAGTTATTGCAGTAGATGGGGCCTTGGTTGAGGTCGCTTTTGAAGTTGATTCAAGTCCCTGGACATTACCTACTGTCATCATTCCTAAAACCGAAAGCGAATGGGCCAAAGTCCCTACTCAAGTCGGTGATATTGGCATTACCATTCCCGCAGATACCTATATAGGCAATATTACAGGCCAGGGTGCGGGATTACCCAGTATACAAGTCAAACCATGCAATTTGTCAGCTCTGGTATTTCAGCCAGTCAGCAATAAAAATTCACCCTCACCTTATCCTAATTCGTATTTTGTGCAAGGGCCAGAAGGCTTTGTTGCTCAGACTCAAGATGGCACGGTGCAGTTTATTTTAAATGCTTCGGGGGTAAATGTGGTTATAGGCGGCATCACCGTGTTTTCAATAGGAAGTACAGGGGCTACTGCAAATGGCAATTTGCTAGTCAATGGAATGATAACAGGTACGACAGATGTTATAGGCAATGGAATTTCACTTAGCACACACACACACAGCGGCGTTACCACAGGAGGAGGCGATACAGGGCCACCCACATGAGAGTTTATGGAACGATAGAGAACGAAGAAGGCCAAAGGATTTGGCAGGTGGTCACAACGGATGCCAACGGCTTTAACGATAATGTTTATTTAACAGCGCTTTGCCAGGACTTGCTTTTGCAGCTTGGAGAATCGCCCTTTTATGCTAATTTCGGCATCCCGGCGACTCAATCCGTACAAACCCAAGTGCCGCCCGATTATTGGGTGATGCAGACTCAGCAGGAATATGCCCAATATTTCGCGTCATTAATTATTAGTAAAGTATCTCGCGCCGCTAATCCTACCTATAAGGTAGTCGTGATCACGCATCAAGGAGCTATATTAACACAGGAAGTTGCAATATGAGTAGTACCGATATTCCTTTAGTCATGGGGCCAGAAGGCCCTGTGCCAACCTCACCCGCAGTTATTTTAGAAACCTTAATTGCAGCCGTTGCAGCAGACGTGCCGGATTTTACCGCAAATTTACCCGGTACATTGATTGAGGATATATCCTCAACTGATGTAGCAGCTATCGCGCAAATTGACCAATACAGGGTAGATTCGGTTAATGATATAACACCCTATGGCGCTAATGCGGATGTTTTGAATCAGCTTGGCGTGATGTTCGGTATCGAACAAGGCAAGCCCACCAATACCAGCGTTTTTGTGATCATAAGCGGGAACGTAGGCTATATCATTCAGCCGGGCTTTATTGTTTCGGACGGCACACATCAATATGTGGTTCAGGATGGTGGCACTATTGGAGGGGGCGGCTCTAGCGAATCGCTTTTTGCGGTAGCTAACCAATCCGGCTCTTGGTCTGTTCCTGTTGGTACTGTTACAACGATTATAACAGGCATCCCCACTCCTTATGAGCTTACCTGCACAAACGCAGTGGCAGGCATACCAGGAGCACCCGCCGAAAGCGTGCAAAGCTATCGCTCAAGAATTTTACAGGCGAGCATTGTTGCCGGACAAGGAACGCCCGCTTATTTAAGGACGCTTATCGAAGCCGTCCCTGGCGTTGTGAGTCGTCTTGTATCCATCCTGCAAGTATCTGCAGGATGGGAGATCATCGTTGGCGGAGGAGACTCTTACCAGGTAGCCGGAGCCATTTATAAAGGAATTTTAGATTTAAGCTCAATTAAAAGCTCTGATACTTCCCCACGCAATATCACCGTAACCATCATAGACCCCCCTAATAACTATAATATTATCTATGTTAATCCGCCCAATCAGGTCGTAACGGTTGATGCCACCTGGAACACGGATTTAATCAATTTCACGGCGGGTTTGCAGGTCGATGTTTTGGCCGCTCCCGCCATTCAAAATTATATCAACGGAATCACTGTAGGTCAGCCCATTAATCTTTTAAGCATGACAGCCGCTTTCCAGCAAGCCGTTGCCAGTATTCTGCCAACAGAAAACTTAAGCACATTAGATTTCACAGTAACTATTAATGGTTCCCCTGTTAGCCCTGAAGCCGGGACGAGCATTATTTTATCTGATCCTGAATCCTATTTTAGTTGCGCGGCTGATGCCGTTACGGTGGTGCAGGGATGATTGATGAATCATTTAGTGTAGTTCCGCTTAAGGATATAGCTCCCTCCTATCTGTATGTTCAGTACAAATGGAGCAAAGATTTACAGGCTTTTGTTGATGTCTTTAATAAAATCACGCAGGGCTATTTAGATTGGTTTAACAATACCCCCCTCGCGGTATATACCAATTCAACAATAAGCGGCTCGCTTCTTGACTGGATAGGGCTAGGAATTTATGGCTACAGAAGACCCGCTTTTATCTATCCACCCATGAAAGGGGAGTTACTAGGAAGCTACGGCTGTCAGACTTATGGCGAAGTACCTTACGGTGCTAACTACTACCAGGGCGCTCAGAGCGGCAGCGCAGTATATGTCGATGACGATATCTACAAAAGAGCGCTAACCTGGCATGTCTACAAAGGCGATGGCGTTCAAATGACTGTCCCTTGGCTGAAATTTAGAATAGCTCGATTTTTGTACGGGCCCTATGGCAAAGACCTCAACGGCATTGATGAGCTATATAACGTCAGCATCACATTTTCGCATGACTATATATGGGTGGGTTCATACGGAACAACCTCGTATGGAACCATATCTTATGGTGATAATGAAAAATTATTTAACCAAGATTTTCTGATCACAATTACCTTAAGCGATAACCGAGAATCTCGCGCATTCAAGCTTTTATTTGAAAACGGCTTTTTAGCCAAACCCTTCCAACTTAAATTCAAGGTGATATTAACATGAGTTATACTTTAGCGAATTTCATAAGAACCTCTGTTGCAGCCACTTTCGGTAGCAGCTCAACTACTTTACAGGTCGCAAGCTCAACTGGCCTGCCCTCTCCTACTATAGCAGCCCCTATGCCTGTCATACTGACCGATGCGGCCACAGGCCTTGTCAAAGAAATTGTCTATGCAACATCGATTTCTGGCTCTAACTTAACAGTGGTTCGAGCCAGAGAAGGCACGGCAGCTCAAAACTGGAATATTGGGGATTTAGTCAATTGCGACCCAACAGCAGGAACCGTTGCTACCGTAGGAAGCTCACCCTTTTTTGGTCTAGATGCTGGCGCGGCTGATACTTATGCGGTCTCAATCCCTCAAGTGACAGCCTATACTACAGGCTTATTCTTTGGAATTAAGATTGCCAATACCAACCTAACCACGACTCCTACGGTCAATGTTAGTGCGCTGGGGGCTGAAAATATTGTGCGCGAAGATGGCACAGCAGTAGCGTTAGGCGATTTGCCAATAGGGGGAATAGCATGGCTCACTTATGACGGCACTAATATGCAATTGATTAACCCAAGAACGGCAGTTGCAAATAGATCGGTATTTAATGCAGGCCCTGGTGTTACAAATACAGGGTATATAGAATTACCAGGCGGATTTATTATAAATTGGGGGCAGGTTGATTTTACTTTGAACGGCACGCAAGTATCAACTTTCGCTAAAGCATTTCCTAATAAAAGCCTTTCAATTGTTTGGACTGGCACCAAAAATTCCGCAGTCTTTTTTGTATCTAATGTTGAATTAGATGGCACGCAACCATCAGCCACATCGCTTACTCAATGCAGTGCAGTTTATTCGGGTGGGGCGGTTTCCGATAATGCAAATTATATTTGCATAGGTTATTAAATCGGACTGCTCGTGCATGTCATTAAAACTGCACTCGAACAATTCTTGCGCGAACTTGGTATATCACTAGTTGCCGCAGTAAAAAAAGCTGTATTTAAAGCATTGGGCATATTATCCGCGAGTTTAAATGATGTAACCATTCCTTCATGAACTTCTAAAACATCCCCCTGCGCCAATGCTCCTTGTGCTGGCGTATAAAAAGCAGATTGAATGCCGAATAAAATCGGGTCTGTTTGGTGTCCCAGGCATGGGGTGCGACTTAATTCACACGCCACCTCCGAGTTAGTAAGATTATAAGATAATAATTTAGGCGTACCATCTAAAATAGATGTGAAGGTATCATAATGGGGTGGCTGTGGAAGGTTGTAGACAACAGGCTCATCGCAAGTCAAGGCGACCGTTGTTTGGCACTTATTATCTTGAGGTTCACCATTATAAATTACAAGAGGCTGCATACCTGTAGAGGAGTTGAATGAATAGGTTTCGCCCATTGCTAGATTGATTATTGAAGGCTGCTGCCCAAAAATCATAGTAAGCGGGATGGTAGCGGGAGCATCGGGGCAATAATTTCTATTTAATGTACAGATACTATTTCCAGGCTGGACATTCAGAGTATATGATATAATGCTTCCCGGGCTGCCAGCACACATAAAAGTGCTTTCACCAATACATAGGGCATTTTGATTTTGAGCGTCTGTTAGCGTTGCCCCGCCCAAAACCGCCAAACCCGAAACAACCGCATTTCTGACTGAATACATGTTATCTCTCCAAGTTTACTGAGGGTTGCTCTGTCATTCTAAATACACCGAAAACAAAACTATTGTTATTAAAAGGCATTCTTTCGCAATCGCCTTCAGGCAGATAATCACCATAACCATAGGCAACTCTATTTACAGGAATATCTGCGCCGATGACGCTTAAATTTTGAGCCAAAGTAGTAAATTCACTGGCTGTTACTTGATAGGCAGTACAAGCAAAATAAGTATCCTTAATAGTTGATGTTTGCATAAAATCAGGACATCCCTGGGGAATAAAATACGATTCATTTTGAAACGCAGGAAAATAAATTCTGGCTTCTGCTACAGCAGTTTGTGGGGTATCGCTTGTAAAGTTTACTCCAGCAAGCGGGTTAATTGGCTTTCCTATTATTTCTGAAATTGGAATGTTAGATTCTCTCATTACAGTACAAGCTTGAGCAACACCTGCTGAAATTGCTAAAAGGCTTGTAAAGCCCTTCCATAAATTCCACATCGAATATCCTCTCATAGATTATCCCCTGCTCTGATTTATATAACTTTAGGTCACGATATACCTGTAAGTGGTGGATGTCAAATTTTAGGAGGCGGGGGCTTAACTCAGGATTGCTTAGAAATAAGCCTTCCCTTATTATGCTAACTGCGAAATTAATCTATAATAAGGGAAGCTATGAACAAGAAGGATAGTAGTAATTCTAATGGCAAAAGTCAAACTAAAGAGCTTTCAGTTAATAAATCGGAATGTCAGGCTCAAGGCCAGAAAGATTACACTTATAAAATAAGCTGGCTTATGAAGCCATTTATTAACTTTCTGTCTTTTGACTGGTGGACTCCTCGCCTGGAAAATCAAGCCTGATTTCATCAGGATTTAAGCACTTTTTATAAATTCCCCTGCAAATTTCCCAAAATGTACTAAACTCCTAGACATCGCTATAAATTCAATGCGTTTTAAGTCTTCTTAAGCCCTAGCCTGGGCCTTTAGCAGATTCAGCTTTTCGCAAAAAAATCCAATTCAATTTAAATCACTTTAACTTGCCTCTTACAAGGAGTTTCGGCATGTCTGGGAATATTCCATTTAATCCAAATAATACTATAGCGCCAGCCAATTCAATTGTTTTAACGACAGAAGGTTATATCCAAGGAGTCTTTTTAGATGACCCCACTGCAAATAATCAGCTCCTTGCGGGATTGGTTTCTCAAAGCGAAGCGCTACCAATTTGGGGGGCGGTAGCTTTAACTGAAACTGTGCCTGTGGCAGATGGTCAGCAAGCAGGCAATACTTTAAGGCGGGCAACAGGAAATAGTGATTTAACAGCTTTTAGCGTATTCAATCAAGCCAGTAATATGCTTTTAAGCCCTGGAAGTACCGTTGCTCAAGCGGTATCAGGAAATACTACCAGTTATTTTAGGCTAGGCTCTAATGCAAGGGTTGCTGTGCAGTGTGATGAAGGTCTAGTCAATTCCCTGGATGGGAACCCTACAACTCAGCTTGTTTCGTGGGATTATACCAATCAGAAGCTTATTACTTATAATGCTGGAGTTGGGGCGCTCCCGGTGCAAGTGTTGCAAATAAGCACAAACAGCCTGGTCGTAGCGTATGATTCTGGGCATAAAACATTGCGCTATACCAATGGCCCTATAGCCATTATTCAACTCATGAATAACAGTGCCGCCGTAGATGGCAATGGAACTGTAAAAAATGTTTCGGCAGGAAATTTAGCGCCCTTATTTACCTCATCAGTCCCCAATCCAACCACTACGCCAGCTATAAGCTTTACCGCTATAGCTCAAGCGGCCAATAAAGTTTATGCGGGGCCAGCAACAGGCGCAAATGCCGCCCCCACATTTAGATCATTGGTTTTAGCAGACACACCCAATTCATCGACTGGCGGCATTAGCAATTTAATAAGTCGGGATACAAGCGGGAATTCATTTATAAACAACCTTTTAAATGGTATAACAAGCACTGTTTCAGCGGGAGCCACTACAACCCTAACCATTGCATCAACGCAATATCAAATTTTGACGGGTACGTTTGATCAAACGTACGTATTGCCAGATGCAACAACATTATTTAATAACTGGAAATTTAGATTTATTAATAAATCTACCCGCTCTCTTGTCGTTCGGGATTCCGGTAGTAATATTCTTTATACGATGCCCACTGGTGGCTGCATTGAATGTATTTTACTTGATAATTCTACTATTGATGGGTCATGGAAAATCAATGTTTATGGCAATGATTCCGCTAAATGGGGCGATGATCACCTAGACCTCGGAAATACTTTTTTTTATGGGCAAAAAATATTAGAAGTCATTATTAATTCTAATACGTATACCCCTACGGTGGATGATGTCGGAAAGCGCCTGGTTTTTACATTAGAAGCCCCAGTAACGATCACTTTGGATGGAACTGACTTTACAGGCGGCGAAAACTGGTTCTTTGATTGCGCAACTGGTACGACTATCATCATAACAGCCGCCGGCGGTTTTAATATAACTGGTAATACCAGCATGAATTCTCAGGATTATTATCAAGTTATATATCAGCCTACAGAATTTAAAGTTTTAGCGCTTGAAGATACTACAATCTCTGAAGTTCAATTGGCAACTATGGATAATGTTGATGTCAATGTAGGTACTAAAACCAATATTTATACTGTTCCCACAGGATTTATAGCCATTATAACTAGGGCCTGTATAAGAAATGCTTCCATTTCTTTAACGACAGCTCAATTAAGTGGTGGTTTTGATAGTGGGGCTTCTAATGTGACCGCCAATACTACGCTATCTACTTTAACCACTGCTAACAATTATTTATTTATGAATATTCTACCGGGGGCGGTAGCTGGAGCTGCCGCAGATATTTTCGGAGTAATAGCAAATACACCCCAGGGGGCGGCCGCCACTGTATCGGTTGATGTTTTTGGTTATTTGATGCCAATCTAAAAAAAACACCACAAAAAACTATAAAAACAGCAAGGGATAATTTAAAATGGAGCTAGATCAGCGCGTAGACGTTTTAGAAGACAAGGTGGAAGACTTGAGAGTTGAGCATGCGGAAACCAGAACGATTGCCATGAATACAGCAAAGAACCTCGATAAGCTTACGGGGCTGGTTCTGGCTGAACAGCAAATGTTTAAGCTTGTTACTTCTTTTTTATTAAAGAATTCCCATATTATCGGTGGTTGTTTAGCTGGACTAGGATGCGGGGCCTATTATGCGGGCGCTCATCATTTAATATTCTAAATAAACATCCGATTGAATTCTGTAAACTTATCCACAGAATTTGTGGATATCTTTGGGGATAGTTTAAAGTTAAGATGTGTAATTGATAAAATGCATAATTTCATTAGCAGCCATCGCAATGCAACTGTATAGTTCGTAAATATTATAGAGGCGATTGATTTTATCTGTGTAATCTTTATCTGCCCCATGTGCTGTCTGCATTAATCTATAATATTCATTGTAATATTCAGTGCTAAGAATATCAGCATCTTTCCAGAGTTTTTGATAGGCCCCACTGTTACCCTTTTTGGTTTCCAGCCATTCTTTTATTAGGGATAAATATTCATTAGAAAATGAGATATGAGCACCATCATTGGGATTTTTTTCTTTTAAAAGAGCAAGTTTATTGTCATTTGCTTTGGTATAAAAAGAAAAAATTTTTTTTTTCGTCCAATGGGCCTCGAATGGGTCAAGATATCTATTTTTATAAAGTTTTCCGTATGACACAATCCCTCACTAAGCAGTAGGCCGGGCGCTACTCTGACTCTGCAGATGATAGGCGTGGAGTTGGACGCCTCGTTTTATAGCTGCCTGTGTGCATTCCGCAGGAGAAGCCACTCTGCACCTGTTCTGCCCATTCTCATTACTTACCAACCCAGAACAGCTCTCACGCTACTGATTAATGCTTTCGCTACAGCATCGCTACTGCCGCTTGATTATAGCATTTTAATGACGCCGTTAATATGGTATGGCTTATTAACGCAAAGTAATATCATTCATTAATTAAGCCAACACATACCCATGACTGATTCTACGCTTATGTATTAGCTTAATCCATTCCTGGGCAACTTCGTAAGAATCAATGGCGGTCTTTTTCTCTTTATCGGAATTCTTTTGCTCACCGCCTTCATGAGTGGTAAAAATTAGCTCGCCAAACATATCTCTATCAACCACCGCTTCAAAATACTTTTTGTATTTTGGATGTACCCACCGCACTGCAACCATGCTCAACCCTCCCTTTGTTCTCCTGTATGCTAATAATACTACAAAAAGGGAACGTTAATCTAGATAGCATTAATTTGGAATCGTGCCGAAAAGATGGAAAAACTTAGAGCGAATGTATTTTATTAGTAAGGATTTTAACTGATTTAACCAGATTAACTGAGAATAATTACTCTTACTAAAACCACCCCTGAAGCCCTTTATTACTGTATATGCTATGATTGCTTTAAGACAGGGTCTAAAATAGGGTCTTTACTATATTTATCAATAACTTACGAAGATTAGCCCGCATAACTGTTAATCATTGGGTCACAGGTTCGAGTCCTGTTCGGGGAGCCATTTCAAGGCCTTATATATCAAAGCATCCAGAGCCAATCCATATTGATCAAATATCAATCTTTACTAACAGATTACTAAAATATTACTAAAACTCAAACTTAATCCCGCTGACTTTCACTTTTTGCCAATCATCATGACCTTTCTTGTAATGCTCGGTCATTTTTCGGTCTGAATGTCCTGCTAAATGCTGAACATCAAAACCTTGGTCTTCATACCATTTTATAGCGGTTGCTCTGATCTCGTGAAACGTGGGCTTTTCTTCATCTTTCATTGCCTTAAACTCAGGCAGTAAATCTCGAATTTCTGCAAAGGCTTTACTGACATATTCCTTGCTGCATTGCGTGTAATGTTGACGACCTTTAAAAGCAATATTCTTTTTAGGGTCTCGATGCACTATATAAGGGCTTAATAAATTGTCTTTTTTGGAATCTGCGATGATTTTTTCAAGTTCAGGAAATAAGGCAATTTCTATTTGCTTTTTGGTCTTTTCCTGCTTAACCCTAAGTTCGCCATTCACAATACCATCATAGCGCATCATCATAACATCGCCTTCACGCTGAGCAGTAGCAAACGCTAACCTCATGGCAATTTTAAGAAATTTAGGCGTTTCAACCACTTGGCCGTTAATTTCCTGCTTGAAGTTCAAAATAGCTTTGTACTGGTCTAATGTTAAACGCTTGCGTTTTTTCTCAATCTCAACTGGCATTGTTTGATCAGCAAGATTGTTTTCTAAATACCCCTTGGCTATGGCGTACTTAAATAGCAGCATCATAAGGGAGCGGGTACGATTAGAAAGGACTGGCGCAGTTTCGGCAATTTTATCTAAAAAGGTTGATACATCTAAAACTGTCATTGTGCTGATATCAGCATCTTTGTAATGCAATTTTATCCGCTTAAGCTGGTTTTTATAATCCCGTATAGTATTATCTGCCAGCTTTTTTTTAGGCAAAATCACATTTTCAAAATGCTCACACCATTTAGACATAGACATAATAGAGCCAAGAATCACATCGGCTTTTTCTATTTTTTTGATTAATTCTCCATTGCAGATATGAGCCGTATTAATGGCAGTCATCTCATCAGTAGCGCTGTCAAAATAAGTATCCTTTTTAGTGACAGGATGCCTGTAATAAAACCTATTAAGAGTCTTATGCCAGTACAAATTAGGAGGCAAACTTTTATAGCCTTTTTTACGGGGGCGAATCATTGACGCAATATCCTTTGAGCATAAGTTACTGATTGAGGGTTGTTTTTTGCCATAGGTGAAGTTTGAAGCAACCAGGCTTCCTCGTCAACATACCATTGAGAACCAAGTCTCATACCTGGCACTTCTCTATTGACAATCTTACTATAAATATTTGATTTAGAGGGCCGTTTGATTGGCGGCTCCGCAGTTAAGTCCTCAACAAAATATTTATTAATAAAATCCACTACTCTCATGAGCTGCATTTATACGTCCTCCTTGGTTTGCTTATCTAATTTATCTTTTAGCTTGTCTAAATCTGATTTTTTAAAGCGCAGATCATCTTTAGTAATTTTGAAAACTTGGCCTTGATGCTCATACCAAGTCCAGCCACGCCCCTCAAAAAGATCATCTAATTGCGTTTTGCTTAAATTAACTTGAATCACACCCCACCCCTGATTTTATGCTTTAAAGCCCATTAAATTTGCTTGATCTGTAACGCTTTTCTTGATCTTATTTAAAGTCTCCTCCAGCGTTTTTTCTGCTTGCTCTTGCCTATAGTCTTTTGAAATAGTTAAATAAACTGTGCCATAGCCAAAGCTTATGATCTTGTCTAGCAAAAAACGCATTTCTGATTGGCTGTTGCTAGGGTCTTCGCAAAACTCTTCAACAAGTGCGCTTATTACACTCAAAACACTTGTGAATTTAGATGCTTGGCCTGACCCTTTAATAATCCTTTCTATTTTCAACTTATCAGCCCCCGCTCGGTTCATTAGCTAATCCTCACTTTCTTATATTTTGGTAACTGGCATTTTTTGCATATTTTTTTCATTATCATGCTTTGATAAATAGGCAGATCATTTTCCTCATCGGCTGTAGTGCTGTCATAGGTTTTAATTATTTTCACTTCAAACCATTCATACCAATCGTGAAATATATGGAACTTCATACCCCCTCCCTAACCATGCGGATTAGGATCGGCAGGTCTCGCTCGTAGAATTCTGACCATGATTCGGATTGAAAGCATGGCTTATTCAAAATATGCTTTTGAAGAGTTTTATGATCAGGTGGCTCATCTGGATAACTGATAAAATCATAAAACCAGAAATGATTAAAACCATCTTTATGAGACATGATTTTGAAAAAATGATTTTCAGAATCAATTAAGCCTTCCTCAGTACACCAAACCCAATAAACAATGCCATCCTCAATCCAAGCTAAAGGCTTTTCTTGCACTTCACGCAATGCCTGCTCAAAGGTGATTTGGTCAATAATGCGCTCGCCTATACATTCCATGCCAGGTCTAACTTCTCTTAGCCTGCCGCCCCTATCCTCTGTATA
>Ga0134128_10000779_pt1 | contig 43205 bp, 41 predicted proteins | sample KB31754_FD_96462 | JGI IMG/M metagenome (GOLD analysis project Ga0134128, IMG submission 96462) | Terrestrial soil microbial communities with excess Nitrogen fertilizer from Kellogg Biological Station, Michigan, USA - KB3-175-4 | ecosystem: Environmental > Terrestrial > Soil > Unclassified ...
CACGCCGGCTTCGCCAGGGACCTGGTCCCCTCTCACGTGAAGGCGGGCGGTCGTAGCCTCATTGAAGGAGGAATGATCATGATGTATCGATGGGCCGGGGCCGGCTGGGGGATCGGCGCATGGTTGGCCATGGCGGCGGTGATGCTCCTTGTCTGGGGTGCGGTGGCGGTTGCCGTGGTGCTGCTTGTCAGGGGTTCATGCCCGGGTCAGGGCGGGCTGGCGCCCCGCCCGCCGCACCACGAGGCCGAGCGCATCCTCACGGAACGTTTTGCCCACGGGGAAATTGGCGAGCAGGAGTTCCTTGCCCGGCGCGCGGCGCTGAGGCGCTCGGACTGAGTTGCCCGGACTGGACTACCGGGACTGGGGTCATGGATGCCCGGCATCCATCTCCGGACTGTTGGCCAGCCCGGCCTGGTCCCCATCCTTTGTTGGCGATGCTAGAACTCGCCGGGCAACCAGGACGGCGAGGAATGTCACCGGGACCCTGAAGGACGCAGGCGGCAGCAGGATGGCCGGCAGTGGCAGGATGGCACCAGCGGTGAAGGCGGCCGCCGAGGCGTGGGCGGCTTGCCAGGGGTTGGCCGGCTCGTCCTGGTCTATGTTCAATTCGGTGGAGAGGTGTGCGGCCAGGGCATCATGTTCGGTAAGTTCCTCGGCCACCCGCTGAGCCGTTTCAACGCTGAGGCCCGTGGCCTGGTAGAGCCCTGCGAGCTCGGCCAATCCTGCTTCCGGGGAATCGGCCAACTCGCGCCGCTCAATTTCCACTAGGGCCCGCTGGCTGTCGCGTTGGCTGCTGACCGATACGTATTCGCCCAAAGCCATGGAGATTGCACCACCCACCACGGCGGCGATGCCGGCCACCAGAATGGGGGTGGGCGAGTTGGTCACGCCCACAACACCCACGACGGTTGCGGCGACCGAGACAATGCCGTCGTTGGCGCCCAGGACTCCGGCCCGCAGCCAGTTCAGGCGTCCGGCGATGTTGTAGGCATGGGGTTCGTCGCTGGGCGCCCCCGGACTACCGTTTGCCGTAGTAGTCCTTCCAGATCAAGCGGTGGACGGGGATCTTGCGGGGAATCGAGCGAAGTCCGGGAATGAAGGGGAGCAGCGTTAGCAGGAGCGAGAGCACCAGCATCGTGGCGACCACAAGGATGTCCGCATTCGGGGAGGACTTGTAGGGTTCGATCTGGTACAGCAGCGAGAAGAGCCACAGCCACGACTGGCCTGGCGTGTTGCCGGTCTCGTTCATGACACCCCATTGGTCCCCTGTGAGGTGGGCCGTGGTGGCGAGATCGGGAAAGTAGTTGCCGTCTCCCAGAAACAGGATGGTCGGGGTGTAGTCGAGGTTGTAGGGCTGCCCGCTGTTCTGGAGAACGCCGTCCAGGTTGCCGCTGTTGGCCATGCCCAGCAGTGCACTTGTCAAGGCGGGAACGGGCCCGTAGTTGCCGTTGGCTACGCGTGCAGGGTCGCCATTGGGCGCCGCGGAGAGCGCAGTGGTGTAATCGGCTGTCCACTTCGTCTGCTGATCAGCGGTGGCGGCGGACCATGTTGCCAGGGCCGCCGGCGGGGTGGGCAGGGTTTTGAGTGGGTTGATGACGAAGTCGTTGGCCGTGTCGACCGGGAGCCGTACACCGGAGAGCTCCTGGGGGTTGAAGAACCCCAGGTGTTGTGAGGCGTCGGGAGTGGAGTTGTAGGGCGGGCCGTAGCCTGCCGTGCCGCTCGTGCCGCCAAGTTCGGCGGTTGCTGTCGCGACAAAGTCCGACGGCGCCGCTGCTGCCCAGGATTTTAGTGTCACCCCGGGGTCGTCCGGCGAACTGAAAATGGCGGAAAGGCCGAGTACAAGCAGGCCGACGACGACGACGCCGATCGTGAGTTCCTTGAACAGGTCGTAGTCCCGGACACGTCCCCGCCACGGCCTGCTGGCAATGTCATCGCCTTTCCGCCGCGACATCGGTGATGGGATCCTGCTCATGGCTGATTCGCCTCCGGTTCGGGTGAGGTGCCGTTGGAATCGCGGAGCTGCGCATCCGTTCCGGCGGCATCGAGCGGTGGGACCACCCCGTGGGCGCGGACCAACACGACGTGCAGGGCGACGACGGCACCGACCGCCAGGGGCAGCAGCATGATGTGCCACATGAAGATCTGGCCCAGGTTGGCCACGTTGAACCATGCCCCGATGCCGACGGCATTCAGGGCGTCTTTCGCTTCAAAGGCAATCCACTGGGAGTCGAAGTTCGTCTGCAGCAGGTAGCCGGTAAACGCTGTCACGATGGAGACAAGGAATGCCACCATGCCGGTGATCCAGGTCAGCAAGCGCCCTCCACGCCAAGCCGCCATCCAGAACTTGATCCACAGGTGGACGACCATGAACATGAAGAACAGTTCCACGCTCCACAAATGAACACTGTTGGTGAAGTGGCCCAACGAGGAGACGTGGTACCACTGGGGGCCGTTCAGGCTAAGCACCACCCCGGAACCGATGATGAAAACCAGGCCGGCGACGGCGCCCATCCCGAAGACGTAGGCCCACGTCGCGACGTAGCTTGGCTGGTCTTCGGGCAGCAGCTTGTCCGGCGGGAGGTGCCTCAAAAACCATTGCCGTGACTTGCCTGTCCATGTGTAGGCGCCAGTCCCAGCCACTTCCGGGTCGGGTGAGGACTCCTTGACCGTGCTCATTTCCGGCTCCGTCCGCCGGGAAACGGCAGTACCAGGGCGAGGACGAAGAGGACGAGCATGGCGATGATGACAACAAGGTTGCCCGATTGGATCATCACGTCCCCCCAGCCAAAATAGGTTCCCGGCGTGATCGGGGAAGGGGCTTGCGACATCAGCTCAAGCATGGTGGCCTCCATTGTCTTTATTGTTTCCGTTGTTGCAGGGCGTGCACGACCAACACGGGGCAGTGCGCGTGAGCGGTGCATGCAGAACTGACAGATCCCATGAGCAGCCCCCGGAACCCGCCGAAGCCGCGCCGCCCCAGGACCATCATCATCGCCTGCCGGCTTTCCTCGATCAGGGTCTCCCGCGCCGGGCCCTGGATGAGGCGGGTCGTCAAATTCTCCGGCCAGTCGACGCCGAAAGCATCCTCCACTGCCTGGTCGAGCACCTTTTGGGCGCTCTTTTCATAGTCGACGCCGCCCAGACCGTAGGGGGATTCGTAGATGGTGGGGATGCTCCAGCACGTCAACGCCGTGACCTGTGCGCCGAGACGGATTGCAAGCTTTTCCGCCTGGCGGAGCGCCTCGACTGACGGCGGCGATCCGTCGACGCCGACGACTATCATTTGCGGATCGTTGTGGTCATTCATTTCCTTGGTCTCCTTCGACAGCCGGCCGTGCGACAGCGGGTCCTGGCGCGGAATGCCCAGGGCTGCCGGGACCAGGAACGGGCGGGGTCCAGACCCAGTCGCGGATGACGGGGAGGTCCTCGAGGTGTTCGTGGATATGGACTTCGTGCCTGGCCAGCATTTCAACGCAGTGTTCCCGCAGTGCATCCATCCCCTCAACGGTGCGGGCCGTGCGGCCAAGGGCCGCCAACGCGAGGTGGTACCGGCTCATCCGGTTGAGCACCACCATGTCGAACGGGGTGGTGGTGGTTCCCTGTTCGTTGTAGCCGCGGACGTGGAAGCGGCCCGGATTCTTCCGCCCGTGCAGGAGCTGGTGGAACGCACGGGCGTAACCGTGCCATGCCACGACTACATCGCAGTCGGCCGTGAAGAGCGCTTCAAATTCGGCATCAGGGAGGCCGTGGGGGTGGACATCCCGCGGCGGAAGCACCAGCAGGTCCATGACGTTGACCACCCGGACGCGCAGCTTCGGCACATGGCGTTGGAGCAGCCAGGCGGCGGCCAGCGTTTCCTCTGTGGGGACGTCGCCGGCGCAGGCAAGCACAATGTCCGGGTCCGCCTCCACGGCGTTTCCGGCCCAAGCCCAGATGGAGGCCCCCGCGGCCGCATGTGCCCGTGCGTCGGCGAGGGTCAAGTATTGCGGGTGCTCCTGCTTGTCCACCACCAGCAGGTTCACGTAGTCCTTGCTGGAGAGGACGTGCGCAGCAGCGGCGAGCAGTGTGTTTGCATCCGGGGGCAGATATACGCGTACGACCGTTCCCGACAGGGACAGCACGGTGTCGATCAGGCCCGGTCCCTGGTGGCTGAAGCCGTTGTGGTCATTGCGCCAGCAGGTCGATGTGAGAAGGATGTTCAAGCTCGGGACGGGCTTGCGCCACGGCAGTTCCCGGGCATGTTGGAGCCATTTGGCGTGCTGGACCGTCATGGAGGCGCTCACCATCGCAAACGCTTCGTAGCTGGCAAAGAAGCCGTGGCGCCCGGTCAGCAGGTAGCCCTCCAACCAGCCCTGGCAGAGGTGCTCGGACAGGACTTCCATGACCCGCCCGCCGGCCGAGATGTGTTCATCCGATTCCCGGGCCGGCTCCATGAGGCACCTGTCGGTGGCCTCAAAAACGGCACCCAGGCGGTTGCTGGTGGTTTCATCGGGACAGAACAGCCTGAACCGTGGATTGCCGGACGTATCCGTGTAGATGTCCCTGAGCATTTCACCGAGCGGCTTGGTGGTCTCGTGCTTTGTGGCTCCTGGGACACCAATCCGGAGCGCGTATCCTTCCAGCGGACGCAGGGGCAGGGGAACCTGGACGGCGCCGCCATTGGACCATGGATTGGCCCCCATGCGCAACTGCCCCTGCGGCGCGAGCGCGGCCAGCTCGGGCGCGAGGCATCCGGCGTCGTCGAAGAGTGTTTCCGGATGGTAGGAACGCAGCCAGGCCTCAAGCTGGGCAAGGTGCGCGGGATTCTCCCGCACGCCCGCCAAGGGAACTTGATGGGCGCGGAACGTACCTTCCACCTGAACGCCGTCCACTTCTGCCGGGCCGGTCCAGCCCTTGGGCGTGCGCAGGATGATCGCCGGCCACCGAGCGGGCCCGGTGGTTCCATGGAGCCTGGCCCCGCTCTGAATCTCAAGAATGCCTGCATGGGCGTGCTCGAGCGCCCGCGCAAGCTGGGGGTGTACCAGGGCCGGGTCGGTGCCGGACACAACGACGGGGTCCCAGCCGTGTGCCCTGAGCAGCGCCAGGACCTGTTCGTCGGCTTGGCGGCCCAGCACTGTGGGGCCTGAAATCTTCCAGCCGTTGAGGTGCAGGATCGGCAGCACGGCGCCGTCCCGGGCCGGGTTCAGAAAGGCCGGCGCCTTCCATGAGCCCTCCAGGGGGCCGGTTTCCGCTTCTCCGTCGCCTACGACGCAGGCGACGATGAGCCCGGGATTGTCCAGCGCCGCGCCGGTGGCGTGCATGAGCGAGTACCCGAGTTCCCCACCCTCATGGATGGAACCGGGAGTGGGCGGGCCCACGTGGCTGGGGATACCCCCAGGGGTGGAGAACTGCCGGATAAGGTGGCGGAGCCCGTCGTTGTCCCGGCCGATCCGTGGATAGGTATCGGTGTACGTCCCCTCGAGGTAGAGGTTGGCCACGACGGCCGGCCCCCCGTGCCCGGGGCCCGCCACAAACAGCACCTGGGCGCCCGTCCTGTTGATGAGCCGGTTCAGGTGGGCGTAGATCAGGGACAACCCCGGGCTGGTTCCCCAATGTCCCAGCAGCCGCGGCTTGATGTCGTCCACGCCCAGCGGCCGGCGAAGCAGCGCATTCTCCTTCAGGTAAATCTGCGCGACGGTCAGGTAGTTGGCCGCGTCCCAGTATCTGCCAAGCAAGTCCCATTCGCCCGGGCGGGCCGCTGTCGCGATTCCGTGCTGTACCGGCTGCACGGCGGCCCCGAGGCTGCTGTTCAAGGGTGACTCCCAGTGGTCATGGTTGGGGAACGATTCCAGTGTCTCCAGCGTCCCACCATGACGGCCCGGGCGTTAGGGACTTTGTGCCCTGTGCAGCAGTGCCTGCCCGCGGCCACCATGGGAGTTGCGGGGATGTGCCGTCCCATGGGTTTTCCGGGACGGCGCGGACTTGGCCCGTGCCCAGCTGGCGACCGGCCAGTTGTGGAGGACTCTTAAGGACGGTAGTTGCATGGACGGTTCGACACCCGGTGAGGGCTTGCCCATTGTGGTGGGAGTGGACGGCTCACCGCAGTCAATCCTGGCTTTGAGGTGGGCGAATAAGCTGGCAGGTCCGCTGCACGCCACCATCAAGGCAGTCACGGCCTGGAACATGGAAGTGATGTATGGGCCGTACCTCGCTTCCGACGGCCGGTCCGAGGCCCAGGAGGTGCTGTCCCAGGCCCTGGTCGACGCTTTCGGTGACGATAAGCCGGAAGGCCTGGTCGCCGAGTGCCTCCGCGGCCAATCGGCAAGGATGTTGATCGAGGAGGCGAAGTCCGCGCAAATGCTCATCCTTGGTTCGCGGGGCCACGGCGGCTTCGCGGGCATGCTGCTGGGTTCAGTCAGCTCCGCCTGTGCCGCCCATGCCAGCTGCCCGGTCCTGGTGGTCCACGCGGAGGAGGACGCCGATGCGGGCCCCCGACCGGAAACGCAAGTATCGGAGCGGCAGGGCGCCGATGAGCCGGCTGGCAACATCTGAGGCGTCCGGCGCTGAGGTCCAGGTGCTCACCATCCTGGACACGGCACGGCAGGGGCCGGAGCAGGCCCTCCTCGCATTGGGATCCACCAGCCATGGGCTCTCCACCGCAGAGGCGCAACGGCGGCTGGCGGACGCCGGCCCCAATGCCCTGCGCACGCACAAGGCCAGCCCCTGGCCGGTGCTGTGGCGCCAGCTCAGAAGCCCCATCCTGATTCTCCTGATTGTCACTGCCGGCGTGTCCCTGTTTCTGGGCGATGCGACGAATTCGATCGTCATCGGCGTTATATTGGTGGCCAGCGTCGGTCTGGGATTCAGCAATGAATTCCGGGCTGAACGGGCCGCCGAGGCACTTCACTCCCGCGTCACGCATACCGTTGTGGCCCTGCGGGACGGCAGGGAAAGCCAAATCGGCGTGGTGGACCTGGTGCCCGGCGACGTTGTACGGCTGGCCCTGGGGGCTGTCATCCCGGCCGACATCCGGCTGCTCGCCAGTGAGGGCCTGTTGTGCGATGAAAGCATCCTCACGGGGGAGTCGCTTCCGGTGGACAAGACACCAGCCCCTGTCATGGGGGAGGCGGCCTTGGGCGACCTGGCGTGCTGTATCTTCATGGGGACCGTTGTCCAGGCAGGCAGCTGTACTGGCGTGGTGGTTGCCACGGGCGGCCGGGCGGAGTTTGGCCGGATAGCCCTGGGGCTGGGGGAGCGCCAGCCCCAAACTGAATTCCAGCTGGGCCTGAAGCGGTTCTCGTATCTGCTGTTACAGGTGGCCGTGGTCCTGACCACGTTGATCTTCATCGCCAACTTGCTGCTCGGACGGCCTCTGTTCGATTCGCTGTTGTTTTCCCTGGCCATCGCCGTAGGCATCACGCCGCAGCTGCTCCCCGCCGTGGTCAGCACCTGCCTCGCCGCCGGAACCCGCGTACTGGCCAAGCGACAGGTCCTCGTCAAGCGCCTGGTCTGCATTGAGGACCTGGGCGACATGGATGTGCTGGTCACGGACAAGACCGGCACCCTGACCGAGGGGCGCATCAGCTTCACGGCTGCCCTGCCCGTCCGCCCGGACATCACGGAGACCGGGCTTTTTGTCCTCGGGCTGGTGTCCACCGAGGCCGATTACTCCCGCGGCGACGCCTCCACTGCCGGCCAGAATCCCCTGGACACGGCCCTGTGGCAGGCACCGGCGGCCCGCGGATTTGAGCCGGCCGGCCACCGCCGGCTGGGCATCATCCCGTTCGACCACGTCCGCCGCCGGACCAGCACCCTCATGTCCGATGGGGCCGGCAACCAGACAATAGTCACCAAGGGCTCTCCGGAGGACGTCCTGCCCCTGTGCGGGAATGTCCCTCAAGAGGCGCAGGCCCTGCTGGACCGCCAGTACGACGCCGGATCCCGGGTCGTGGCCGTCGCCTCGCGGTCCGCTGTGGGTTTGGCGTCGATCGAACCGGCGGATGAATGTGGTTTGTCCCTGGCCGGGTTCCTGGTGTTTCTGGACAAGCCCAAGTCCAATGCCAGGGACTCCCTGAAGGAGCTGTCCAGGCTGGGCATCACCGTCAAGATTGCCACCGGAGACAACGCGAAGGTTGCCGAAAAGGTGTGCAGGGACCTGGGGTTGGCATCCGGGGGAACCTTGACGGGCGCCCAGATTGACGCCCTCCCGGACGCGGAACTCACGAAGGCGCTGGGGGATGCGGGCATCTTCGCCCGCGTGTCTCCGGAACAGAAGGCCCGCATCATCGGCCTCTTGCGCCGACAGGGCCGCGCAGTCGCCTTTCTGGGCGACGGTGTCAATGACGCCCTGGCGCTGCACCACGCCGACGTCGGCATCTCCGTGGACAGCGCCGCCGACGTCGCCAAGGATGCTGCGGACATTGTCCTGATGGACAAGGACCTGGGCGTCCTGGCCGAGGGGGTGCGCGAGGGCAGGCGGATCTTTGCCAACACCATCAAGTATGTCCTCATGGGCACTTCCAGCAACTTTGGCAACATGTTCAGTGCGGCCGCAGCCTCCGTGGTGCTGAGCTTTCTGCCCATGCTTCCTGGCCAAATCCTGCTCAACAACCTGCTCTACGACACCGGACAGCTGGCCATCCCCGGAGACAGGGTGGACCAGGAACAGCTGCACGCGCCGTCCCATTGGAACATTGCGTTCATTCGGCGCTTCATGCTCGTGTTCGGCCCCATAAGCTCATTGTTCGACTTTGCCACCTTCGCCCTGATGCTCCTTGCCTTTCATGCCGCTCCCGGCGAGTTCCGTGCCGGCTGGTTCATTGAGTCCATCGCCACCCAGACGCTGATTATCTTTGCGATCCGGACCCGGAGGGTGCCGTTCCTGCGCAGCCGCCCCTCCGCGGGGCTGCTGCTGGCCTCCCTGGGGGTGGTTGCCGCGGGTGTCCTGCTCCCCTTGTCGCCACTCGGAGGGGTGCTGGGCTTCGACCCGCTGCCCGTGCTCTTCTTCATTGCGCTGCTCGCCATGGTTGTGGTGTATCTGGTCCTGGTGGAGGCGACAAAGAAGTGGTTCTTCTCCCGTCCGCCGCCTGGACCTGTCGGGGACCGCAGGCGCGGCCAGACTCACCGCGTCCACCGCCGGGCGGCCCGGTTCAGCGTCCCGCAGCCACTGGCGCCGCGCTGATCGCAAATTTGCGGACTGGTCCCCCCGCGACGTCATGCACAACCCAAGGGGTTGGCGCGCACCGTCGAAAGCGTGGGCAAGAGTCCCGGTGCGAACAGGCCGGGCACCACGGGATTGGAAACCGTCCTGTCGATGGTGGCGGCGGCCAGAGCCCTTCCGGGCGCCGTCCCCTCACGTGCCAGGAGCCGGAAGCTCAGTGCCGAAGGCCGGGGCGGTGCGGCATATGGGGCGGGACGGGACGTTGGCCTCTGTTGGCGCAAGCATGTGGCGGTTGTACTTGACATGAGGCATTTCCACCGGGCCTTGCTTTTTGACCGGTGGAAATGCAGGGACGCCGTGTGCGCCCACGACAAGCGGGAAGGAACACCATGTCAGCAGACCACCACTTTCCAAGCCTTCGGTTTCTCGGTGGGGCTGGAACCGTGACAGGCTCAAAATACCTTGTGGACACCGGCCGGCGCCGAATCCTGGTGGACTGCGGACTGTTCCAGGGCTACAAGATGTTGCGTGAGCGCAACCGCGCGCCACTGGCGGTGCGCGCAGACTCAATCGACGCCGTCGTTATCACCCATGCGCACCTGGACCACACCGGGTATCTGCCCGCCCTTGTCCGGGATGGCTACGACGGTCCCATCCACGCCACCAGCGGCACGGCTGAGCTGAGCGGGCTGGTGTTGCCGGACAGCGGCCACCTGCTTGAGGAGGAAGCCTTATTTGCCGCGCGGCAGGGATCGTCCATTCACCATCCACCCACGCCGCTCTATACGGCTGCCGATGCGGTGAAGTCGCTCAAGAGCTTTAAGGTGCAGGAATTTGATGCCCCCTTTGAGGTGGCGGAGGGCATTGAAGCCACCATGGTTCCGGCGGGCCACATTCTGGGGGCAGCCCAGGTCCATCTGCGGATGGGCGGCCTAAGCCTCCATTTCACCGGGGACCTGGGACGCGCCGATGACCCCCTGATGAAACCGCCACGTGCGCTGGGGTCGGTGGATGTGTTGGTGACCGAGTCAACATACGGCAATAGGACGCACCCGGCCGGGGATCCCGCAGAGGAGCTGGGGCAACTGGTCACGAGGGTCGCCAAGCGGGGCGGTGTGGTACTGATCGCCGCCTTTGCCGTGGGCCGTGCCGAGACCATCCTTTTGGCGCTCTCACGTCTTCTGGCCCGCGGCGGAATCCCCTCCCTGCCGGTCTTCCTCAACAGCCCCATGGCCATCGACGCCTCCCGGATCTATCAACAGCACCGGGACGAACACCGCCTGAGCCAGAAGGACTTTAAGGCCATGTACCAGCTGGCAACCATGACCCGGACTGCGGATGAATCCAAGCTTCTCAACCTTCGAGGCGGCCCCATGATCGTCATCTCCGCCAGCGGCATGCTGACCGGGGGGCGGATCCTGCACCACGTCTCCGCCTATGGCAGCGATCCGAAGAACGCGATTGTCCTGGCCGGTTACCAGGCGCCCGGTACGCGCGGGGCCGCTTTGGCCCGCGGGCAGCGGACGCTGAGGATTTACGGGAAGGACGTGCCGATCAGGGCGGAGGTGGCCGCTTTGGACGGCTTCTCCGCCCATGCGGACTCGGATGCGCTGGTGCAATGGTTGAAGTCAGCCCCCAAGCCGCCTCGGATGACCTACATAACGCACGGTGAGCCGGAATCGGCCGATGCACTCCGGCTGCGCGTCAAGCATGAACTGGGGTGGCATGCCCGCGTCCCGGAGCATTTGGAGACGGTCAACCTTCGGAACCCGCGGTAGACTCCCGCCAAGGAGCAGGGGACCTGATCCAGGCAAAAGAGGAGGGCACATGCCCGGCACCATCATCGTCGGCTTTGACGGCTCGCCGGCATCCAGGGCCGCAGCGGACTGGGCCGCCCGGCGCGCGCAACGGTGCGGCTGCGAACTGCGGCTTGTCCTTAGCGTGCCGGATGACTGGGATCCCACTGAAGCGCAACTGTCCACGGACGGCATCGAACCGGCGGCCCGTGCCCTCGATGAGGGGCGCGCCCGGGTCGCAGCGCTGTTCCCCGGCATCACCATCCATACAGCCATCAGGCGTGGCGACCCCGCCCTGGTGCTCGGGGAGTTGTCCCGCGATGCCGTTTTGGTGGTGGTGGGGACCGACAAACCGGCAGATCCGCATGGTGAAGGGTTCGGCGCCGTCGGCCTGCAGGTAGTGACCCGCAGCGCCTGCACCGTGGCGATCATTCCCAGCACCCCAACACCTCCAACACGCGGCACGGGTGTGGTGGTGGGCGTTGACGGCTCCGCGGACGCGGACCGGGCACTGCGGGTTGCCGCGGGTGAGGCAGAGATGTGCGGGCAGGCGCTCACCATAGTTCACGCCATGGCGGACGCCGGACAGGGGAGGCCGACGAAGCCCCGGAATGCGCCGGGAGAGCCGGGCGCGGACGAGGCCGGGGAACGGGTCCTCGACGCGGCCGTCGCGGCCGTCAGGGACCTCAACCCGCGACTGCAGGTCCATCGCGTGCTTGACACGCGGCACAGCCCAGCCGAAGCCCTGGCCTCCGCAGCCGGGGGAGCGCGACTCCTGGTGGTGGGCAGCCGCGGCCGCGAAAGCGTGAAACACATGTGGCCCGGCGCCATTGGGTCAGTTGTGCTCTCCCGCATTGCCTGCCCGATGTTGGTGACCACGCCCTCCGCGGCTGATTCCTAGCGCGGATGTGGGTCGGGCAGTGCTTCGGCCCGGAGCGTGGTGGCCCAGACGGTTCCGGTGGGCCGTTCCTTGAGCTTGAGCGAGCGCAGCGCATTGAGAATCGTGGCGAGGTCCACGAGTACCTGGTTGAGGGCTCCGGCCACGGCCGGAATCAATCCAACAGCGGCCATGAGCATCATCCAACGCCGAGCGTGATCCCGATCCAGATGCCTTGCACGGCAACGTCGATGGTGTCCCGGCCGAGGCGCGCGACGCAGGCCGAGGCGCTGGCAGCTGTTGATCCCTTGGCACCCACGGCCACGCCGGCGTCGGCGGCCACCAGCACGGGTGCGTCGTTGACGCCGTCCCCGACCATCATGACAGGACGCGGGGGGAGTGAAGCTCCGCCGATGCCGCCAAGGCAAGCAGCTCCATGCCTGAAGGGCGGGGCCGCATGCGTGCGAAGGCCTGGCTTCCTCCGGTGTTGGACGACAGTGCGTCAGTGTGCCGGCCTTGTCCAAGACGGCTGTCTTGATCCGGACCAGCAGTTCAAGGGTCGGGCCACTTTTCACGACGGTTCCGTTCCTTGCCGCCCTGCTCATGCCACCGAGGAACGCCACAGGCGCCGCCATCAGCAAGGGACACGGGGTGGCAGCCACCAGCACTTCGGCAAACCTCAGTGCCTCGCCGCTCAGGAGCCAGGAGACACCCGCGAGGAGCAGGGACAGCATGGTGAAAGGTATTGCGTACCGGACCGCAAGGCGGACCACAGGTGCGCCGCTCGCAGCGGCGTCACGGATCAGGGCCACGATGCGGCTGTAGTGGGAATTTGCCGCGCACGCCGTGGCGGCCAGCCTCACAGCGGCGGCTCCATTGACCGATCCGCCAAGGACCGCGTCGCCCGGCACCACCTCGGCCGGTCGCAAGACCGGAACATCCCCTGGCACAACGTCCGTGGCGGCCACATCTTGCAGCCGACCGCCGGGAGTCTCCCGGCGGGCGGATTGCGGAACGCGATCCAATAATGCACCAAGTTCCGCCTTCGCCCGGCCCGGCTGGTGGCTGCCTACTCCGGGTTGTTGACCACGACTACGGGACAACGTGCGTGGGCCACGCAGGCGGAGGAGACGGACCCTATCCGCAGCCCTAGGAAGCCGCCCCGCCCGCGACGGCCCACCACCAGCATGCGGGCGTTTGCGCTGGCCTCAACCAAAATTTGGGCCGGGTGGCCGTACCTGATGCTGACGCTCAGTCCGGTGGGTCGTTCCGGGCCAAAGGCCCGTTCGAGGGCCTCGTCCACCAGACGGGTCGCCTCGCTTTCGAGCAGGTCTGCCTCCGGAAACCCTCCAACGGGGATTTGCGCGGCAAAGTAGATGTCCGACCGGCTCCAGCAGCTGATGACGTCGAGTCGCAACTTCAGGGCCGAGGCAAAGGTGGCGGCGGTTTGCAGGGCGTGTGTTGAGTAGTCCGAGCCGTCGATCCCGACGACAATGCGGTCCATTGGATCCGTTGAGGAGTTCATGACAGTCCTAAGGCAGGAGTTTCAAGGAAGTGTCCCAATTGAAGTTGTCCTGGTTGGGACTTGCCTGCAGGCCCATGACGAGGAGCATCATGGCTTCCAGTTCCCGTGCCCTGCGCAGCGGCCCAACATCGATTGGCCGCAGTCCCGAGGCTGCCACGACGGCACTGACCTTGACTTTGGCTTGTTCGGAGTCGCCGGCAATGAAGACGTCCAGGGGCAGGCCTGCCACGGAGCCGGCCTCCAGTGGTTTGGCGAAACAGGTGTTGAAGGCCTTGACCACGTGGGCGTCCGGGCTCGCGTGTCGGGCGATTTCTTCGACCGCGGAAGTCCCGGCCGGTACCAGCAGCCGGTCGAAGCCGGCAAGGTCGACCGGGTTGCTGATGTCGACGATGACTTTCCCTGCCAAGGCTTCGCCGTAGACAAGCACCGTGTTCCTACCTTCGCCGTACGGGACGGCGAGGAAGACAATGCCGCCCTCGACGGCTGCCCCTTCGCCTCCGCCCTGCGCTCCCGCTCCCAGCGACTCCACGAGTTCCCGGGTCTTTTCCCCGTTGCGTCCCAATATCTGCACGGAGTGCCGGGCCGCGAGCATTCGGACGGCGATGGCCCGGGCCATGTGCCCGCTGCCGATGATGGTGACTTGTTCCATGGTGGCGCCTTTCAGACGAGTTGGGGCATACGGGCGATGATGACCTTCAGGGCCTTGGTCTCGGATGCACGGGCAAAGGTGTCGTAGGCATCCATCACCTGGTCGAAGGAGAAAGTGTGGGTGGCGAACTTGCCGGCAGGGATCTTGTGCCTGGCCACGAGCTTGAGGAGCATCGGGGTGGTGTTGGTGTTGACCAGGCCCATGGTGATGCTGATGTTCCGAATCCACAGCTCCTGCAGGGGAAGGTCGACGCTGGTGCCGTGAACACCGACATTGGCGACGCGGCCACCCGGGCGGGCGAGGCCGACCGCCATGGTGAAGGTGTCCGGCAGGCCGACAGCCTCGATGGCCACATCCACCCCGGCTCCGTCGGTCAGCGACATCACCTTTTCATGCCAGCCGGGCTCGCTGGAATCGACAGTGTCCGTCGCGCCAAATCCAAGCGCCTGCTGGAGCCTGTTGGCGTCGCGGTCGATCGCCACGATGGTTCCTGCGCCACACAGCCCGGCGGTCGCGATGGCTGCCAGGCCGACGGGCCCGGCGCCGATGACGGCCACGACGTCCCCGGGTTTGACCCCGCCCGCGAGGACGCCGATCTCAAATCCGGTGGGCAGGATGTCCGAGAGCATGACGGCCTCGACGTCGCTGACGCCATCGGGCAGTTTGTAAAGAGAGTTGTCGGCATAGGGGACCCGGACGTACTCAGCCTGGGTGCCGTCGATGAGGTGGCCAAACACCCAGCCGATCCCGGATTGCCCCTCATCGCCCAGGCAGTGGGAATACAGGCCGGAGCGGCAGTTGGGACAGTGTCCGCAGGACTTGATGCAGGAGATCAGCACACGGTCACCCACGACAAGGTCGTGCACCCCCGGCCCGATTTCGATGACCGTGCCCACGCCCTCGTGTCCCAGGATCCTCCCCGGCTGGACGGCCGGGACGTCGCCCTTGAGAATATGCAGGTCGGTGCCGCAGATGGTGGTCGTGTCCACTCGGACGATCGCATCGCCGGAATGGAGGATCTTCGGATCGGGGGCATCCGTCCAGGATTTTTGGCCAGGGCCGTGGTAGATCAGGGCTTTCATGTTGCGTCCATTCGTTGGTGGTCCGGCAGCCGTGCCGTGGGTACCGGCGTATTTGACGCTACGCGGGGAACGCGGTCCGGGTTAGGGCCATTGGACCCCATGCCTCGGTGCTATTCGGGTGAGGCGTGGGGGGCATTGGCCTGGGCGGTCCACCACTCGGCAGGAGGCGTGACGCGGAACCGTCGTCCGGTGACCGAAGTTGGCACGATGCGGACAAAATTCTCCTTGCGTCCGCTTTGCCAGGGAAAGAGCCGGAGGGAAAAGCTCTCCAAGACGTCCGTCGTTGACGAGAGCAGCTCACTCTTGCCCTTGACCACCACACTCCAGGCGATGCCCGTGTCGGGGTCCACGCCGTCTGCCTCCAGCGCGACGGGGTGGCCTGCGAGCACTGCCGCCAGCTTGGTGCCATCGCCGGTACGAAAGACCAGCGTGCCGTGGTCCACCGTGTAGTTGAGGGGGAAGATGTCGGGATGGTCAATGTCCCAAACAGCGAGTCTGCCGACCGATACATCACGAAGGAGGGCCCAGCATTCGTGGACCGGCAGGTCTTCCGTTCGTGCGGCTGCTGATTTCTGCGTCATGGACCCACGCTAAGCCTGTTCACGCTGTACCGGTAGGGTCCAAGGGCCCGTCCGGATCCTGGCACGATCACCAGGCTCTGCACCGTCATGGTGGCATGGTTCATTGCGGCGTAGTCTGGGCACATGAGGCACAGTCAGTCATGGCCGCCGCCTCAAGTATGGGCATGTATTAGGAGATACTGAATGAACCAGCCGTGCCCGAATGATGGTGGCACAACACCGTCCGACGCATATCCGCATTCCCAACCGAATGACGGAAGATTGCAGGGGCTGCTCTCGGCTGTCATATCGATTGCCGAGGAACTCACCTTGGAAGCAGTTCTCAGGCGAATCGTACAGTCCGCATGCCAGCTGCTGGACGCCCAATATGGTGCCTTGGGCGTCATCGGGGAAGACGGGGGCCTGAGCCACTTCATCACTGAGGGCATCGAACCGGACCTTGCGAAGCTGATCGGCCCGCTGCCCACCGGTCACGGCGTTCTGGGGCTGTTAATCCGCGAGCCGCGCCCCATCCGCCTTCCGAATCTCCATGACCACCCTGCATCGTTTGGGTTCCCAAGGCATCATCCGCCGATGAGGACATTTCTGGGGGCGCCCATCCGGATCCGCGATGTGGTTTTTGGGAACCTGTACCTCACGGAGAAGAAAGGCGGACAATTGTTCACGGCCGAGGATGAGGAACTGGCAGTGGCACTGGCTGGCGCCGCCGGATTTGCGATCGAGAACGCAAAACTGTTTGACGACGCGCAATTGCGAACAAAGTGGCTGGAGGCCGGCCGGAGCATCGCGGTGCTGATGATGGCGGCTGCCCGGGAGGATGCCGCGCCCGGCCCGGAAGCTGTGGCCCAAACAGCGCTCAAAACCTCTGGTTCCATCTTGGCCCTCATTGCGAGTCCGCCGAATGAGGCGGGACAGGTGGAAGTCCTCGCAGCCGCCGGCGACGGGTCAATGGAATGGCGCGGACGGCTGCTGGACCTGGACAGCGCCAGCGTGCGAAGCGTTAGATCCTCGGGCAAGCCGGTGACCTCGGAGAGGGCGGCAGAATTGCTTGGACCCGCGTTTGGGGGACTGGCGGGCCCCTCACTTCTGGCACGACTGGGGACGGATAGCGCTGAACACGGGCTCCTGATGCTGGCGCGGTCGAAGGGCAGCCTTCCCTATACTTCCCTGACCAAAGAGATGGTTGCCGTTTATTGTGCCCAGTCTTCCTTGGCGCTGGAACTGGCCAATGCCCACAAAATCCGTGAACGGCTGATATTGTACGCGGACCGGGACCGCATCGCCCAGGACCTGCACGACGTCGTTATCCAGCGCCTGTTCGCCGCGGGCCTCAATGTCCAAAGCCTGGGCCGGTTCATTGACGATCCCAGCGGAATATTGCGCATCCGAGCCATTACGGACGAGCTGGATGCAACCATCAAGGAATTGCGGGACACCATTTATTCACTCCGCGCCACAGTGGGCGAAGGAGAACTGCTGAGCAGCCGAATCCTGAATACCGTGCGCAGAGTGTCCAAATCCCTCTCCTTTGCGCCGCGAATTTCATTGTCCGGGCCCATTGACTCCCATGTGCCGGCGGCCTTGGCCCAGCAACTGCTCGCAGTGGTCTCTGAGGGAGTCAGCAATGCGGTACGACACGCACAGGCTGCGGAAATCGACGTCGCGGTCTCCGCTGGCGGCGGGTCACTGAGCGTCAAGGTGAGCGATGATGGCCGTGGAATTGGCAATCCTGATGGCAGGAGCGGCTTGGCCAACATGGAGGATCGGGCGCTGAACCTGAATGGGACTTTTCGGGTGGAAAGCGCGGCAGGTCGTGGAACAAGGATCTACTGGTCCGTGCCGCTGAACCGTGCAGGTGCGGCCCGCGTCCCATAGGCAATCACGCCGCATCGATTTGCCAGGTGTCTATTTCCTCGTGATGTACACCGCTGCCTGCGTCCGCCGCTCGAAGCCGAGCTTGGCCAGCAGGGAGGAAACATAGTTCTTTACGGTCTTTTCGGCGAGGAAGAGTTCCTGGCCGATCTGCCGGTTGGTCATGCCCTGGCCGATCAACGCCAGTACCCGGCGTTCCTGTGCCGTGAGCGAGGCGACGCGAGGATCCACAGGGACCGGTTCACTGAGCCCTTCGACAATCTTTCGCTTGAGGTGGGCATCGAACAGCGACTCACCTCGGGCAGCAAGCTTTATGGCGGTGAGCAGGTCCGTGCCGCCAATTTCCTTCAGGACGTATCCGGCAGCGCCCGCCAATACGGCACTGCGAAGGGCATGCTCGTCGTCGTAGCTGGTCAGGATCAGGCACCTGAGCGTGGGGTCAATGGAGCGGACATCGCGGCACACTTCAATCCCGGTACCGTCGGGGAGCCGTGCATCAAGCACGGAAACATCGGGATGGAGAGCCGGGATCAGGCGGGTGGCTTCCCCCGCGGAACCTGAGGAGCCAACGACGCTGAAGCCGTGGCCCTCCAGGAGTTCCTGCAATCCGAGCCTGACCAGTTCGTGATCGTCCAGAATGAATACGCGGAGCGCAGGAGGTGCTGCCGTGTCGAGAATCTGATCCATCGCTTCCATCGTTTCCATCACATTCCTCATAGAAGCAGCTCCGGCAGCCTGTGAAGGCCATTTCGGACAATCAAAGCCTGTCACGTCTATCCGGCAAGGCCATTGTCCAACATCGCCCGGCCGCCGGGCAAACAGCTTGGCGGGTCACTGGTCCGTCGCCTGACGCATCTTGGCCGCACCCCGGCGGTGCATGCGCCATGCCCGGAACGGCTTGGCGGGCGGCGCGGCGACATAGGCGCCTGCCGTCATGGCGGTGAATGCCAGGACGCCGACCGGGAATGACCTTGACGCAAGGGCAAAAATCATCAGGCCAATGCCAAGACCCATGGCTGCCGTGCCCAACACGATGCGGAGGACTGTGTTGGCCGGATGTCCACTCGCCCCAAACGCCAGTGCCAGGCGCGGGTCGCCTGCGGTTAAGTCTTCTTCGATTTCCTTCAGGATGCGTGATTCGTGCTCAGAGAGTTCCATGACAATTCCTTCGATTGCGTTCCCATGGTGGAAAGGGCGGCGGCGCCAATGGCCGGCCCCCACAGCTGGGTCCGGCCTGCGCCTCATGCAGCCACTAGTGCGACGGCACCGCGTGGTGGTGGGCTTGAGTACTTGGGCTGATGGCGAAGCCTGAAGCAACTACCACAACAGCCCCGGCAATCCAGGACGTCCATGCTGCGCCCGAGTGCCCGGTGTAGGAAGCCATCCAAGGCGAAAGCACCAAGACGGCGCCCAGGATGACCTGGACCCACTCAATCCATGGCATGCCCGGCGCGGCCAAGTTGATGACACCACTGACGGCGATGAGCACGCCGCCGGCCACCATCATCCACGTCGATGCTGTGCTCTGGGTTGTCCAGAGGGTGGAAAGAGCTGCCACTGCCCCGGCCGCTACGGCAGCCCAATCCTGCCAACGAGTCCATTTCTTCACGGGAACCTACCTCCTTGTGTCTGGTCCTGCCCGATTGCGGGACATTTCCATGGTTGCCCCGGAAAGGGGCCGGGGGCCACGGCCGAAAGTCCCCAATCTGGAGGGAATGGTCCCGGGCCGTGGGCGGCACAAGCATTGGGGCGCATGTGTGGACCTTGGACCCTAGGCAGCAGAACGGAACAGGGTGATGATCGGAGCATGAACACTGATGAGGAACCGGGCGTCGTTTTGTCCCGGGAAGAGGCATGGGAACTGCTGCAGGGCAGCCGCTTTGGCCGCCTCGCAGTCAGCGTCGCCAACCAGCCGGACGTCTATCCCCTGAATTATCTCGCGGCGCAGGAGAAAATCTGGATCCGGACCAACCCCGGCAGCAAGCTTGCGGAACTGACAGTGAACTCCCTCGTCGCGTTTGAAGCCGACGGACTCAGCGACGGCACAGCCTGGAGCGTGGTGGTCAAGGGTGTCGCGAGGATCCTGGAGTCGCAGACCGAGATTGATGCCGCAGACCTCCTCCCGGTTGAACCGTGGATCAAGACACGGATGTGGACGCACGTCGAGGTCACCCCGGCATCCGTGAGCGGCCGCCGGTTCGTCCTGGGTGCGGAGCCGGAGCGCTGCTAACGGCGCGTCCGCGCCCCCGGACGGCCCGTCCAGGCCAGGTACCCGCCAACAACGCCCATCGCCCCCACCCCGCCGGCCAGCAGCCTGTCTTGCCAGCTCCGCAAGTGTTCACGGTCGGCGGCCGTCAAGTCGCCGATGCCCCTAATGAAGGCCGCAAGAATCAGCGCAGCCACCACCCGGTTGCCGATGCGTTCGGCCCGGGCAATGAGCGGCACGATTTCCTCGGCGCGCAGGTGGACCTCGACGCCGTCGTCGAGCTGCCGCAAGATCCGTTCCAGCCTGTCCGGGAGACCGGTGCCAAGGTCGGCCGCGTCAAGGCCCAGCTTCTTGAGCATGGCGGGCAGCTTGTGCGGGCTGAACCGTTCCAATGCCAGTCGACTGGCATAGGGCTTGAGGACCTCACCGAGATTAAACTCCGGGTTGAGGCGCGCCCCCATTCCCTCGGTCATGACGACCATCTTTGCAACCATCGCAATTTCGCTGGGCAGTTGCAGGTGGTGGTGGCGCAGGACGGCCAACAATTCGGCAATCAGGGGCGCAAGGTGAATCTCGCCCAGGCGCCGGCCCTGATATTGCTCCATGAAGTGGGCCATGTCCCGGCTGAGCAGCCCGCGGTCGGGGGCGGGGGCGTTGACCGACATATCCAGAAGGGCGCGGGCTATCCGGTCCGGGTCGTTCCGGCTGAAGGCAAGCAACAGCCTGCCCAGCCGGCCCCGGAGCTGTTCACCCACTTCGCCCACCATGCCAAAGTCGATCAGGCCAATGCGTCCGGTGGATTCAACAAAAAGGTTTCCCGGGTGCGGGTCGGCGTGGAAGAAGCCGTCCTCAAAAATCATTTTGGCGGCGGCCCGGGCCGCCCGGTTGGCGAGCCTGTCCCGGGCGGCGGCCGGAAGTGCGGCGATTTGGGCGTCATCGATCTTGAGCCCGTGAATCCTTTCGATCGTCAGCACGCGAGACGTGGTGGTCTCCCAGTAGATTCGTGGAATGTGGATGCCGGCATCGCCTGCAAAGTTGGCGGCAAACCTTTCCGCGTTCCGCCCTTCCCGCAAATAGTCGAGTTCCGCACGCAGCGTTGCGGCGAAGGCAGCCGCCACGGCCTCGACGTTGTAGTCCGCCACGGCCGCCCAATTGCGGCTGGCCTGGTGGGCCAAATTTTGGAGGATCTCCAGATCCTCCTGGACCTGGGCCACGACGCCGGGCCTGCGCACCTTCACGACGACGGAGGTGCCGTCGCGCATCGTTGCCGCGTGGGCCTGGCCGATCGAGGCGCTGGCCAGCGGCGTTTCGGTGAATGTGCCGAACACTTCATCCGGTGGCGCGCCCAGTTCCTGCTCGATCAGGGAACGGATGGCGTCCGGCGGCACGGGCGGTGCCCCGTCCTGGAGCCTTGACAGTGCCAGCAGATAGTCCCTGGGAATGATGTCGGGGCGGGTGGAAAGCACCTGCCCCAACTTGATGAAGGTGGGGCCCAGCTCCTCCAGGGCAAGGACCAGGCGGTCCGCATTGGCCAGCCTGCCTGCCTTGTGGGGCTTGGGCTCCAGGTGCAGCCGTCCCAGGCCCAGCGCGCCGGCCAGCGATCCAAACCCGTGGCGCACCAGGATTTCCGCAACTTCTGCGTAGCGTTCAAGGTGGTAGCGTTCAAAGTGGTTGGGCATGAGGGCAGCGTAGCCTGCAGGACCGGTTGGCCCTAGGGGACAAGGTCCCCACTTCCGGACCGGGTTCGCCGGCAAATTCGGCCAGGTGTGGGCGCCAGTCCCACCTGTCACACCTGTCCCAACCGTCACAACTGTTTCACCTGTCACAACTAGGGTCCTTTGGCCCTAGCCGCCGCCGCGGGGACTGCGCCAGCATGGACCCGGGACAGATAGAAAAAGGGATGGGACTTGCTGGATGAACGCCATGCAGTCATGGGGACGCATAGTAGTCGGCATCGATGGGTCCGCGGTATCCGTTGCGGCCCTGGTGGCGGCCGCCCGCATCGCCCGGGCAACCGGCGCACGCGTGGACGCGGTGGCCTGCTGGAGCGTGCCTGCCGCACTGGCCCTCCCGTACGCCCTGGGCACCGTGGACTTTGAAGGTGGGGCGCGCAAGGTGCTCGAGAACGCCGTCGTTGCCGCATTTGGCGGCGACACCCCTGATCATGTGACGGCCCGGCTCGTCCAGGGTCTTCCCCGGCAAGTCCTGCTTGAGGCGAGCGACGGTGCCGACATGCTGGTCCTGGGGCGGCGGGGACATGGGGGCTTCCCCGGTCTCGTGGTGGGCTCGGTCAGCCAGGCGTGCATCGCCCACGCACGGTGCCCCGTGCTGGTCATGAACCCTGAAGACTTCCCGGAAGGTGCAGCCCGGAACGGGTTGCCGGATCCCCTGTGACCCACCTGGACATTGCTGTTGACGGCACAACTGTCACGCTGGGCAATCCCGCAAAGGTGCTTTACCCGTCCACCGGCACCACGAAGCAGGACGTGGCCCTGTACTACCTGCAGGTTGCGCCCGTCCTGATTCCGTGGGCAAGGGACAGGCCGGCCACCCGCAAGCGCTGGGTGGACGGGGTGGGAACGGACGCTGACCCCGGCAAGAGTTTCTTCCAGAAGAACCTCGACGCCGGGACTCCGGGGTGGGTCCTGCGGCGCACCATGCACCACAAGGACCACGACAACAGCTACCCCCTCGTCAACGACGCACGCACCCTGGTGTGGCTGGCCCAGATTTCCGCCCTGGAAATCCATGTCCCGCAGTGGACGTTTGGAGCCGGCGGCACCCCCCAACGTCCTGACCGCCTGGTGCTTGACCTGGACCCGGGGGAGGGGGTCGGACTGGCCGGGTGCGCCGCCGTCGCCCTTCTGGCCCGGGACTGCCTGGACCGGCACGGCCTCGATTCCCTGCCGGTGACCAGCGGCAGCAAGGGCGTCCACCTTTACGCCCCGCTGGACGGCCAGGCTACTTCCGAGGAGGTTGCTGCCCTCGCACACGAAGTGGCCCTGTCCCTGGAACACGACCACCCGGAGCTGGTGGTCAGCCGCATGGGCAGGGACCTGCGCCGGGGGAAGGTCTTCATCGACTGGAGCCAGAATTGGCCGGCGAAGACGACGGTGGTGCCCTACTCGCTGCGGGGCCGGTTCCGCCCGACCGTCGCAGCGCCGCGGACATGGGACGAGATTGTTCCAGGCGAGTTGGCCCAATTGGACTACCGGCAGGTGCTGGCGCGAGTCACAAACGGAATTATCCCAGTCATCCCGATAGGCGGACACCAGTGAAAGTTGCAATCTTGGCGCAAGAATTGAATCATCCATTTGTTGACTATTTCCGGCACCCTAGCAATGTGTCCGGCCCCATCCTAGGGTGGGCACATGACTGCTGAACCATTTATCGCCGGGCTCGACGGGCCGGCCTCGGACGCGATGTTGAAACTGGGGCGCTTTTTCACCAGATGGGATCAGACGGACGATTCCCGCGCCGTCTTCCGCGAGGGCGGCCGCAAGGGGGACATTTTCTACCGCGACCGGTGGAGCCACGACAAGGTGGTGCGGTCCACCCACGGCGTCAACTGCACTGGGTCGTGCTCGTGGAAGGTCTATGTCAAGGACGGGATCATCACCTGGGAGTCCCAGCAGACGGACTACCCGTCGGTGGGGCCGGACAGCCCCGAATACGAGCCCCGCGGCTGTCCCCGCGGCGCGGCCTTTTCCTGGTACACCTATTCGCCCACGCGGGTGCGCTTTCCGTACGCCCGCGGCGTGCTCGTGGACATGTACCGCGAGGCCAAGGCGCGGCTGAAGGACCCGGTGCTGGCCTTCGCGGAAGTGGCCGGCGACCCGGAGAAGCGACGCCGCTACCAAAATGCCCGGGGCAAGGGCGGCCTGGTGCGCACCACCTGGGCCGAGGCGCTGGAAATTGCGGCCGCCGCCCACGTCAACACCATCAAGACGTACGGTCCGGACAGGGTCTCAGGATTCTCGCCCATCCCGGCCATGTCCATGGTCAGCCACGCCATCGGCACCCGCTTTGTCCAGCTCATCGGCGGCGTCATGACCTCCTTTTACGACTGGTACGCGGACCTTCCCGTCGCCAGCCCGCAGGTGTTCGGCGACCAGACCGACGTCCCCGAATCCGGCGACTGGTGGGACGCCACCTACCTGATGATGTGGGGCTCCAACGTCCCCGTCACCCGCACCCCCGACGCCCATTGGATGACGGAGGTCCGCTACCGGGGCACGAAGGTCATCGCCATCAGCCCCGACTACGCGGACAACACGAAGTTCGCGGACGAATGGCTCCCCGCCCAGGCCGGCACCGACGCCGCCCTTGCCATGGGCATGGGCCACGTGACGCTCAAGGAATTCTTCGTGGACCGGCAGGTGCCGTTCTTCCAGGACTATGTGCGCCGCTTCACCGACCTGCCGTTCCTGGTCCGCCTCGAAGGGCGCGACGACGGGACGTACAGTGCCGGAAAATTCCTCACCGCCGCTGACATCCCCGCCCTTGCCGGAACCGAGGACCCCGCCTTCCGGACCATGATGTTCGACAAGGCCGCAGGACGGGCCGTGGTGCCCAACGGCACCCTGGGCGACCGCTATTCGAAGTCAGGGGAGGGCAAATGGAACCTGGACCTGGCAGGCATCGAGCCGGCGCTGAGCCTGCAGGAAGTCTCCACCGATTCGGCGGAAATCCTGATGCCGTGCTTTGAGGACCCGCAGGGCGCCGGCACGGTGCTCCGGCGCGGCGTGCCCACGGCCATGGTGGAGGGCCACCTGGTCACCACCGTCTTTGACTTGATGCTGGCCCAATACGGCGTAGGCCGCGACGGCCTGCCCGGCGAGTGGGCGGCGGACTACAACGACGCTTCCACCCCCTACACGCCCGCCTGGCAGGAGGAGATCACCTCCGTCCCCGCCGACGCGTGCATCCGGGTGGCCCGCGAGTTCGCCCGCAACGCCGAGCAGTCCAAGGGCCGGTCCATGATCATCATGGGCGCCGGCATCTGCCAGTGGTTCCACGGCGACACCACCTACCGGGCCGTGCTGGCCATGGTCATGCTGACCGGCTGCATGGGCCGCAACGGCGGCGGCTGGGCGCACTACGTGGGACAGGAGAAGACCCGCCCGCTCACCGGCTGGGTATCCCTGGCCAACGCGCTGGACTGGTCGCGGCCGCCGCGGACCATGATCGGCACCGGCTACTGGTACATGCACACCGACCAGTGGCGCCAGGACGGCTACTCCGCCGACGCCCTCAAGTCCCCGCTGTCCACGGGCAGCCTCGACGGGCTGCACACGGCCGACGCGCTGGCGCAGTCTGCACGCCTGGGCTGGATGCCGTTCTACCCCTTCTTTGACCGCAACCCCCTGGACATCGCCGACGACGCGGCGGCCGCCGTCGCCGCCGGGGAGGCTCCGGACGAGAAGACCTGGGTGGCCCGGTCCCTGAAGAACCGGACCCTGAACCCGGCCATCGAGGACATCGACGCCCCGGAAAACTGGCCCCGCACGCTCATCCTGTGGCGTTCCAACCTGTTCGGCTCCTCCGCCAAGGGCAACGAATATTTCCTGCGCAACCTGCTTGGCACCCACAACAACGTCATGGGCCAGGACAGCGAGGCGTCCCTGAAACCCGTTGACGTGAAGTGGCATGAAAAGGGTCCCGAAGGGAAGCTGGACTTCCTGATGTCCGCGGACTTCCGCATGACCAGCACCACGCTGCTCTCCGACGTCGTCTTTCCGGCCGCCACCTGGTACGAGAAGCACGATCTCTCCTCCACGGACATGCACCCCTTTGTCCATGCCTTCACCCCCGCCATCGACCCGCCCTGGGAAACCAAGACCGATTTTGAACTGTTCACGTTGCTTGCCGAGGAATTCTCGCGTCAGGCCGCCATCCACCTGGGCACCCGCAGGGACCTGGTCACGGTGCCGATGATCCATGACACCGTGGGCCAGATTGCCCAGCCCGGCGGCGTGGTCCGGGACTGGCGCAAGGACGGGATTGACGGCGTCCCGGGGCAGAACATGCCCAACTTCACCGTCGTCGAGCGGGACTTCACCGCCATCGCCCACAAGCTGGCCGCCGTCGGTCCCCTCGCCGACACGCTCGGCTTCACGGTCAAGGACGTCAACTACAAGCTGGATGCTGCCCTGGAGTCCCTGGCCAAGGCGAACGGTGTCATGATGGGCGGCTTTGCCCACGGGCGTCCCGCCATCGACACCGACGCGAAAATGGCCGAGGCCATCCTGACCTTTTCCGGCACCTGCAACGGCCAGCTGGCCGTGGCCGGCTTCAAGGAACTCGAGAAGCGCACGGGCGTGAAGCTGGTGGACCTGGCGGAAGGCTCGGAGGAAAAGCACATCACCTTCGCCATGACACAGGCCGGCCCGGTGCCGGTCATCACCTCCACGGAATGGTCCGGCTCGGAAACCGGCGGCCGGCGGTACTCGCCGTTCACCCAGAACATCGAGCGGCTCAAGCCGTTCCACACGCTGACCGGGCGCATGCACTTCTTCCTGGACCACGACTGGATGATCGACATTGGCGAGGCGTTGCCGATATACCGCCCACCCCTGGACATGCACCGGCTGTTTGGGGAGCCCAAGATCGGGCCCAACGGCGACAAGGAGGTGGTGGTCCGCTACCTGACACCGCACTCGAAATGGTCCATCCACTCCGAATACCAGGACAACCTGCTCATGCTCTCCCTCTCCCGCGGAGGACCCACCGTCTGGATGAGCCCGCAGGACGCCGGCTCCATCAAGGTCGCCGACAACGACTGGGTGGAATGCGTGAACATGAACGGTGTGTTTGTGGCCCGCGCCGTGGTCAGCCACCGCATGCCGGAGGGCGTGGTGTACGTCTACCACGCCCAGGAGCGCACCATCGACGTGCCAAAGTCGGAGGCCACGGGCCGCCGCGGCGGCATCCACAACTCGCTCACGCGCCTGCTCGTCAAGCCGTCGCACCTGATCGGCGCCTACGGGCAGCTGACGTACGCGTTCAATTACTTTGGCCCCACGGGCAACCAGCGGGACAACATATCCACCATCCGACGCCGTTCCCAGGAGGTGCAGTACTAATGAGAGTTATGGCCCAGATGGGCATGGTCATGAACCTGGACAAATGCATCGGCTGCCACACGTGCTCGGTGACGTGCAAGCAGGCGTGGACCAACCGGGCGGGGGTGGAGTATGTCTGGTTCAACAACGTTGAAACCCGCCCCGGGCAGGGCTACCCGCGGCGCTACGAGGACCAGGAAAAGTGGAAGGGCGGCTGGGAGCTGAACAAGCGCGGCCGCTTGAAGCTCAAGGCCGGCGGGCGCGTGAAAAAGCTGTTCGGCCTCTTCGCCAGCCCCCTCCAGCCGGAGCTGAAGGACTACTACGAACCCTGGACCTACGACTACAAGACCCTGGTGGACGCGCCCTTGGGCGACGACTTCCCCGTGGCGCGGCCCAAGAGCCTGATCACGGGCAAGGACACGAAGATCACCTGGAGCGCCAACTGGGACGACGACCTCGGCGGCACCACGGAGATGGGTCACCTGGACCCGATTGTGGAAAAGGTCCGCCGCGAGTCCGAGGACAAGATCAAGCTCGAGTTTGAGCAGACCTTCATGTTCTACCTGCCGCGCATCTGCGAGCACTGCCTGAACCCGTCCTGCATGGCCTCCTGCCCGTCCGGCGCAATCTACAAGCGGGTGGAAGACGGCATCGTGCTGGTGGACCAGGACAAGTGCCGCGGCTGGCGCCAGTGCATGACGGGCTGCCCGTACAAGAAGATCTACTTCAACCACAAGACCGGCAAGGCCGAGAAGTGCACCTTCTGCTATCCGCGGATCGAGGTGGGCCTGCCCACCGTGTGTTCGGAAACGTGCGTGGGCCGGCTGCGCTACCTGGGTCTTTTCCTGTACGACGCCGACGCCGTCACCGCCGCGGCCTCCGTCACCGACCCGCAGGACCTGTACCAGGCGCAGATGGACGTCCTTTTGGACCCCCACGACCCGGCCGTGATCGCCGCCGCCCGCGAACAGGGCATCCAGGAGGACTGGATTGACGCTGCACAAAAGTCGCCCGTCTACGCCCTGACCAAGGTGTACAACGTGGCCCTGCCGCTGCACCCGGAATACCGCACGATGCCCATGGTCTGGTACATCCCGCCGCTCTCGCCGGTGGTGGACCTGCTGCGCGACCAGGGGCACGACGCCGAAGACCCGGACGTCCTGTTCGGCGCCATCGACGCCCTGCGCATTCCGGTGGAGTACCTGGCCGAGCTGTTCACGGCCGGGGACGTTGACCGGGTGACCCTGGTGCTGCGGAAGCTGGCGGCCATGCGGGCCTACATGCGGGGCATTTCGCTGGGCAACGAGCCCGACGAGTCCATCCCCGCGTCAGTGGGCATGGACGGGGCGACGATGTACGAGATGTACCGGCTCATGGCCATCGCCAAGTACAGCGAACGCTACGTGATTCCCAAGGCCCACGCCGAGCAGGCCCACGACCTCGAGGAAATGGGCTGTTCCCTGGACTTCGACGGCGGACCCGGCATGGGCGCCATGGGCAGTTCCCCGTTCGGCGAGGCCAGCGGCCGCCCCACCCCGGTGGCCGTGGAAACCTTCCACGCCCTGCAGGACCGGCAGACCTCCGACTCAGTGGCCGGCGCCGACACCTTGAGCGGCCGGGTGAACCTGCTCAACTGGGACGGCAACGGAGCGCCCCCGGGGTTGTTCCCGCAACGCCATCCCACCGAGCCGCCAGCCGACGTAGCGGCCCTGGAAGGTGGTGGCGGGGCATGAGCCGCAAGGACCGCATCACCTACCTGGCCGCGGCCTGGTGCCTTTCCTACCCCGACGCCGAACTGGTCGCCCGGGTACCGATGATCCGCTCCGCGCTGGGCGAGTTCACCGGCGCCCTGGCCCCGTTTGAGGAGGTGCTGCGCCGGCTCGAATCCACGGAGCTGATGGCCGTGCAGGCGCAGTACGTGCAGGAATTTGACCTGGGCAAGCGCCACGCCCTGCACCTGTCCTACTGGACGGACGGGGACACGCGCCGCCGCGGAGAGGTGCTGGGCGCTTTCAAGAAGGTGTACCGCGGGGCTGACATTCTCGTGGACACCCACGGCGAGCTGCCCGACTACCTGCCCATGGTGCTCGAGTTTTCCGCGACCGTGGACCTGGCCGCCGGACAGGATCTGCTTCAGGCGTACCGGCCCAGCCTGGAACTGATCAAGTTCGGGCTGCTGCGCGACAATCTGCCGCACACACACATCGTGGCCGCCGTGTGCGACACGTTGCCCGGCGCGTCACCTGTGGACGAGCAGGCCGTCATGCGCATGGCCGGCCATGGCCCGCCCACCGAATCCGTCGGGCTGGATCCCTACGACCCGCGACTGTTGCCGATGAAAGGGGCCTGAAAGTGAACATCCTCCTGTGGGGCGTCCTGCCGTATGTCATGTTCGTAGTGCTGGTTGGGGGGCTCATCTGGCGTTACAGGTACGACCAGTTTGGCTGGACCACGCGGTCATCGCAGCTCTATGAATCCAGGCTCCTGCGCATCGGCTCCCCGATTTTCCACTTTGGCCTGCTGGCGGTGATTGCCGGGCACTTCTTCGGCCTGGTCATCCCGAAGTCCTGGACCGAAGCGGTGGGCATGAGCGAGGGGCTTTACCATTTCAACGCCCTGCTGGTCGGCAGCATTGCCGGCGTGGGCACCCTGGGCGGCATCATCATCCTCATTTACCGCCGCCGCAAGACCGGGCCTGTGTTCATGGCCACCACCAACAATGACAAGCTCATGTACGTGGTGCTGGTGGCGGCCATCATCTTTGGGCTCTGGACCACGGTGGCCAGCGTGTTCTCCAACACCCACGGCATCACCTACCGGGATACCGTCTCGCCCTGGTTCCGCTCCCTGTTCATCCTCCAGCCCGACATCGCCTCGATGGCGGCCGCGCCGCTGGCCTTCCACATGCACACGCTGGTGGGGATGGCGTTGTTCACCATCTGGCCTTTCACGCGCCTGGTCCATGCCTTCACGGCGCCCCTGCACTATTTGTTCCGCCCCTACATCGTCTACCGCTCGCGGGACAAGGGCGCCAGCGTCCCTGCGCGCAGCGGCTGGTCCGAGGTAGGCACGCGTGACCGGGACACCAGGAAACGATAGATGGGTGCACCAAAGCCCAGGCACACACATTGAGGGAGTGATCATGCCGCAAACCAAGGCAACAACGCACGTTGTCCAGCCGCCACTGAAGGGTCAGGCCCTTAACCTGGCCCTGGCCACTGCCGCCTCCGTGGTGGGATTTTGGGCCTGGAACGTGATTGCCACGCTGAGCACCCACTATGCCAGGACCATGGACCTTTCGCCCGGAACCATGGGCGTCCTGGTTGCGATGCCCATCTTTGTTGGCTCGCTCGGCCGTATCCTGGTCGGGATCCTCACTGACCGGTACGGCGGGCGCGCGCTCTTTACCTTCGTGCTCCTCGCCACCATTCCCACGGTGCTGCTGGTGGCATGGGGAGGGGCGCTCAATTCCTTTGCGTTCGTGCTGGTGGCCGGCTTCCTCCTGGGCATCGCGGGAACCGTGTTTGCCGTGGGGATCCCCTTCGTCAGTGCCTGGTACCCGCCCGCCCGCCGCGGCTTTGCCACCGGCGTCTTTGGTGCCGGCATGGGAGGCACGGCGCTGGCCGCCTTTCTCAACCCGCGCCTGGTTGCCTGGATCGGGTATGTGCCCACCCATTTTGTGATTGCCGGCGTCCTGGCGGCCATGGCCGTGTTGGTCTGGTTCTTCATGAAGAACGCGCCCGGCTGGACGCCGAACAAGGCCCCCGTGGTGCCCAAGCTGCTGGACGCCGCCAAACTGGCCGTGACCTGGAAGCTGTGCTTTCTGTACGCAGTCCTCTTCGGCGGATTCGTCTCCTTTGCCACCTACCTGCCCACGTACCTGCGCGACGTGTACTCCTTTTCGCCGACTGACGCCGGCGCCCGCACAGCCGGTTTTGCGCTGGCAGCCGTCATTGCCCGCCCCATAGGCGGCGTGCTGGCAGACCGGATCGGCTCCAAGCCTGTGGTCCTGGCGGCCACGGCCGGCGTTGCCGTGCTCGGCTGGCTGGTGGCACTGCAGCCAGTCGCGGACGTGCAGGCAGGGCCGGTGTTTCTGGCCATGGCCGCGGCACTGGGTTTGGGCGCCGGCGGCGTCTTTGCCTGGGTGGGCGTGCTGGCCCCGACCGACAAGATGGGCGCCATCACCGGCATTGTCAGCGCGGCGGGGGGACTGGGCGGCTATTTCCCGCCGCTCATCATGGGCTGGACATACAACCCGGATGCCACCAGCTACAAGTATGCGATCGGGCTGTCGCTGCTGGTGGCCACGGCCCTCGCGGCCCTCGTCTTCACCGTCCTGTTCGTCAAGTCTCCGTCCCGGCAGGCGGCCCCGCGCACGTGAGCGGCGGTGCGTTTGCCGTTTTTCGGTTCTCCCTTGGTTTTTGGCGTGGGGACGGGCGCCGGACGGCGGCTCGTGCCGCTGCTCAAGGAAAGTCGCCCATGAGCCGCGCCGCCGCGTGGCGTGCAGCTGGGATACGTGCAGCTGGGATATCGGTCCGCAATGGCAGCTCGAATCCAGCCCGGAGACGGCCAGCGGCAACCGGCACGATGCGGCCTGTTGCCTCAGCGGCGCCCCCGTGGTAATTTTCCGGTGATCATGAGCAATCTGCAGGAGGTGATACCCATGAACGCAGTATCCGCAATGGGTGCTCCCCGCAGTCCACGACCGCGACTGAGATAGCCGCCCCTGGGAGTGCCCGACAACGCAAAATCGCGAGAGGCCACTCCCATGAACGAAACACCATTTTCAACCCTGCACGTCCCGTCGGCGCCGGCCCCCGGCCGGCCGGGGCCCGGGCAGGAGCTGCGGCAGCTCGACGCCACCAAGCGGCTGCTGGCCGCGGGCGATCGGTCGCTGGTCCTCGGCGGCGGCGGATCCACAGGCAATGCGTGGCTGATCGGCGTCATCGCCGGCCTGTTGGATGCCGGGGTGGATGTGACCCGCGCCGGGCTGACCATCGGGACGTCGGCAGGATCGACCGCCGCGGCCCAGATAGCTGGCGCGACCCCGACTGAGCTCTACGCCGCCATCCTTGACGCTTCCCCGCGACAACGCCCCGGTCCGGTCGGGGCCCGGCCGGGACGCCCCCCGGCCCGGCCCGCGGTGAACCAGCTGGAGCGGATGACCAAGATCATCGCCGCGGCTGAGGATGTGGCTGACATGCGCCGGCGACTGGGTGCGGCGGCGCTCGAGATGGATGCGGCCTCGGACGGCTCCTGGTCGGCACAGTGGCGCTCCACCGTCGCCGCCCGGCTGCCCAACCAGCGCTGGCCGGAGCGGGCGGTCCTCATCCCGGCGGTCGATGCCCGTACCGGCGAGCCGGTCGTGTTCGACCGCGACAGCGGAATCGAACTGGTGGACGCCATCGCCGCCAGCTGTTCCAGCGGTCTTCCCCACAGGATCGGGGACGGCCGGTACATCGACGGCGGCTTCCGATCCAACGCCGAGAATGCCGATCTTGCGGCCGGATGGGAGCGGGTGCTGGTGCTCTCGCCCTTCGGGGGTCGGTCACTGCAGCCGCAGGGGTGGGGCATGCATCTGGCAACACAGCTCGACGAACTTCGCGCCCGTGGCAGCAGGGTCGAGACGATCTTCCCGGACAGCAGCTCCGAGCACCTGTTCGGCGCGAATGCGATGGACCTGTCGCTGCGTGCGCCCGCCTCCCGGGCCGGTTACGAGCGGGGAGGGGCCCTTGCCGGGCAGCTCGCCGCATTCTGGCGCTGATGCCGCGCACCCAGCGGCACGGCACGCGCAGGCCGTCGCGGCGCCGACTGCGGCGATCACGGGTCGGCTTGGGGCCCACGCCCTGGATCACGGTGGAGCTGCTGGTCGGGTAGCCCGCGTGGAGCGGCCTAGTCTCCGCCGGACGGCCGCCTGCGCAGCTGCTTTGTCGCCGAGCGCTGGACCTTGGCGGCCTGGTGGCGCCGCTTCGAGCCCCGGGTGGGCTTGGTGGGGCGGCGGCCGGGGGAGTCCGGGGCCAGCCCCGCCGCGACTATTTCGCCGAGCTTGGCCAAGGCGATCTCGCGGTTGCGCAGCTGGGAACGCTCCTCGGAGGCGGACACCGTGATGACCCCGGCAATGAGCCGCCGCCCGAGCCTGGCCACCAGGAGGCCGCGCTGTTCCTCAGACAGGACCGTGGACGCGGCCACGTTCCAGAACAGTTCGACGCGGCTGTCCGAGGTGTTCACGTGCTGCCCGCCAGGCCCGGACGATCGCGAAAACCTCCAGCCCAGCTCCGACGCCGGAACGGTCAGTTCGCGCGACACCTCCAGATCCATGCACCCAGTCTTGCACGGCGGCACCGCGTTTGGTTCGGGCAGGTCCCGGACCGCCCGCGGCGGGGTCGGCTGCGGGCGGGACAGCGCGGACAGGCTGGCGCATTCCGTTCCGGATCAGCACCATGGTGGTGGTTGCGTTCTTCCTCCGCGGATCATTGGCCGAGCCCCCTCTGCCCCCCTGCCTTCGTCGAGGCCAGGAAGAACGGCCAGATCGCGACGCTGCCCGCCGCGGTCCTCCTGACGCGCCACTGGCGCGACGTCGTGGGGGTCATCCACTGCGCGTTCATCGCAGCCGTCAACACCGTCCTTGGTGCCCTCGCCATCAAGTCCGCCCGGTACGTGGCGCATGTGAACAACACCATCACGCTGTGGCTCGTGGTTGCCGCCAACTTCGTGGCCCTGTTCACCGAGTCCTTGTCCGGCAAGTTGGCCACCGGCTTGGCCGCAGGCCCGTGCTCATCCAGGCCGTGGCAAGTGCTGTCCTGACCCCGCTGTTCCTGCCCTCCCTGGACTCGGGCAGCGGGCCGCTGATGGTCCTTGAATCCGTCGTCTGCCTTGCCTGCGGCCATGCCGCGGCCAACGCCGTCTGGCCGTCGTTCCACGGCGAAGCGTTCAGCACCACGGTTCACTTTTCCGGCCCGGCAATCGGCACCCGGATCGTTCTCCTGACGGCAGGTTTTGCCCCGGCAACCGTGACGGCCATGGGAGGCATCCAGCCCGGCCCCGGCGGCACCGGCCACCCGATGCAGGGGTCCGGCGACCTGGCGGCCGCACGGGTCGCCGAAGCCGTCTTTTCGTGACGCGAACATCCAGCTGCGCCAGCACAAGAAACTCTTAGGGGGGTCTGGGAGGGCCATGCCATGCAGGCGGTCGGCGGCCTATGGTGGATTAAGGGCCGCGGCCCCGCCGGTGTTTGCCGGCAGGCGCACCAACGCCATCTCCCTCAACCACGTCAGGAGCGACATGCAATACCGCACTTTGGGCAACACCGGCGCCGTAGTTTCCAACTACGCATTGGGCACCATGACATTCGGAGCCGAGGCTGACGAGGAAACGTCACACGCCATTCTGGATGACTATGTGGCCTCCGGCGGCAACTTCATCGACACGGCGGACGTTTACAGCGCCGGGACCTCCGAGGCCATCGTCGGCCGGTGGCTGGCGCAGCGCCCCGACGCACGCGAGCAGGTGGTCATTGCCACCAAGGGGCGCTTCCCCACGGGAGGCTCCCCGAACGACGTCGGGACCTCCCGCCGGCACTTGACGCGAGCTTTGGACGAATCCCTCCGGCGCCTGGGCGTGGAGCAGATCGACCTGTACCAAATGCACGCGTGGGACCCCGTCACACCCCTGGAAGAGACGCTGCGCTTCCTGCACGACTCCGTCAGCAGGGGCAAGATCGCCTACTACGGCTTTTCCAACTATCTGGGCTGGCAGCTGACCAAGGCCGCCCACCTCGCCAAGGCCCATGGCTGGAACGCCCCTGTGACACTGCAGCCGCAGTACAGCCTGCTGGTACGCGAGATCGAGTGGGAGATTGTGCCCGCCGCCCTTGACGCCGGAATCGGCCTGCTGCCCTGGTCTCCTCTCGGCGGCGGGTGGCTCTCGGGCAAATACAAGCGCGACGTCCCGCCAGCGGGGGCTACGCGCCTGGGTGAAAACCCCACGAGAGGCATGGAGGCCTGGCAGGAACGCAACGACAACCCGCACACCTGGGACGTGATCGATGCCGTGGCAGAGGTTGCCGGGGCCCGCGGAGCCAGCGAGGCGCAGGTAGCCCTGGCCTGGCTGGCCGGCCGCCCCGCCGTCACCTCGGTGATCCTCGGGGCACGCAGCACTGAACAGCTGGCGGACAACCTGGCTGCGGCGCAGCTGCAGCTGAGCGGGGAGGAAGTCCAACTGCTCACGGACGCCAGCCGGCCCCGCGCGGGCGTGTACCCCTACGGACCCAGGGCCCGGGAGCAGCGCAGCCGGAAGATCGAGGGTGGCCGGTAGCCATGGACCGCCGCAGCGAGTCGGGTGGGTGGGCCAGGAGGTCCACGGCGCCGCCGTCGATCCTTGCGCCGTCCCGACCCCCTGCAGCAATGACGACGTCGGCGGGCAGCGGCGCGGGCACCAGACCCACGCGTTGGATTCAGGCGGATATGTGGGGGCCGCCTGTGCCGCGGTGCAGGTATTTGTCCGGCCCTCCGCGGGGGCGCGGGTGGGAATTGAGCCAAGCCTCCAAGCCCGCTGGATTGCGAAGGTCGAGTTCATCCAGGTAAGCCTGGCGGAGCGCGACGACATAGGCCTGTAAGGCTGGTGCGTGGGCACCCTCGAGCCATTGGTAGCTGTCATGCCACGCCCGGCAAATGCCACCGTCGTCGAGGGCCTTGACGGCCGGGGTGAACGTGGCAGCCTCAACGGGAATGTCGGGAAGGGCGCCGGGTTCCGATGCTGTGGGAGCCGGGTCCGGAGCCGGAGCTGGTGGCAGGCGGGATGCCATGCGTTGGGGGACCAGATTGATGACCCAAGGCGAGCTCGCGACGGCCACCAGGATGAGCGGCCCGACCCACGCCGGGACGACGACGGTGAATCCGGCAACCGCGAGGACCACAAGGCCGCCGGACAAGGCATTGATTCCCACCCGCCGAAGCATGGCGCCCCAGGGCTGCGAAGAGTCAGCCGAAGCCAGGGCGGCGTACGTCAGGAGGCCCCCCAACAAGGCACCCGTGCACAAAAGTGCAACCGTGGAGGCAAAGGGGGAGCTGATGATCCCCAAAAGGGCCCCCAGCACTGCGACGGATCGGCCCAGTGAGAGCCAAACACGGCGATATTGGTTCATGCGCCCTCACCGCCGCCGCAAGCTTTGGGGCGTGCAGGGAAGGTGGCACCCCATGGTCCGCCTACTGGGTGGGCGGAGGTTTCATCGTTGGCGAACATCATGATCATCCCTCGGATGGCTCTGCCTGAGGGGGCCTGCCGGGGTCCGGGGCATCAATCCAACTCTACCTTTGTTTCGGCTACGCGGGGAGTGTGTCCCGGCGCGCCGGAGTTGTTCGCGCCAGCACGGCGGACGCGCGAGTCGGCTGAAGTCAGGTGTCCAGCCCGGCCTTGTCGACCTTGCGGTGGAAGTGCATGCCGGCCAGGCCGCCCAGGAGCGCGCCGACCAGGGATGCGGCCGCGGCAACGAGGGCCGCAATGATGCCGGCGGTGGTCAGGGTTCCTTCGTCGACCGGAATTCGGGGGAAGCTGTTGAGCTGGGCCAGGATGTTGAACCTGCTGCCGGCGATCGCGGCGAGGAGCGCGACGATGATGGCGATCACGACCGCCCATATCCACACGAAAAGGCCCTGCACCATGCCGTTGAAGCGTGCCATCCGTCCGGCGACGTAGCCGCCGCAGTAATACGCGATGAACAGGATCACCAGCAGGCCGATAATCCCTGCCAGGCCCACGGTCTGCGGGTTCTGGCCTAAGCCGTTGGTGGCGGCGTTGGGGCTGGTGCCGGCGGCCAGGCCGACCACCGCACCGGCGGCCGCAACCAGGGCGGTCAGCAGCACAGCGGTGCCGGTGGCGGTCAGCCAGCCGAAAAATGCCGAGCCGATCTTGACCCCGCCGTACGCTTCCTTTTCCCGGCCGACGACGCTCTCCCGATCCCTGCCGCGATCCCGATCCGTGTCCCGGCCGGGTTCACCGCGCCCCTTTTCATGCAGCCCGTCCCCCTCACGAGGAAGGCCCCGCTCATCTGCCCCATCCGGGGGCGTGGCGCCTGCACTGGTACTCATCCCACTCTTCTCCTCACGTCGGCGGGGTTCAGCTGTCCCGCCCGTTTCCTGACATTCTCTCGTTGCCGGTTCGCGGGGACTTCCTGGCTGCCCGGGGGCAGTCTAAGCCGTGCGCGCCAAACCGTGCGCGCCACTCCCGTGGCACAAGCTCCAGATTCAACGGATGGGACCGCATGTAGCTGCGCACGGCTGGACGATACGGAGGCACGGCCACACGCCGCCGGCCTGCATCGACCAGAACCGCGTGGATGAGGCCCCGACCCGCCACGCTGGCCCTCCCGGGAGCGCTGGCCCTCCCGGGACAGGCTGTGGCCCGGGTGCACAGCAACCACATCTTTGAACCACGCGTGCCATATCGGGGGTAGCCGGCCATGCGGCGGGAGATATGGGCCTCGAATTGGGAAAGGAAAATATTGTGTTGGATCCCCACGACAGGCTCGCGGGGGAAAGCGGCCGAGGGCCCGGAACTGACCGCGGATACTTGTGGGTGAAAATTGTGGTCCAAAACCAAACTCCCTCACGAAGAAATACACAGACTATTGGCGGAGCCACACCGGCCCACAGCCAACGAAACCCGCAAGCGAAAAGGTCGACAATATAGCGGCCGTCCGGAACTTCGGTGTCATCTCATGAGTTGGCGACCTCGCGGACAACGTCAATATCGGCTATCGAGTCATCGGGATAAAGGCTGGTCCCGGGCATTCCGTCATGAATTTGGGGAACCCGGCGCGGGGTCGGCGCAATGGATGTATTTGAACGGCTGCCTGAACTATCCATAATCTGTCCCCTGGTGGTGTTAATTCAGAAGCACACGCTGCCGGGGTCTGGGGCAACACTTTCAATCTATTGCCTCACCATCGCCCCGTCAAGGACGGTTTGAGGCATGGGTTTTCTGCGATTTCCCTGCCCCGTTGCTGCCAGCGTCCGGAAGAAAATGGGGAAGAAAATGGGGAAGAAGCGCAGCACTCATAAAACCCCGCACGGCCCCGTCCCGAGCGATCCCAGGGCATGTTGAGCTTCCGGCGAGGTACTCCGTCCGGCTTTCGGAGCGGTTGCCGGGAGCCGCGTATAGAATTAGGGGACCGGCGTTATGCTGCCCAACGTCATACTGCTGGGGACAATGCGGCGGCACGGAAGGTTCCGCTGCATCGGGGAAAGGGGCAGGTGGACCATGGCCGAGAAGGTTTCCCCCGAAATGGGGGCAACCGCCAAGCGGATATGTGACAGTTTCGCGGACGCCCTGCCAATCGACGGGGCCGCGGTGTCACTTTTTGGCGCGACCCCGTCCGAGACTCACCTGTACGCCAGCGACAAGTTGGCAGCCCAGCTCGATGAACTGCAGTTCGACCTCGGCGAGGGCCCCCGCTGGGAAGCCGTCCGTACCCGACGGCCAGTCCTCGTGCCCGATTCACATGACGGCACACAGGAATTGTGGCCGATTTTCGGACAGGCGTTCCGGCAGACCGATGCCCGGGCAGTCTTCGTATTCCCACTGATGGTCGGCGCGCTCGATGTTGGGGTCATCGAGCTCCATCGCGTGGCACCGGGGGCCCTGAGTCGTGAAGAACTCGCGATGGCAGCCGTTCTGGCACAAAAGGGGGCATGGGCCCTGCTCAGTCAGGTACTGACATTCAACGGGAGCAGCGGCTCGTCGTCCGGGATGAATGATTCCCCGAGGTCCCGGAGGGAGATACATCAGGCCACGGGCATGATCCTGGCACAGGCCGGCGTCTCCGCCACCGACGCACTCCTGATGCTCAGGGCACATGCCTTCGCCCAGGGACGCAGCGTACGCGACGTGGCCCGCGACGTCGTTGCCCGAACCCTTGACTTCACGTAGGGCGCCTCAAGACGACGCACTCGCGGGCATCACGTCCGGGAGCCGACAAGGGTATAATTTGTGCATGGGAGTATCGACGCGTGCCTCCTTGGTGAGTGCATCGTTTGTCCGGCTGGCGAATTCACTGGTGGGTGAATTTGACGTGGTCGACCTGTTGCATGTCCTGGCGACAGAATCAGTGCTCCTGCTCGACGCCTCAGCTGCGGGACTCCTCTTGGCGGATTCCGACGGTATCCTGCAGGTTCTGGCGTCCACCAGCGAAGAGAGCCAGCTCGTGGAATCCCTGCAGAGCGCGGCCGGTGCCGGTCCGTGTGTGGACTGTTACAACAGCGGGGCGACTGTCAGCATCGCCGACATTGCGACCACCGTTGAGCGGTGGCCGGTGTTTGCTCCCGCGGCGCTGTCCCAGGGTTTTCGTTCCGTGCACGCCATTCCCATGCGGGTCCGCGGTCAGACCATCGGGGCCCTGAACATGTTTCGGAGCGACACCGGGGAACTCAACAGCGAGGATTCGGCCATCGGCCAGGCCTTGGCAGACGTCGCGACCATCAGCATCCTGCAGGAACGCGCTGTTCGTGAGAGCACGATCCTCAATGAACAACTTCAGCACGCCCTCAACAGCCGCATCCTGATCGAACAGGCCAAGGGCGTGATCGCGTTCACCAGCAACGTTGACATGGACGAAGCCTTCCGCCGCCTGCGCAACCATGCCCGCGCCCACCGCACGCCGTTGTCGAAAGTGGCTGAAAACGTCATTAACCGGGCGATTTCGCTCTAATCGCCCGGGATCGGCAGCCGATCCTTGCGACAGATCGCAAGGGACCCGTTTGATGTTCGCGTTGCCGTGTCGGGCACTTATCGCCACGTTCCGGACTCCGTCGTGGACTGCTCATGTGACGCCGGGGCCTGAGTTGCCGGGCGCGGCACTTCGGCATGCCGCATGCCTCGGCCTCACTTCCGACGGACACCGGCAGGAACGCATCCTCAAGCCACCATCGGGCGGCGGGCCGTCGCAACGACGTGTCTGGCCGGCCACTCCCCAAGACCGGTTGCACGGATCCGCTGGCGTCCTGCTGCCGGGCAAACTCCACCGTGGCGTCGCCGTGCATTCTCGATGGCTTGACAGCGCGCCACCGGACCCTGTTTTGTCTGGTTCAACGGGCGTAGGCTCGAAGAACCAACGGCACAACGTCAGGAGGACTGTCATGGGTCTGGGAGATAAATTTGATGCGGCCAAGGACAAGGTCAAGGGTCAGGCCAAGGAGACCGTGGGCAAGGCAACCGACGACAAGTCCATGGTGGTTGAGGGCAAGGCGGATCAAGTCAAGGGTGCCGTGAAGGACAAGGTCGCCGACGTTAAGGCGCACCTCCATGAGGATGCCGACAAGCGGCGCTCCGACGACACCGAAGGTGGCAGGGCCACCCGGGAGTAGGCCGGGCACACGGGCAGGACGGGCTGAGGGCAGAAAACGAAGGCGGGGAAGGGAACATGGAGATTGACAGGCAATTGATCGTTGACTACCTGAATAACCGCGGAAACCACGACAAGGCCGTCAGGGCCGGGACCGAGTTGCCGCCGATCGTTGACACCGACCGGGAATCCGGGCTGCTGGGCGAACTGGACGTGCAGCCGGAGGATTTGGCCGGCGGACACCCGCCCGGTCCGGCCGGGCAAGGTGTTGTGCGGGACATGGACGCATTGGATGTGCAGCCGGAGGATTTGGCCGGCGGACATCCGCCTGGTCCTGCCGGGCTCGGTGTCGTGGGCGACCCGGACGATTAGCCGCCGGCCTGCCCGCCGTCGGCATCCTCCGGCACGGCAGGTTTCGGGGTGATTGTCGTGGTGCATGAGGTCAATGTGGACAGGTTCAGTCGCATTCGGGCTGGTCAACGTTCCGGTGAAGGCCTGCGGTGCCACCGGGGAACATGACGTCAGCCTGCATCAGGCCCGCGACGTCGGCCGCATCCGCTACCAGCGCCGTTGTGAGGTCTGCGGAAAAAGGATCGACTATGACGACATGGACAAGGCCTACGGCCTCGGCGATCGCACGGTGGTCCTGACCGACGGCCGTGCCCAAGAGTGCCTTGCGGCAAAGAACCCTGCTGGAGCCCCGCGGGTGGGCGCATCGGTCCTGTTCCTGCTGGGCATTCCTGGGGATGACGAAGTGCGCGAAGCGGACTTCCCCCCAACCAAGAAGAAGGGCAAGGCCAGCGCGCAGGGGCTTCGCATCCTCCTCGACGAAAAGCTCGACGACGGGGACTCGCCGGGCACGAAGGGGGGCCCGGAACCACGGCCCGAACCTCGAAGATAAAAGGCGCTGAGGTGGACGAAGCGCTGCGCCGCGTCGCGCTTGGGACACGCGGCACCACTGGGCATCCCGCGGGGCGCGGCGTCCCCATGGCTTGGCCAACCGCCGGCGCATTGGCTCCGAGCGCCTCCTCCAGTGCATTCGCGACCCGGCCCTTCCCCCGGCATGGTCCGAGGTGTGGATGGCGTCGCAGTCCCATGTCCACATCCAGGCCACGGGCGTCGCCGCGGCCGGACGCACCCAATACACCTGCCACGCGCGGCGGCGCGCATTCCGGGACGGCGGGAAGTTCACCCGATCACGGTCCTTGCCTAACGGCTGCCGGGCATCCGCGGAACCGTCACGCGCGACGTGCAACAAAAGGAGGATGGCCGCCGTCGTGCACTGGCAGCCAGCGTCCGCCCCATTGACAGGGCGGGGCTGCGCGTCGGCCGTGCCACGTCAGCGTCCAAGGCGACGTCCTCCGCCTGGTCTTGCGCGGGAAATCTGCTCGGCACTGGGACCTGCGGATCCAGGATGAGATATAGCGAGACCACACTGCGTGCCGTGCCGCGCAGCCCCCCGGTCGAGCCCCGCCATCGGCCATTTGTCCCTGTCCGGACGGCGAAAACACTGGGACGCCGTCTTGGACACCGACGTCAACAGCCATCTCGGCGACGTTGCCGGGCCTGGTTTCACCGCGAAGGACTTCCGCACCTGGCAGGGCGCCGCCGTCCGCGGGGCGCGCGGAGCTATCCCGCTGTAGGCGACTGCGCCGGAGCCCCCGCGCACTCCCCGCCGTCCAGCCGCGCCAGGAAGTCCGCGAAGCCCCCGGCGAGGCGTCCATGGAGGCGGCCGGACGTGCTGACGCGGCAGGAATCTGTTGCCGCAACGGCATAGCCATGGGCGCGGGCCTTGGCCACGAAGTCGCGGTCTTCATGGAGGGATTGGTCGCTGAATCCGCCCAGCTTCGAAAACACGTCGGCCCGGAACCCCAGGTTGGCGCCGTGGACGTGGGAGTGGCCTTCGCGCAGGTCATGGCAGTCGAACCACCGCGCCAACGCAGCCGCGCCCAGATCCGTGGGCACTGGTTCAACCGTGCCGGCCAGCACGTGTGCGCCGTTCATGGCAAGCGCGTAGTGACGCTCCAGCCAGTTGGACGGCACCATGCTGTCCGCATCCGTGTTGGCGATCCACAGCTGCGTCGGCGGCACCTTTGCCAGTGACGCCGCCGCTGAGACTCCCGCGTTCCGGGCCGCACCCACCCTGCCGGCAGAAACGCGCTTGATGTTTGCCCATGGATGTTCGGCCATGATTTGTGCGGAGTCGTCGCTGGTGCAGTCCAGGACGACGGTGAGGGACGTCGGGACGGGGGGCCCTGTCCGGGCGAAGTGGGCCATGGCGGCGGCCAGTGCGCGGAGCGCGTGCGGCAGCAGTTCGGCTTCGTTCCTGGAGGGCACGACGACGGCAATCTCGCCGATGTGCGTGGTCATGTCGCGCCCCGGACCATGAAGGTGTCGAGCAGGAAATCCTGCTCGATGTAGGTGCCCGTGGGCGTGAGGCGTCCGTCGGCGCACAAAAGCCGGTGGACGTCGTCGCCGTTCAGCGGCCAGCCGGAAATGGGATGGCGCCAGTGGCAGGCGGCCAGACACGCATTCGGCAGCGCCGACTCCGCCATGTGTCCCACCAGGGCGCGAAGCTCGGTTGCCGAGAAGTAGTAGCCAATTTCGGAGAGGACGAACAGGTCGAAGCGTCCCGCTGGCCATTCGTCGGGGAGGAGCGCCTGGCGGATGGCGGTGTTCCCAGCGTGCGCCGTGCGTTTTGTTGCCGTCTTGACGGCCTCGGCGCTGGCGTCGACACCCACAAGCCGCGCGGAGCGCGCCGCCAGCTCCGCCGCCAGCGCGCCCGTCGAGCAGCCCAGTTCAACCACCGACTGGAAATGTGCGCGGGGGAGTGCGCCCAACAGCAGCGAGCGCTTGCGCTTTTCGTACCAGGAATCCGGGTCCCAGGGTTCGGCACCGGCGTTGTGGATGGCGTCGAACTGAGTTTGCAGCCACCCGGGCTGCGCAGTTCCCCGGGGCGCGAATTGTCCCGCCGCGTCGATGAAGGTTTCAAAGCCGCGGTTGAAATGAGACAGGAGGGCGGCGGAAAGGAGTGCCTCGTCCCCGGCGGCGGCCGACAGGGGCAAGACCTGGCTCGCA
>Ga0134128_10000780_pt1 | contig 43183 bp, 31 predicted proteins | sample KB31754_FD_96462 | JGI IMG/M metagenome (GOLD analysis project Ga0134128, IMG submission 96462) | Terrestrial soil microbial communities with excess Nitrogen fertilizer from Kellogg Biological Station, Michigan, USA - KB3-175-4 | ecosystem: Environmental > Terrestrial > Soil > Unclassified ...
ACTGTTCATCCCTGCCGGGATGACGGTGGATTGGTTGGGAATGACAGATGGATTGCTGGATGTAATGTAAACCGTCGATCCGCCATACGGAGAACCTCCGGACAACTGGAACCCAACATAGTTATAGGAATTTCCCCCCACAACCGAACAGCTAGAGCACGTGAAGTTGTATACCTCCGGTGAATAGATATTCGTTGTCAGATGAGCGGAGGAACTGCCCAGGGTGGCTGTCAGCGTCACTGGCCCTTGCGCGGAAAGCTGTGGAGACCACAGGCTGCCCTGCATCGTGCCGGTTTCCGCACTGGTCGATCCCGAAGGCACCGTCACCGTGGATGGTGCATACAGGATGGTGGAGTTGCTTGAACTGAGCGACACCGTCGATCCACCGCTCGGCGCTGCACTGCTCAAGTGAACCGTTGTAGTCGCCCCATAAGTATTGTCTAATGTCACCGAACTAACCGTCGGGCCAGAACTTGGATTCACGGTGATGGTGGGCGTTACATAGAATGCACTGCCGTTATAGGTAGCAGTCAAGACGACGTTGGTGGGGGTTGAGACGGAATTGGAGGTCAGATCGATATATCCAAAACCATCCGCCCCGGTCGGTCCTCTGACTCCGGCTGCCATGAAATAACTCTGGTTGGGAATCACGGCTGTATTGCTGGAGGTGATGTAAATGGTGGATCCGCCTACTGGAGAGACTCCAGCCAGAACATAACCAACATCGAACGTGCTGCCTCCGGTTGCCGTGCATGGGCTGACGCATTCGAAATCATGCGTACCGGGCGAATAGATGTTCGTCGTCAGATTCACGGACTGGGTGCCGTAGGTAGCTGTCAGCGTCACCGGCCCCTTTGAGGAAATCGCAGGAGTCCAGAGAGTGCCATTCAATGTTCCTGTTTCCATCGTCAACGTGCTGGCTGGCACAGTGATTGACGATGGAGCCCACAGAATCGATGAATCGCTGGAACTGAGATTCACAATCAGTGGACTAGTTCCAGGACCGCTCAGATGCAGGGTGATGTCCGGATAATAGGTGTCATCCAAAGTGAGCGATTGCAATCCCGGAGGTCCAGGATTAACCGTGATGTCTTTTTCTATTACCGTTCCGTCAACGTAAATATAGACCGGAACGACGGTTGAGGAAGCCACAGACTCTGCTTGAAATGTGGTTGTGATGCTGGTTGTAGAGCTCGCCGCCGAATGGATTGCTCCGATCGCGGAAAGATTGGTGGAAATGAAGGATGCATAGTTGAACTGGCCGGACGGAGGAGTCGGCAAGCCCGATACGGTAATTGTGCCGGTATTCGGAGAAGTAATCGGCGTGGTTGCCGTCACGGTGAGGCTGGGCGAAGTTACCGTCTGGTAGTGATAAGCGCCCGCATCCATCGTCGAACCGCTGGGCGTCGGACGGGAGACCCCGCTGAGGGTTGGCGAATACTCTTCCGTAGCCAGTGCTGCGGAATCCGAGGTCCCAGCATTGTTTGTTGGAGGATAAATACCCACCAAATATGCTGGAGACGAATTGGAAACAAGGCGGAAATCCAACTCCGCAGCGTTGTTGAATCCCATTGCAGACACATTGGAAGAAGTGTTTGCTTCCACAACATTTCCTGCCAGATATGCCGTGCTCTGATTCGTAGCTGCGTAAGGAGAGCCGGAAGCTCCCCCAAGGAAGATATTATTTTCAATCACCGCGTTGGTCGTTATGCCACTTCCGACAGGAGGCGCAGAGCAACTGCTGGTGGCGCCGGAAAAACATCCGATCGATACAAAATCTCCTGGAAATGTATTAGATGGATTGTCCAGTAAGGTGTTGTTAATAACGTGCAGATCTTCCTTTGAAGAATAGAAGCCGTTCGGAGCGTCGCCATTGTTTCCATAGATCATCACCACCTGATTGTTCGGTGTCGTCGTGCGATACACAACATTGCCGACAAGATATGTGGTGCCTGCTTGAGGGATGTCAATCAAATAATTGGCCTGTCCTGCTGTGTCGGTAATCCAGTTGTAGTAAATATTGCTGTTCGGTTCGCGGTCCTTCAACAACTGGCCGGCATTGGAGTCATGCGTCCACGAATACTGCATGGTAAACGTGGTGTTGTCGTTGGTGTCATCGCCCATATAGATGTTATGGGTTTGTGAGTCGCCGGCGCCATTGAAGGCGAACTCATCATATTGAAATGTGAAGAAGTTGCTTGACGAATACCATTTGTTGCTGCCATCCGCGGACCCAGTGAGAATACCTGTGCCGTTATCGTGGATATAGCAATGCTGCACCGTCATGTTGCCGCCGCCGGAGCCGCCAACCGCCTCCTCTGCCCGAATGCCTTCCGCATTGGAGCTGGAACCGGAATCGCCGTTGACACTGGCGTTGCGGAACTCAAAATTGTCGATCACAACATCGTGACCATCTACAACCCAAATCGCCTTATCGATTGCGACTCCGGTCGCGTCGAGGATAGGGCGTCCATTAACGCCGGAAATTGTAATGTTGTTATTGGTAATGAAACAGTTTCCTTCGTTATATGGGGTTCCGCTATTTGCATCCACCTGCACCGTGTCGCCATCGGACAAGTGCGAAAAGGCCGCACACGGAGTTGCATAGGCTCCAGAAGGGCCAACCGTGACGGTCGCGGCTCCTCCGATTGACGCCCCTGCCAATAAACACAGGGACACTATTGTTGACCTCATGATTGAGGACTTCATCTTCTCCTCCTGCAAACTGTCTGTTCGGTTAAATTTCTCAATTGTGCAAAGTCTGGATTCGTCTGCGATCAGACGAACCGGTTCAGTCACGCAACCGCACATCGCGTATCGGTAAACCTAAGAGCTTTTATTTTTTGGGTTGGCTAGGAAGAAAAGATTTTTCAAGGTTTTCTGAATCGGCTTTTATTTTTCTGTGGGATGCCGATCGCTATTAATAGCTAGCTATTAGGCTCTTCATTGCATTCGGATGTCAAGAACATTTTTTGTTTCTTGACCAGGAAGATTTTTCCACCCTATCGTCGTATCCGATTCGAACACGGACTTTTTCAGCGAGACGCACAGACAAATAGGAATAACCGGGTTAATGACGCACACACGTCCATGCCGTCCGAACAGATATCGAACGAGATCTTTCAAGTGAGCGATCGGTGAGTGCCGAGCCTATTCAACCCTGCCGGAGGTGGTGTTCTGGAGTGCTTCGGTTGATGGCAGCTGTGAATTTGCAAGGGACCCCGGGGCCGAAACGCACACAGCAGGCACCGTTTTCAAATCGTCCCATTGAAGCTGGTAGTTTCTTGTTGGCAAGTGGTTTGCAATAGCGAATTGATTTCTCGCCTTCGCGATTGCGTTTACCCAATCTCCAAAAGGAAGGAGTGTTTCCCGATATATCAGATAACTCATGTCAACGGTTCTGTCAGGAAGGTGATCCTTCACGTCGTCCAATTCATGCAGGAAATTGCGCCCATTGGCTTCAGAGACGCGGGGAAACCAGCGCTGATCCCAGGTTGCTACAGAATTGTTAAAAACCTTATTTCGTTGTAACCAGATGGATGTAGCGATATCCAGAGCTCTATCAACTTCAACGATAGCCGCTTTTGGATCTTTCCCTTTTACTTCAGCAGCAGATGCAAGGTCCACATCCATATTATGAATGCCTGCAATCATCTCGAAATTTTGCCGAAAAAGATTCGCGATGGTCAGGAATATTTGTAGGTTGTACCGGTTGAACTGTGCCCGCTGAATATTTTCATGAATCAGACCCAGCAAAATATCGCTTTTGGATTCCGCCTCAAGAGCGAGCCCAACTCTTCTTTCATTTTTGTTTGACCAGTCCGACGTGTATTCCAGGCTGCTATCCGGAGCCGCCGGCAAAGGCAGTGTCTGATCGTGCGCGGGGTGTGGCGGCGTAAATATTGCGTAGTAAGATCCCCAGAGAGGCTTGCGGGCCGTGGATGGTATCGGATCCCAGCTATCGTTCCAGGATTGGGCCTGATCGCTCATCAATTGATAGACGCGTTCCATGTTGACCACTTTTTGCCCATAAAATACCGAATAAAATGTACTGTCCAGCTCTTCCCTGCTTGGCGATCCAGGATGCCATCCGGCTGCGGCTCCGGCGGAATAACCCAACCAAAATGTCTCAGGATGCACGCCTTCATCGGACCAGCCAGCATTGATCTGGCCGATAATGCTGGTGTTCACCCGCGAAGAATCGAATGCAATTTTGTTCAAGATTTCATCGACCCGCGGTGTGGTGGGATTATCTTCGAATTCATCCGTTGAGGGGCCGTGCAGACGTCTGCTCTTCGGAAGAATGAAATAGTCAGGAAACATTCTTTCCTCACCCTCGACCGACGTATAAATCATCTGCTGAATGCCGTGCTGGTGAAACGCCCGGTCGAACTCCGCCCCATAGACTTCGCCGTTGACCATATACGAAGGAAGCGATGGAATATCCGTCGTCTTCAGTGGAAATTCACCCCAGAACATGACCGTCCGTCCGCGGTCATGCAGATATCCCCCGGTTTTATTGACAAAATGCGCGAATACTTGTCCGACGGAACCCAGCTGTTTCGCCATATCCGCTTCATTGCATTGTGAGTTATGGGCAAGGCCAAGATAGTATGGCTCGTCAGTCGAGAGATAGAAGTACTTCACTCCCTTGTTGGCATCGAGTAAGTCCTGATACATCCCTTCCAGCAGCTTGTATGAGGCTGGATTAGTCGCGCAAATCTCATAGTTGCTCTCTGGATATTCCCGCAGCTTTGCATATTCCGGATGCTTCAAAATGAAGGAGATATGCGCGGGCCCATCGAGATATGGAATTAACTGAACGTGATAGTGCAGGCCGTAGTCCGTCAGCTGCTGCAACTCAGCAGGAGTAAGAGCGTACGGTTCAACGACCGCGGGAGCACTTTTATATTGGAAATGGCCGTCAAGTTTGATTACGAACCCATTGATCTTATAGAACGCCGCCTGCCTCAGGTCGCGCTTCAGTTCCTCTACTTTCTCAAGATGATGGTTGTCATCCCAGTAAATGTGGCGAAGTTGTAAATCCGGCCAGTCCTCAATTGTGCCTTCCGGCAGCCACAATTTTCCGTTGTCGCGGCGCAACATCTGGATAAATGTCTCAACGCCATAGAAAAGTCCGGTGGGGGCATTCGCGGTGATCTTGACTTCACCTTTACTTAAATCGATCCGGTAGGCCTGATCCGCCAATTCCGTGCGATTTCGATCCAATGCCGTTCCAATTGAAACGCTACCTGGTTCGATGCGCAATGTCAGAACGCCGCCCGCGTTTCCAGGCTGGCCGAGATGCATATCAAATCTGTCAGCCAGATCTTGATGCAGGACTTCTACAGCGACGTCGTCCTTAGCGACACTGGGATCAAGCTTCAGCTGCCAGTTTTGATCGAAGGAGAAGTCGTGGTCACCAAGCGAAACTTTTTGTGGTTCTGGAATCACGGTGTAACCACGAGCAAAAAGCGGAGACACCGTCTGCGCCTGATTGGCGCCACACAGTAAGATGGCGATTGCCGCAATTGCGAACATCTTCATTTAAGTCACCCTTATTCTGGAAAACACATTGAGCTGTTACGGGACAATTTTTCACGAAAAAGCAGAACACCTTCAAGTGTTCTGTAACCAGTCCAAATAACTTGCCTGGGAGTCGCGCTCAGGTCTCACGAGAAAGCGCAATGTCGCCAGTTGCGGCATTTCGTCGCGCACGCCGCGGCCGAATTGTTCACGCAACGCTACTTCTGAAAGTATCTGGCCATTCGGATCGACACCGTTCAAGATCCAGCATGGACGCGGGCTTAGCCACATCGCAATTTCTGGAAGGTCGAACCGGCGCAGGATTCCGGGCACGAACCACTCGAGTTGCAAGGAGTAATTTTGGGACTCAACGATCGATGTGTAGCTCACAAGCGTTCGATCCACGAGCGCCGAGCGTAAACGAACGTCCAGGAACGCAGCCATCATTGCCGCCAAGCCAGCGCCCTCAACACCTATGATTCTAATTTGCGATGGATCGACATCCGGCCGGCTGGTCAGGTAATCGACCGCTCGCAATGTATCCCAGACTCTCTGCCCAATAACAGGCATGCCCATGACCAGGAATGTCCAAGCAAATCTTTCCTCCAGATGAACGCTGCCTTCGTAGTAATTTGGTCCGCCGCCGGGAAATCGTGGCTGAGTTATACCAAGTCCTCGCAGGCTAATTGCGCAAACGGCATGCCCTGCAGCGAGTAAACGAGCCATCGATCCGGGTTCCTCGACTACATCATTTCCTCCGTCATCGGTGAGGTAAAGGACGGTGGAGCATCGGGTGCCTGCGGAGGAGGAAGGCGTAACAAACCAGCCGGGGATGCGAATTCCAGGCTCCGATTCAAATTGAAATTCCTCGATGACTATGTTGTTGTGCCGATCGGACGAACGAATTCTGGAATGCAGAGGTGATCGTTTCTTCGGCAATACAAGCAATTCGGTCAATTCGTCGTGAGCCTTACGCCGAAGAATCGCCCCCGTGATCGAACCATTTCGAAACGGGCTTTTCTCCATCGCGATTCGCACACGATCGGTATTCAGCTGAACTACAGAGCGTCCGCCAAGTGAGGTCAGCACCTGTCCTGTACGTGTCGCATTCAGCCGTTCCTCTGGAAAAGCATCGAACTCCGCTTCCTCGATTCCTGCGGTTGGATTGTTCAGCCATCGGTTAAACCATGCGTACACTTGGGTACGATTAAAAAAGTTCAGACTATGAGGGAGGTGAGATGCATAGAGTCCCACGTGATTCTTAGTTCCGAAAAGCCCGTAAACGCGCTGCAGTTCTTCATAAACATTTGTCGTCGATTCTTCATATACAGGGGAATACGTCTCACCTTCATCGTGCGTTGTGTAACAAATCAAAAGCGGTTTGGGAGCAAAGGTTAACAACAGATCTTCGCGATCGATTCCAAAAGGAAGCCCCCCCACAATGTTTTGTTCAGCGTCATCGGTAGCTCCAGGAGGATCGAAAAAAGGTCCAGCAACGTTTTCAGTATTTCCGTCGCTCACGACAGCGGCACGGAGTCGCGGCTCCAGGGCCGCCAGATACATCGTCATCGTGCCGCCGCCCGACTGTCCCGTACATCCCAAACGAGCGGCATCGACCTCGGGACGGCTGACAAGGTAATCCAGGCCACGAATGCCATCCCACGCCAGGTAAAGAGCAAGGTTCTCTCCGAATAAAACCATCGGGCACCCGGCCTGCGAATGTTCCCCGGTCGGCCCATAGAGCGACCGACCTGTCTTGGGATTTATGTATTGGAGCCGCTCTCCCTGGCCAAAAGGATCGTAGGTAAGAACAACGTAGCCCTTGCGCGCCAGGTTTTGATAAAGGTGCCGGTAGTAGTGATATGCCTTTCCGTTGTCTGAGTGGCCGACGGGAGCCAAAATGGCCGGATATGGGGGTTTCCCCGAGCCAGGGAGATATAGGTTGGCGGTAACGTAAACGTTCGGGAAGCTTTCAAAGACGATGTTCTCGATCCGGTATTGGCCACGATCAATGGCGCCAGTTACCCGGGGATTGAGTGGCGTTCTTTCCGGTGTACCTCCAATCAGTTCCCACAGCTTCGAGCGAACCATAGCGGCACGCTCTTGCATTTGTGCAACGGAATGAATTCCTGCCAGAGCTGCGAGCCGCCTGTTTCTCGCCTCGTTCATCTCAACCGTAAGGTAAGCCGGCCAATCGTTCCAGAAGTCGCGGTCGGATCGAACCTGGTGTGTAGCAGTGGGAGTAGGGGTGGAAGCAGAATTCGTTGGTTCAGAAAATATCTCGACGGGATTGACTGCCAATCCCGCTGCCCCGATTAGATTGGCTGCAAGAAAATTTCGTCGTGTCGTCATAGGTTAGAAGCGATCGGTCTGTAATTTATTGCGATTCATTTTTTGATTTTTCAACCGTCAGCGATCCCATGTCATACCATCCATCGGTCTGCCGCCCTAGAATGCCGAAGCGAATTGCAGATTGCTGCGTTCTAGGATCCAGCATCGCGATACGGAAACTATATGTCCCCGGAGCCAAGTTGGCCGGCACATATAGGGATTCGTCAACAACCGCATCTCCCGGCAGCCACTTCCTTATATCCGCGGGTACACGAATGATCGCGCTTCCACTGGGCGATTGCAACTCGACAGCCAGCCAGTATTGCCGGTAGATCGGAGCAACTCCCGCATTCAACCACCACATGTGAACTGGCATCATCGCACCAGCCTTCACCGTTTTCGGATATTCAAGACGCCGCAGGACAAAGCGATATCCCATCTTCTTCTCAAAATCCTCAAACTGGTTTCGCCATTCCGGCGGGATTGGAGAAGACTTCACATTCAGCGAGCTGATATGCCAACGCAAGGCCTGCGCCAGTATGTAGGAGACATCGAATCCGTCCTTTTTCCAACTCGATGGAGTGCCGCAGGTTTCAAGGAAGACCGGACTGTGCTGCCATACATTTTGAATTCCGGCGCGCACGATTTGCTGCGGATAGATGTCGAGCATTTCCGGAGAAAAGTATTTGTCGTTGGACTTCGTACGCATGTCCCCGAGACAATCAAGCCGCCACCCGGCGCCATGTTCGGTTCCGTAGGCCAGTGCCTGCGGTTCATCAAAATTCATTAATAAATGTGTGTGGGGAAAAGCCTCAACCCAGATATCTATCAGGGGCTTTTGAAAAGCGAATGGCGGCATGTACGGACTCCAACCCTCTCCCCAATACCCTACTGACGATATATCGACGCTATCGAGATAAGGATTACCGTCATATCGCTTGCCTGCCTCGGATACTAGTTCTCCCCAGTCCTTCAGAAAAAGTGGATCGCTGAAATCCGGCTGCCAGATGTGCCCATCCTTATCTGTTGATTTGTTAGCGCGTCGGGCACCCGAGTTGCGGTACCAGGCAGGCAGTGGATCCTTATCGGAGTACGGCATCAATCGAATGGCGAGCGTCTGTCCGTGCGCTCGTGCTTCCTGCAAGGCCAGATCAATAATGTCCCAACGAAATTTGCCGGGTTCCGGCTCAAGGACGCTCCAGTACCACCGGCAATACGCAATGGAAGCTTCTGGGAATTCAGGCTTCGCCACCGCTTGCGGCAGCTTCGTAACAGGCCCGCTTTCCGACCATGTCAGCGGAGGATTTAAGGCCTGACCATTGAACCGCTGGAAGGTCGTAATTCCCATGCCAGGATTCACCAGCACGTCCTGACTTTCCACCGGCCGGATCACGACGGTGTCCGTTTGTGCACATGCTTGAATTGCAACGCTCAGAATAAGAAGAGTCCATAAACATCGGCTTTTTTTCATCTCGCCTCTAATTCTCGCTGCGTGCCTGCGATCAGGAACTAGACCAGAATATCTACTCATCCAAGCAATTTATTCTACCCATGGCACTTGAATATTTTTCCCTGTCGGCTTGCTGGCCTAGAATATTCTCGGTGAAACAAAAGTCTGCATCAGGCAATTAAACATTATTTTGCCTACTGGTGCGTCCAATGCTTCATGGGATATGACAAGGAACTTTGAGAATCGAACTTTGAAATCTAACTGGTCCTTCTCCGCTTCAGTCTTTGGTTTAGGGAGCAATGATTTGAGAATGAGACGACGGGAATTCGTGACCGGACTGATTGCGTCTTCGCTGGTTGCGCCGGCCTTAATCGCACAAACCCCTGGCCGAAAGCCTAGACTTCTGATCGCAGAAGAAGATCCGTTTACCGGTCTGGCGCTACTGCGAACTCGATATGCCGCGGGGCAGCGACCTTCCGACGACATGCCTGGCGCCGCGCTCTCCTGGCAGCTTACCGGGAAGGACAGCTTTGCCCACCGCGCCTTGACAGAAATGCGTGACACGCACTTGCCTACAGGGGGCAGAGCCTCACGAAACTGGGTGGACTACACTCGCTGGTCGCTGGCGTTCGACTGGCTTTTCGGTCATCCGGATTTCGATTCCGCGTTGAAAGACCGCATCGCGCATGAACTGGTCGAAGGGGCCGAGAAGATGCTAGCCGCTCCGGAGCTAGCCAATCCGAGACAAACCTCTTACCAGAATTATTCCGTGCGCTATCTGGCATTGGCCGCGTTTCCCCTTGCCGCCGTCAAAGGGTATGCGGATTTCGACCAACGCTGCCGGCCGTTACGCGCGCAGGTGGATGAGGGCCTCCAGAACATTCTTGAGCAAACAGGTTTCGTAACTCCGAAGGGCAGCTACCACGAATCGATGGATTACATGCGAATCACCTGGGCGTCGCTCCTGCTGATGACAGAGCTGCAGCGGACAACCACAGGAATCGATCCGGCCCGCGGATACTCAATGTTTCGCAACGTGGGCGACACCTATCTTTATAAGCTGCTTCCAAATGGAACTCCCTCCCGCGAGGGAGACAATGAGTATCCCCTGCTGGATACCCGAGACACGGCCGTAGTCGGCTATGCCGTCAACCGCTTCAAAGATCCTTATAGCGCATGGCTTTTACGAAAAAGCGGTTTCTTCGGTAAAGATTGGGTGCTGCCCGTTTTACAGTTTCTATGGGATGATCCAGAGGTGGTGCCGCAGGATCCCGCTCTTTCCAACGAGAGCGATTTGCCGCGCCAGCGCTATTTCCCGGGAGTCGGGCACCTGGTGATGCGCAACGGTTGGAAACCAGACTCCACCTGGATTGAGTTCGATTGCGGTCCATATTTCGCCAAACATCAACACCTGGACCAGAACCAGCTCACGATCTATTCCAAGGGATATCTGGCGATCGACAGCGGAGCCGATTACACCGAATCAGAAAGCCCTCACTACCTGAATTACTATCGCCGGACGGTCGCGCACAATTCGGTGTTGATCTACGATCCTTCGGAAAAATTCTTTTGGTCCTCGGATATTTTGGCCGCCGCGAATGATGGCGGCCAGCGCATGGATTCGTCGCGTTATTGGAATACGATTCGCAGCATTGAAGATTGGAACAACACGCGGAACCTATGGAATCTTGGCTGCATGCGGGTGGTGGCCTACGTCGCTGGCCAGTATCACTACGCAATGGGCGATGCGACGAACGCATATTCCAGAGAAAAGCTCAGCCGCTTTACTCGCGAGGTCGTCTATATTCCAGAAGACGACTTGCTGTTTGTCTTTGATCGCGTCCATAGTACGAACCCCAGTTTCCGCAAAGCATGGCTTCTCCATGGAGTAAATCAGCCGAGCGTAGATGAGGACGCGGGAAATGCCAACGTAGGCGTGAGTACCTTTGCGAATGCGAAAACATTCCGCTTTAACGAGGGATCGGGCGAGTTGCGCGTGCATTCGCTTTTACCCCGTGAACGGAGTGTCATCCGCCGAGGAGGTTCGGGCAATGAGTTCTATACGCCGGGCGATGATCATGGCGGAGCATGGGGAACCGGAGAGAATTTGCCTCTTGAGCCCACGGCCGGCGGGCCGCTGCCCGAAGACCCTAAGTTGCGCCATATGTGGAAGACATTCTGGGGTGAGGATTATTCACGCATCGAAAGCTCAAACCGCAAAAATGTAGTTCCAGGGGCCTGGCGTATTGAAGTGTCGCCCACCGTCCCAGCCAAAGAGGATTTGTTCCTCCATGTTTTCGAAATAAGCGGTCAAGGGCGCACCGGCGGAAAGCGTGTGGAACTGGTGGACGGACCGAACTTCTCCGGCGCAGCATTTGAAAACGGCCCAATCGTATTATTCAGCACCGCCGGCTCTGCTCTGACTGAGGGTGAAGTTTCCTTACCCGATTTAGCCTGTGATTTCTTGTTGATTACAAGTCTCGTGCCGCATTCCGTTTATGAACTCAATTTCACCGGCTTGAATGTCACGACCTCGGCGTCCGCTGTTCCACCGGGCGCGCCCGCGAAGTTCCTTCGATCGAGCTCCAATGAAAACGGAATTCTTCGCGTCGACGTGCGGCACCTTGGCAATCTCAGCCTTCACATTAGAAAAACCTAGTTTGACATTCCGTCATTTTGAGGGCTAATCAGGTGCGTTTTTCGACCATACTGATAGCTCTCAGAATCACGGCGTTGTTTCCAATCACCGGCGCCCAATCGTTGACATAATCGCTGGAAGCGCCTCGAAACCGTGTAGTTCCCTTCAACCGAATTTCCTGAATGACTTTTCCTAACCGGGGATTTGTCCACTCATAAGCGAAAAACGTGATGTCGTTGTTGGTTCCGCGTCCAACAGCAACTGCGTCTGCGCCATAGCAATCGTTGTTTTCGGAAACACGCTGGCTCCGGTTGCACTCGACAATATTCACGCCATAGCGGATGGGAATCGTCGTGACGAAGCCGTCTTCATAAACGATCTCATACCACCCGAGAAGGTCGGCGGTATCTGCCTGATCCCAGATCAATCGAAAACTCTCTCTGTTGGAGGCTGGCTTTGCCGAAGCATGAAGAAATATAAGACTTATAGGAGCCGCTCCCATCGGGATGCCTGAAACGACTTTTGGAAGGCCCGTCTGTTCTTTTCCATCCGTCCCAACGACAATCGCATGCTTGTTATTGGCGAGCTTCAGATCGAATGGAACATTGTTTAACCGAATGCTTCCGGTAACCATTCCACTTAGGTCTGTGCCCAGCACCGGCACCTTGTCTTCGACATTGAATCTGCTCGAAATATCCACTGGCACAATCGAGGTTTCCGTCTGACTTGGAGGCGTGGTGCCGCTGAGCCGCGTGCGAATAGCGGGAAGCATGGATTGAACCCTGACCGATAAATCCCTGCCTTCCAGAACCTGACCCGACCATAGAATGCTGCTGCAACCAAGAAATGTCGACATCAGATCTTTTCCAAAACCAACCTCGTTCGTGGCGAACCATGCTGACGGAGCGCCACCGAGCAGCGTAGAGCGCGTTTTTCGAATTTCATAATTCTTGATGTTCGGTTCAAAATTTCCGTAAATCTGCTGGAATCCCATCTTGTCGAGCGTGGCTTCATTCAGCTCCGCATCGTCACTCTGGCTCCCGGGCTCGGTGTTCCAGAACCAATTGAAGATGAGACAGTCTTTCGGAATCAATCTCTCCACTTGATCCGGAGTTAGGCCTCCAGGCGTGTAGTAGGTCCAGCCATCTGCAGCCACCTGCTTCTTCAGGCCATGCCCACGAACAGATTCCAGCAGCATGTCACCCCAAAGCGCGGTCTTGACGCCCCGAGATGAAAGATGGTCGTGGATTTTCTTGACATCTTCCCCGTACAACTCGCCGATATCTTCGTCTTTGCAGTGGGGAGAAGCTCCAACCGGAAGAAAAAGCTCGTCGTGCCCAATGTGGACCATCTTTGGCTTCAAAAGTTCGATGTACTCGTCGTAAACCTCATATACCAGCGGGTAAGACTTCGGATTCGACGGGCAATAGATGTCCGGCCACTTATCTTCCGGCACTGCCGCAAGGTCTTTATGTCTCGTCAGGAGATAGTAGCTATGGGTAAAGGACGCAAGCTCCGGAATCAGCTCGATCTGGTTCTTCGCAACCCAACTGGCGAGATCGGACACCTCCTCCTTTTCCAGGAAACTCCCGTCGGCCGTGTCCTGGTGAGATGAATTCTGCTCCGCGTTGTGAAATGGACCTGGAGGATAATTGCGGCAGCTATAGTTGCAGTCCCGGGCAAACTCCACCCAGGCGGAGTTCAGTTCCGGGTGACTATCGAGCCGCATGCTTGCGCCCATCTCCATGATGAGTGTGTTGTATTTATAAAGCGCCATATAATCGCGGATGAACCGCTTGAAATATGGGATATTGTCCCGCCCCGGCAGAAATAGATAGATTCCTCGGAACTGCTTGTCGGGCCAGTCGCGGATCATCGCGCCACGAACGCGCACCCGGTTGTTTTCTTTGAACACCAGTTGGCGAAGAGACTGCAATCCATAGAAAGCGCCGCGATCGTCACGGCCGGCCACCAAGACAATATTGTTGTCGCTCCGAAGAATGTAACCCTCCGGGCCCGGAATCTGCTTACTACCATCCAGATTGATTTGTGCGCAATACTGCCGAACCAGTGGATTCTGGATCGAACCCATCACGATGGTCGGCGAGCCTGCGGTCAAGCTGCCCACTCGTTCGATTTTGAGATGCTGGTCGAATTTATCGCCCAATTCACTAGCCAGAGAGCGCGCGAGAAATAGATCCTCCTCCGTTGCATTGGGCGGCACGACAATACGAACCTGGTCATCGAGGACGAAGTCGCTTCCAGAACTGGAAATTTCCTGTGGCTTGGGAAAGATCGCCGACTCGAGCGGTGCGCGGGCGCCGATGTATCTAGAGTCGCTGAAACCGAGCGTGGCAAAAGGACTGTGTGGGGATGAAGCATTGAGGAATTCCGTATGGCCGACGATTGCGCCGCCGATCGCAGCTCCCGCCGCTGAGTTTAAGAACTCGCGACGCGTTAGATCTTTCATCACGAAAACTCCGTAGATGGTAAGTGCAGTTTCTATACACGATCCGCTTAGGCTACTTCCTCCTGCCCACGAATTATTCGATAATCAGCGGCCCGGTTGAAGCTCAGGTGTCGCGATGTCCTGCGGCCCCGGCTTGCCATCGGCCGCCCCATGCCAGACGCCTCCGCCAAACGTCGTCACATAAATCTCTCCCGGAGCATTGGGGTCGGGGATTACGCGGTGCATCCACTTGAAGTTCGGTCCCGCGATACGTGTCCACACCTTACCTTGGTCGACAGACCGCCATGCGGACGATTCAAATCCAGCCGCGTATAAAACATCCGGGCTGTGGGGATCGATCGTAACGTCGTACACATGTTGATCGCGATTGAATTCCTGCTTCCAGGTCTTGCCGCCATTGTCCGAAGCATAGATGCCGCCGCCCGTTCCATGCGTTCCCGTTGCACGTGCCCAGGCGGCCAGATAGAGTCGCTGCGGATTCCGCGGATCAATGGCTATCCCATTCGGTCCATTCACTCCGGCGGGAAGCGCGATTCGCGTCCACGTATCTGCTCCGTCGCTCGATTTGTAGAGTGCGCCGTCGCCATCATTGCCGATGCTTCCGTCTTCCGATCGCCGCGCTACCACTAGATAGAGAACTCCGTTGCCCGCTCGTGCGAGCCGCCATGCAAAGGGATTCCGTTGGGTGATGCCGGTATTCTTCAAGCTCCACGTCGCGCCGCCGTCACTGCTCTTGTACACACCCCGGCCAAGGCCCGTGACATAGAGAACCCGCGCCTGCGGAGGACTGGTGGGGTCCAACAAAATGTCAGTGGCGGCGGTTTCCTTCATGCCTGAATTGGATTTCTTCCACGTTCGACCGCCGTCATCGCTACGACACACACCGCCCTTGAACATTTCGACCGGCGTATGACGCCACATCTTTGGCCGCGGCAGATCGTGCGTGCCGCTGTTGACACTCCACATCCGTCCCCGCACCTTGGGATCGAACACCACCCAGTACGTCGTGTTGGACCACTCGGCTGGAACGCCTCGAATGCTGCTCGTCCAGGACTTGCCTGCGTCTTCACTGCGGAAGAGGCCAATATCGGTATAGGTGATGAATTGCCGCTTGCTATCAAACGGGTCGAAATGAATACCGTAATCCGTTGTCACGTCGAGGCCGGTCGAAGTCCACTCTGCACCTGGCACTCGCCGTGAATATTTCGCGTACCAATTCTTGCCGCCATCCGTCGTCGCCAATGTACGCCCTAGATCCGTGCTGTAGCACAGATTTGGGTCCTGGTCCGCCACTCCGAGCATCAACGGATTTTCCCCCCAGCCCGTTCCAAACGCATTCGTGATCCATGCGTCGTGTACATTGCCCGCGGGTACCACGTTCTCTTTCCAAACCAATTCCCATGTGCGTCCGGCATCTACGGTCTTCGCAACGCCCTGCCAAATCTTACCCTCGAGGTTCAGGTGGCTGTAGGAGATGTAGGCTGTGTCTGGATGATGCAGGCTTGTTGCCACCGCGCGCACCTTTGCGTCCGTCCCCGGCAAAGCGATCGCATGCCAGGAGACGGCGCCATCTCTGGAGACGAATCCGCCCTCGTCTGTAGTGGCATAGAGAACGGATTTTCTTGGGCCGGCGAAACCAGCCGTTGAGTCTGTCATATTCGCCGAGTTGGGTAACTTAGATTTATGAATGCCGGTAGCGTTTTTCGTGACAACAAAGCGTGCTCCTGCGATGACCAGCGTTCTCGATGTGCGTGAAGAATAGGGATCAACCCAAAGATGTCGCGGCACCTCCGGCAGAGCCGCTTCGTTTTGCCAGCTCTCGCCGTAGTTATGAGAAACAAAAAGAGCCGGTGCATCTTTCTCACCCGCCGCCGCGTAAAGAATCCGTGAATCAGCGGGATCGATCGCCAATGCGGCGATCGTGCCAACTGGATCTGACCGGGCAAGAATCTTTTCGTCCGCGTGATCGGAGGACATTTCGACGCCCTCAACCGATGAAGGCTTCGGGTGGACCAATTTCCAACTCTCTCCATCATCGGTGCTTCGCCAAAGTCCAATGGTTTCCACATACATTGTGTGCGGGTTCAGGGGATCGAAGACGAAGAATCGTGTCGTCCCGCGCAGATTAAACATCCTCCACGAACGGCCGCCATCGTGGGTGATGTAGGAGCCTGTCATGTCGCAGGAGATCAGGACTGTGTCGGGATCATGTGGATCGACTGTTGGATTGAACATCGCGCCGCCCCCGCCGGGACCCACGATGCGAAAACCTCCGGGCCGCGATTGCGCGCTCACAACACCACAGCAAAGCGCCAAAGCCACGACTCCGCGAAAAATTATGCGATGCATTTCTAATCCTTTATTTGCCGATTCACAACCTTCTCGATGGCAAGCTGAAATTCGTTCAACGAACTTGTCATCCCAAGTCTTAAATTCGCTGAAAATGATCCAGGCGGATGGAGATCGGCCCCATCTACCCGGATCTCTGTCGCAATCGGTTTGTTTAGAAGCTAATGCGGCCTCTCAGTCGAATGACTCGGTTGCCGCTGACGCCTTCCTGGCTGAAGGTCTGATAATTCTGGCCGAAATTCCCGAAGATACTCCCTGAGTTGGGCGTGAAGTCGGTCGTCAGCGGCAGTAATGCAGGTTGCTGGCCAGGAGGCGGGGTCGTGGTTTGATCCACGTCCTGGTTGAACGATCCTATAGCCGCATAAGACGGGCCATTCTCCGAGCCAGAATATGCATAGTTTGAATCGGGAGAACGCATCGGATGGTTGAAGAGGTTATCGATGTCCGCGCCGATTTCAACGGTAACGCGATCGGTGGCTTTGAAAACTTTATGGACGCCGAGGTTCACTCCATAGGTGCCGGGACCAGTCAGCGAATTGCGCCCGGCCACGTTCGGTTGCGAGAAAAGACCTTTACCGATATCCGTCGGCAAAGCAAAAGCGGCCGGGTTCCACTGGTAACCTTTCGGTACGTTATGCCTTGGATCGCTGATTATTAGCGGACGGATACTTGTGCTGTTGAAATTGCCAACCGCATCCAGAGCACCTGTAGCAACGTTGCCGGGCACAACCGGATCGCAGTCGGTGCAATCCAGGTACGGAGTAAACCCTACGCCCGATTTCACAAACAGGTTGGAAGAGATCTGCCACCCGCCGATAAGCGCTTCCTGTAGCCGGGAGGCGTTGGAGGCAAAGCGTTGACCGCGGCCAATCGGCAGATCGTAGATGCCATAGGCAACCAGCCGGTTATGGGACACCCAGCTATCCACTCCGTAATCGCTTTGCGGGTCGAGCGCGTTGTAGGCCTGTCCTCCGAGGCTATCGTTCCCATTGTCTATGCCTGACGAATTCTGGCTCTGGTAGGTATAGGCGACGCTGAACGTCAAATGACTCTCCTGATGCTGAAATTGAGTCTGAAAGGAATTGGTGTTGCTGCGGCCAACGTTTCCAAATCCGATAATGTAATCTCCGAGCTTGGGGTATGGAAGCCGGGCCAGGTCCGCAGGCGAGTAAGCGCAGGAGTCCCCGTTGGCCTGGTTCCCGCTGGGATCGCACGGGGTCACTCCGTCGCCAATGGTGGTGCCAAAAGGGTTGTCGTTCGGAGCAATTTCAGACAGGTCGATCCCCAAAATCTGTCCCGACTGATGTGCCCCAATGTACGACGCTCTTATCGATGAGTGCTGAGGAAGCTCCCGCTCATAGGTAAAGTTCCACTGCTGGACCCGTGGGTTCTGTAACCCTACAGGGATATAGTTTGCCGAGGGCGTGTTCCCGAAACCCTTCTGAACTCCGCCCACGTTGGGACTGACACCAATGGTTTCCCCGCCGACCGGCCAGTGGGAGAGCGGGGCTGCGGGAGTAGCTGTAGATGTGACTGCCTGGTTGAATGGGTTGGTTCCGATGGAGTCCCGATATATATGGGCGGCGCTAGTGGGATAGTACATACCATAGCCGCCGCGAATGACGCTCCTGTCGGTGAGACTGTATGCGAAGCCAAAGCGCGGACCAAAGTCCTTCTTATCGACTCTGACCAGGCCACGTCCGACTCCCAAACCGGATTGAGCCGCGGTCACGTAGCCAACGTTGAGGAAACCCGGAGAGACATGCTGAAGCGTCTGGAGTGAAGGAATGACGTAGCGACCTTTCTGACCGGTCGCTGGATCGCTAAAGTTCGGATCGAAGTTGGCCAGCAAATCGTGTTTCTCGATGAAAGGTGTGTAAACGTCCCAGCGCAAGCCAAAATTCAGAGTAAGCCGGGAGTTCACCTTGAAATCATCCTGACCGAAAATCCCATCTTCCCAGTTGTGAACGTCCATGGCGGGGCGCGGCTTATAGACCGACGAGGCCGTCGCGGGTGCCTCGCCGAGGAGGAATTCGGCAATAGCGTTGCGCCCGTTGCCTCTATAGGTAAGTGTTCCCTGCGGAGTGCCACGGCTTGACGCGAAACCGTCCACGGCTTGATTGCGAACGAAATCGCCGCCCATCTTCAGGGTGTGCCGGCCGATTGCCCAGGTCAACGTATCGCCGAAGGTGATAAGGTTCTGGTCCAAGCTGCGATTGGAGCTGCGGCCGCCTGTTCCAAACCTCGAATACCCACTGCCGAACGTGATCACAGGATTTCCAAAGAGCGGCAGTTGAGAGGGTCCGACAACACTGCCATAGGCCGCGACATCCGCGTCTGAAAATCCGATGCTCTGGAGAAAACTTTGCACCGTGGTATTGGCATGCGTGTACAGATTTTGAATGTTGAAGCCGCCACGCGCCTCGTTGACAATGGCGGTTGTAAAAACCCGCGTGTAAGAAATCGAGACTGTGGAGTTGAGACGATCGGTCTGAAGCAGGCCGAGTCCGGTGTAAGGAGCGGCGACAGGCGTCGAGGCATTATGCTGGGCCGATCCGTGGTAGACGCCAGTAATGCGATTCGAGTTATTAAAGTCGTGATCGATCCGCAGGTCTCCCATCCTCTGGCTTCCCCGCGCCGGGACCGTGGTTGTGTAGCCGTCCACCGTGCCAGTCGTAGAGTTGATGGGCGCACTGAGGCCGATTTGCGGGAAATAAAGACTAATCAGCTTTGCGGTAACGGGATTGATCAGTCGTTGCGGAATCGTGATGAACTGCTGCCCAAGTCCGCCTACGGTGTCGGTGGCGATCTCGCTGGGTGTTAGAACTATATCCGCCGGAACGTTCGGTTTTGCTGCATCGGTGAGGAGGGAGAAGTCGCCGGCCAGCAGAGTTGGATGGGGTACGTTGCCGCCCTCGGTCGTTGGAAACGATCCCCAATTTTCCTCATAGGCCATAAAGATCCAGGTATTTTTTAGCTTTGGCATGGGGCCGCCAAAGGAAAAGGCCATGTCGGTATTGTTGGAGTGCGGCCTCGCATATGTAGGCTGAAATGCTGTGGGCGCGAAAGTTTGCTGATTCAGTTTGTCGGAAAGAGCCCATGCTGACAGGGCCGAATTCACGTTGTCGTAGTAGGCGGACCCATGATATTTGCTTGTGCCGCTTTTCGTGGTAACGCGGATGTTGGCGATGCCCGCGTATTCGGCATCATAGCCACTCGAAAGAACGTTCAACGCACCCACAGCCTCAAGTGATGGCTGGCTTTGTGTGGCCTGCCCAAAAATGCCGCCATTCGCGCGCTGGCCGTCCACCGAGAAACTGGCGCCGTAGCTCTGGGCGCCGATGAATTTGAAATCCCCGGGTTCGTCGCTCGCCTGAATATTTGGGTTGATATAAAGGAACTGATAAATGTCCCGGCTGTCGCGAGGAAGCTGGATGATTGACCTCGGAGTGAGCGTCTCGCTGATGGTCTGATCCTGGGTGTTGATCATGGTTGCCGCAGACGAAACCTGCACGGTGGTATTCGCTGCCGAAATACGCAGAACCGGGTTCACATTCACGGTGGCGGTTCCGGTCAGAGTGATTCCATCGACAACGGACGTGCCGAAGCCCGACGCGGTAATGGTCGCCTTATAATGCCCGGCCGGAATGTCGGCCGCTCGAAACACACCACGGCTGTCGGTTGTGAACGGAAGAGTTCGGTTCGTGTCGAGGTCCTGAACTTGGACCTGAGCGTTTGGAATAACGGCGCCGCCTGTGTCCGTCACTGTGCCTTGGATTGTGCCGAGGTCTGTGCCCTGGGAAAATAGCGTTGGCGTATGGGCTCCGAAACCTGCAAGAAGGACTGCCAAGAATAGCGTTTTTTTTGACTTCACGACGAGTGCCCCCCGTTTTCGAAATGGTCAATCGTTTAACACGGAAATGAACGACAAGCAAGCGAAATGATTCAGAATCGTCAGGTTCATGGAGACATCCCTCCCCATGCGCCTGTCCGAGTTGAACTTTACTCTATGACAAAGCGAGTAAGCCGTTTGGAATCAATCGATATATCGGTCTTCGCCATCAACTGCATTTGGCAACTCTGATGGTGATCGGGAGATGCTGGAGCGGACTGCCGCGGGCGATGGAGCGCGGGTGATGTTGCTTGTCCACCACACGAATGCAGATCAGGAGTACGCTTATGGATCGCAATTCCAGTTTTGGCCGCCTCGATAAAGCCATGGATGCAGCGAATGCAAAAGGATGGATCATCGTGGACAGGAAGAAAGGGTGGAAGGTGATTTTTTCCACCTGAATGATACTGAAGAATTAGATGGGAGAAGGTAATACATGCCATTTGATCGCGAACAACACGATGTCAGACTGGGTTTTCAAGCCGTGCTCCTGCATGATCTGGTATTTATGAAAAGCGACAGTTCGCGTGCTGATTTCGAGCAAAGCTCCCACCTGCCTCATCGTGTGTCCTTCCGCCAATAGCTGCAACACCTCTTTCTGTCGCTTTGTGAGATGGGTTTCGTGATCGGCGCGAGGATCGCGAACAAATTCCTCCAACATCCGCTGTGCCACCTGCGGGGTAACGTAGGTGCGGCCCTTGGCAACTTCCTGTATCGCCTTTATCAATTCTGACCCGGCCGATTTCTTCAACAGATAACCGGCAGCCCAATGGCGCAGGGCATATACAGCAAACTCAAAATCTTCGCTCATTGTTAATACAATGATTTTTGTCAGAGGCAGGCTTTTTTTCAGCTGTTCACCGGCATCCATGCCGTTCAATTGCGGCATGTTGAGATCCAGAATAATAATGTCGGGCTTCAATTGTGGAGCGACTTTTTAGCAGGGTTAAGCCGTCGGTCACGGTTCCGGCGATATCACATTCTGTCTCCAGAAGCTTTGTAAAAGCCTCCAATACAAGGCTGTGATCGTCCGCCAATAAAATTCGCGGTCGTGACATGACTTTTCTCCGGTATCCACCTAAGTCGCACGAATCAAACCAAATTCTCCATCAACAACCGGCTATGGCAATTTCCTTTTACGGAATCGTGTGTCCCCGAAGATTCAATTAACACTGTCAACAATTACAGGGTGGGGATCAATTCCTTCATACTTCCGGCAAACACTCTATTCCGGTTGTTGCACGATGCCAATAGCGATCGCGTCTGATCACGATGTAACAGGGTCGATGCTGGCGATATTCGCAGTATGCAGCTGTGATATTTTGGGCAACTATTTCCATGGGAGATTCACAATGCCCGCTCGTTCCGATATGGCGATCACAAGCGATACCCGTCTTAAAGTGCTCCTCGCTGATGATTATCCCGCGTTTCTAGAAAGCACAAGAAAGCTGCTGGAGCCGGAGTACCACGTCATCGGAACCGTGACAAATGGTTTGATGGCTTTAAAAATGGCCATGGAGTTGCGTCCTGACGTTATCGTATTGGATATTGAAATGCCCGGGATTGATGGAATTCGTGTCGCGCAGGATATCAAGCGCTCGGGCCTGCGAGCACGAATCTTTTTTCTGACAGTCCACGAAGATGCGGATTATAGAGCCGCCGCCCTCGCAGTCGGCGATGGTTATGTACTGAAGGCCCGCATGGGAACAGACTTGCGGCATGCAATCCAGCAAACGACTATGTAATTGTTATAGTAATGCCGGAGAGATTCTGCGATTAACCAGCCGCTACGAATTAGCCATTTCTTTCTTCACATTATGGGAGATACATCAAGCTTTCTTGGTCGTTTCGCTCTGCGTCCCCAGATTATCCCGCGTTCACAAATTAATTTGATCTCAGATCCAGGCCGATTGATATAATCGCGCTGCCTTTACGGGCGGTTGATCCTTACGTCTAGAAAATATTTTACGTTTTCCTATTGCTATATTTTTTATCTTCGCAAACGCGAATAACCGCTCACGCAACTTTCTTACGCAGGCGCGAGAGAAAGGCAGCGATGATCCATGTCGAGATCCATAAGCTCCATCGCGTTTCTTCTATTGTTTATCTCCTCCGCAATTGGGACATCGAGAACAATTCTCGTCACATTTCGCGGCGATTCACCGCTGTTGCAATATCTCGTTGCAATGAGCGGCGAGATGCAGAGAGATATCACACTGAAAACAAGTCTCGCCACAACATTGGATCGAAGTGAGCCAGCTTACGCCGCATATCAATGGATCTTGAGGCACCAAATAACTGGGCGATGCGCGACAACGGCAGCCTTGGCCGCACGAAATAAACCGAACACCACGGATATAAGATCGGATAGATCACGAAGTAAAACGGAAATTGCCGTGCGAACGGCTCATCGACATAATTTATTAAAGAAACGGCTATTATCTTCAGCTCTGCTGTTTTATAGACAATCTACAACGCCAAAGCGATGGTATCTGGGAACTGGCAGCGTATTATTTTTTGTTCAGCTAGTTTTCTTTTTTAAGCTTGCAAGCAACAAAAAGAACGGGGCTTCCGCTGAATATACCGGCCAGATGTTATCGGGACGATTGATTCGCGCACAAGAAGAAGAACGGAGGCGAATCGCTCGAGAGCTACATGACGACGTCAGTCAACGCCTTTCGCTGATATGTTTTCAGCTCGATATCATGCGCAGATCCCCCCCGAACTCTGAAACTCGTCTGGTTGAAGAGTTGTCCGAACTTTACGACGAGACTAGTTTGCTTTCGTCGGATATACATGATTTTTCCCGCGAGTTACATCCCGCAGCCCTGGAAAAATTTGGCTTGTCGACCACCCTGCGCCGGCATTGTTCCGAATTTTCCAAACGCCGCAGAATTTCAGTCAGTCTGCAGATCAAAGGCGATGAACCTCCAATGCATATGGACACGTCCCTCGCCTTGTTTCGCGTTGGACAGGAGTGCATGACGAACATCGCAAAGCACAGCAGAGCCACCTCCTGCGATGTAGCCCTTCATTACACTCCAGACCGAGTGACACTTGCAATCGAAGATCGGGGTAGCGGCTTTGATTTGAAAAAACGAAAAGCAGGACTTGGAATAGAGAGCATGCGCGAAAGGCTTCGTTTCGTCGGGGGCACGCTGCACATTGATACAGAGCCCTTTTTTGGAACGAAAGTCTATGTGGAAGCCCCTATCGAGCGAGCCATGCCAAATCGTAAATATTACAAGTTCGACGTCATCGATTCATCACGAACCCATTTTTGCAAAACACAATCGTGCATACAATACATCGATTTTTTAAAGAAATAGCGTGAAGGGTGTCTCTTGTTTTTTGAGTTTCAGCTTTAAAAACTCACCTCCAAGGTCAACTATCCACCACAAAGACGTCTGGCACATCCACCGTGAACTGGGCCTCAGCGAAGCGTTTAGCTTCTTTCTACATTTTCTGGATTTACACCCTGGATGCCGGAGCCGGGGGACACCAGAATGCCTCGATCTCTTCGAGCGGCACGCCCTTGGTTTCCGGCACGTAGCCCCATGTAAAGATGGCCTGCAAGAGGCACATCACGGCCAGTAAGCCGAAGGTGTCGGCCTTTCCCAGTTTGTTGAACGCCAAGGGAAAGAAGAGGACGACAAGCGCATTCACAACCCACTGCGTAAGCACCGGCACGACCATCGCCGTGCCGCGAATGCGGTTGGGGAATATCTCCGGCACGAGTGTCCAGTACACCGGCCCGATGCAGGCCTGGAAGAACGCCAGAAAGACGATGATCAGCGTCAACACCAGCGTGCCGTGAAACCGGTTGATCGTGATTGTCCAAACCAGCCCCGCCAGCGCCACCATCATGCCCAAGGAGCCCGTAATATAGACGGGCCGGCGCCCTTCGCGATCGATGATCGCGAAGGAGACGAGGCAAAAGAGCAGATCGATCCCGCCGAGCAGAAGTGTCGAGAGCAGCGCCGCATTGATCTTCCAGCCGGCGGACTGAAAGATGGCCGGCGCGTAATCCACGATCGTGTTAATGCCTGATGCCTGCACCAGGATGGAGAGGATAAAACCGATGATGACAGCCCGCCGGATTCCGGGCTGGAAGAGATTGCGCCATGTGCCTTGCTTTATTTCCAGACTGGCTGCAATTTCCGTAATTTGAAATTTCGCGGCTTCCTTGCCGCCAATGCGCTCAAGCAAGCGGAAGGATTCGTCCCGCTTGCCGGACTTGAACAGAAACCGCGGCGTTTCCGGAGCGAATACCATCAGCGCAAAGAACAGGATCGAGGGAACCACTCCGGTGATGAACATCCATCGCCAATTGTCCGCGCCGGCATTGCGCAACCCGTAGTTGATTGCATAAGAGACGACCGCTCCGAACACAATCGACAATTGATAGAGAGCGCCCATTCGCCCGCGCAGGCTGGGCGGTGACACCTCCGAGACATACATCGGCGAAACCAGCGACACCGCTCCAACCGCGATGCCGCCAAAGAAGCGAGCCGCGATAAAGCCGGTGAAGCCCGGAGCGAGGCCGGTAGCGATCGAAGTTGCGGCGAACAACACGCCCGACCAGACCAGAACTTTCTTCCGCCCATAGAGATCGCTGGCGCGCCCGGCTACAGCCGAGCCGACGATACATCCAAAAAGAAGCGCACTGTAAGCCCATCCCAGGCCCAAATCGCTCAGGTGAAATTGCCGCAGGAGAAACGGCCCGGCACCGGCGATTATCCCGATATCGAAGCCGAAAAGCAGGCCACCCATGGCCGCCGTGGCAGCCAGAAAAATAAGATACCTAAGATTAATTTTGCTGTTCAAACATCCCCTTCGCCCCAGATAGCATTTTGACTAGAAGCGTGTGCCCATGACAAACACAAGGGTACGGCGTTTTGGACCGGTAAGCATTATGGTCTCATAATAGATTGGCACCTGATCGGCCCCAGGATTTCTGCTGGGCCCGTCAATTTATTCCAACCCTTTTTATGCTCCGACCCGGAGCATAAAGAGCTTGTTCCACCTGCACCGGCGTCGTCTTATCTCTTCCATTTTCTCCGCGAAGACGAGGGTGTAGCGGTACTGGTCGGGAGAATGTTTGAAAAGAATTGGCTCCTCAGGTAAAAAACAAACAGTAGTTTGTAGTTACTTCTATCGACTACAACATCCTGCTATCGAAACATAATCGATAGCCGCATAAATACTGGCGATACATTAATCGACTGCACACACTTCTAGCTGGTTTAGAATTCTCTACAGACTATTGCAGTGACGCTGTAACTGGGGTATATTTTGGGGTACGGAACTCAAAGGAGTCAAACTTCTAATGGCGCTTACCGATACCGAAGTCAAAGGGTCAAAACCAGCCGAAAAGTCCTACAAGTTGTACGACCGCGAAGGACTGTTTGCGCTAGTAAAACCAGGTGGTTCCAAGCTCTGGCGCTTCAAATATGCGTTTCATGGCAAAGAGAAGTTGATGGCCTTAGGAGCGTACCCCACCTTGAGACTTGCAGAGGCGCGGGAACGCGCATTTGCAGCCCGTAAGATGCTGGCCGCTGGCGTCGATCCAATGACCGCTAAAAAGGCAGAGAAAGACGCTCTCCAGGCTAAGAGTGAAGCGGAGCAACGCAAGGCTGCAAACAGCTTCAAACACATCGCTGAGCAATGGCACCAGCGATGGTCAAAAGGGGTAGATGCTGACACTGCTGCATACATCCTCAGGCGCTTAGAAGCTGACGTTTACCCCGATATTGGGAGTCTACCTATCGAGGATATAAAGGCTGCTGATATTCGCAACCTGATCCTTGCAATTGAGAAACGCGGAGCGCGTGACGTTGCCCAGCGCCAGCATGGAACCATTAGCCAGATTTTCCGGTACGCTGTAGCCCACGATCTAGCCGAGCGTAACCCCGCTGCTGACTTCAAGCCGTCTGACGTGCTAGCCCCACGTAAGACGCAACACAGGGCACATATCGACCCCTCTGAGCTTCCCATGTTGCTTGTGGCGATTGACAACTATGACGCGAAGCCAGTCGTGCAATATGCCCTCAAGTTGATGGCTTTATTGTTCGTTCGAACATCTGAATTGCTAGAAGCAACTTGGACGGAGTTCGATTTGGATAATGCACGCTGGGTAATCACTCCCGAACGCATGAAGATGGACAAGCCTCACATCGTACCGTTGTCGCGTCAAGCCATCAAAATACTGCGCGAGTTGAAAACACTTGCCGGAGATAAGAAGTTCGTGTTTCCAGGCATGAATAAACAAACCGAGAACAAACCTATCAACTGTAATTCCCTGCTAAACGCACTAGATGATATTGGCTATAAAGGCGCAATGACGGGTCACGGATTCCGTGGACTAGCTAGAACCATTCTTGCGGAAAACGGATTCGATAAAGCGCATGTCGAGTTACAACTTTCGCACTCGAACGATGACAAAGTAGAAGCTGCATACAATCATGCTCAATATCTGCCACAACGCACCAAGCTAATGCAATGGTGGGCCGATCATCTCGACACGATCAAAGCGAAGCCGTATCTAGTTAAGGCTTCCGCATAAGCTACCCATTTTTATAGCGTAGCGTTGTGTCGATGGCGAAAGGTTCCCCGCCGAAGATGCTCATCTGTCCTCTCGGACTTTTCCCGAAGATGCGTATTACTTTTTTTATAATCATCTTCCAATTCTAAAGGACTTAACAATACCTACCATAAGCATCTTCGAAGATGCTTAAAAGCCGAAGATGCGTATGAAATATGAATAGACATCTTCGATGAGCACCTTCGGAGACGCCGATTACCCTGTGATAATCGACGGGCTTCCAGGTGACATCAGGGCATACCCTAATATCGCATCAATTCAATTGGTTAATGCGATATGTAGGCTATAGCAGGAATTATTACTTTACTTCTGAAAATCCTTGTAAGTATGAGAACTTATGTGTCATGCTCCATTTGCAACTAAAACATAAATACGAGGATATAGATCACATGGCAGCATTTATTGAAGTATTATCTGATTTGCAGAATGGTCAAAGTGTTAGACGCACACGATGGGATGGAGACACGAAGATGTACCTAGAGGATAAGGCTTTAATGCAACAGGCCAGTGGCAAGCCTTATCCGTATCAATTGAGCGGGGAAGAGCTTACTGCGACGGATTGGGCAATCATCTAACGCTATGATAAGGCGTACTAAACGGGAATTCCCATACCCAGCCACCATTCATGGCGAGCTTACGAGGAGTAATAGATAATGCTTCGCTAGCTCGCCTCAAGGTGCTCGCCGTGATTCCATAAGTCTCGTGTGCATGTTCCAATAGTTCTTTTGCTGGTACAGGTCCATTGCTCAACGTCTCGATAAGGAATTGCTTCGCATCACTTAGCTTCTTACCATCTTCTTTATCATCGCTTTCAAAGCGCCCTAGAATGGAACGCGCAGAGCCTTTCAATGCTTCGCCCCAAACCACGCGAATTGTCTCGATACCATTGAAGATGGTACAAGGTTCGAGTTGATAAGCGAACCCGCCCATGTTAGATGCTAGGTTAGTCTTTGCACGAGCCAAAGCGCACGCGCCGCTTTCCTCGTCTTGAACTGCGACCAATGCTGTACGCGAATAATCCTTAAATGCTGCGCTGCCTAGAATGCGCTCGGCTGATTGTCTACCTTGCGTGTTTTTACCAAAATGCGAAATGCCTAATACGGCGCAATTCATGTCCGATGCAAAATCAACGATTGATTGAAGACTGCGACGAACATCATTCGCTTTATTCATGTCGCCAGTAACAGCGTTTATCAGTGGATCGATGATGAAGAGAGAAACACCATTCAACCGAGCAACAGCTTGGCGCAATTCGTCCATGTCGGTAGCAGGATCGAATGAACGTCCGACACCGTTCTCATCTTTTGGCCCTTGGATGAAATGACAGCGGCTCAAGTCAGCACCAGCGGCTATGAGACGAGGAGCGATGGTATCGTTTGGATCGTCTTCGCTTGACCATATGAGCACGTTTCTAGGCGTATCGCAACGCGAACCATCGGGCCAATATCCTGCCGTTGAAACTGTACTCGCCCAATTGCAAGATATGGTGCTCTTACCTACTCCACCGATAGCCGCTAGCAATATCAGCTTGCCTTTGGGAAGATAGCCACGCCAAAGCCATTCAATAGCTTTTGGCGGAACATGCGAGAACGGTAGCAGTGTGACAGGACGTTTGACGCTGGCTTGGATGATTTGCTTCGCTTTGTACGCCTCAACCCATCGATTCACCATGTCATACCAGCATTGCTCGACATGCACGACAGGCAACGGGTCACGCGGCGTCAACATGCCAGCTTGCAATCCCGATTGCAGCGTCTTCCATGCTGGGTTGTCGCCATCCTTCGCCCTGTATCCGTTTCGTTCTGACGCTTCCCACAAGGCACGCTCTACAGCGTTGCGGTCAATCCATCCGGCGTTGACCATCTCGCCCATATGCAGCGCGGCAGTAGTCAGCGCTGCATTGCGCCCTTTGGTGGTGGCAGACAACTTGACAACCTCGTCAGCCAGCGCATTTTCCGCATACTGGCGCTCGCGCTCAGTGACCGCAGGACGCGCCGATACTGCAATAGGCGTCTCAGGGACAGTCGAAGGCTGGTGGACGCTCAGGAATGGCACCAGTGCGGCAGGCAGAGCCGGGATAGTGTCCAACGACCCGCAAATAATCCTGTATCCCGGCGCTCCAGGAGCAATTACATATCCAGCGGCGCTGCGCACGTCGATACCAGACGGTAGCGAATGAGCATTGCTAAATCCTATATTGCTGCGGAAATATAGATGCACTCCTTTGCTTGGCGTTTGAACGGCAAAGAACTGCGATTGATCGATGTTGTGTTGATTGCACAATGCTTCAAAAGCATCATTGCCTTTATGACCGTTCTTTACATCGCAGTCAATGACGACTAAACCAGATGCTCCGGGCCAGATTGCAGGTAGCGCGTCAGGATGCTTGTCCCACCACTTTGATATTTTCGTTTCGTCAATCGATGCGTCTTTGTAGCCATGCGGAGTTAGCGGCGACTTTTGTGCATCGCACGGAAACACGCCAAGCCCCATTCGAGCAAGTTCAATAGCTACATCTTTAGGTGATTTCAATGGATGACCGTAGCTTTCGCTTTGCGCGTCGTCTTGCTGGTTTTGTTAATACGTTGATCGCTGATGTAGGCATACCACTCAGATAGGTGCATCCCGTGACGCTGGGCAAATGCATAGCACAGGATTCCAACGCTAATATCGGAGTCGGCATCCGGCCCGTTCCAAAATGCTTTCCCACGCCATACCGGAATGATCTGGTGAAAGCCAGGTGAAAGCTGCATTACCTGAACCCAAAGAGTAGGGCGCTTTGGGTCTTCGTCTACGTCAAATTCGAGAGAAAACGCCGGTCGCAGGTAGATGCGCCGATCCGGGTACATGCTGAAAAAGAAACCGTCTGCGCTGTACAAGTCTTCTCTGTGTTTCTCAGGGGTCGAGTAATGGGCAGCTAGCAGAGAGCCGATGGTAGGGCAGGCGTTTGCATACATCTCGTCATCTAGGCCACGTTTGATAAGTGACGGGTTCATGCTTTTAGACCCTACACGAAAATAGATTGCATTGCAACACGAAATCGTGTACCGTATGGATCAAGTAGTCAAGCCCAAAAAGGAAAATCGATGCCCGCTCACAAAAAAGCCCTGAATACGGCCCGTTCCGAAACCGTTACAGTCCGTCTCGATCCGAAACTCCATTACCTTGCGGGAATTGCCGCCAGGGAGCAGGTTCGCACGCGCTCCGGCTTCATTGAATGGGCCGTCCGGCGAACCCTGTCCGATAAAGCAGCAATGCTTAATGAACCGCTGGTAGGAGACGGTCCTGGTGCTCCTCCACTTTGGGAAGAGCACTTATGGGACGTTGACGAAGCAGACCGCTTCTTTAGCCTTGCCACGTTGCGACCCGGTTTGTTGACAATCCCAGAACAGCGCCTTTGGAAACTTTTCACCATGCACATGCAACACACTAAGCGCAAAATTACCTCTGCATCGTTCCGGGAGTTCTGGCACGATCCTTCTATCAACACGTCGCATCTACAGGATGGTGAGTGATGCCGGAAAATACGCAGACCGATAACAATGCAGAACTTGAACGACTTCGGCTTGCTAACGTTCAGTTGACCGAAAAGAGCAAGACTCGCAAAGCGAAAATTGCCGATTTAGAAGCTGCTAATGCTGCATTGCAGACTCAGCTTAGGCAAATTACAGTTGAAGCGCCATTAAACGCATTGGCCGTATCGATGAGCGCGGCCCCTGACCTTTTTATTGAACAATTCAATAAATCGCATCGCCTTGAGATGATCGATGGCAAGCTAACCATAGTTAACGCAGAGGACGGCAAGCCGATCAATGTCGCGTTTGAAAAGGACGCTCTATTGAAGCATCTGACAGACGATAAGCATCCGCAGGCGAAAACTTTCAAAGCAATTTTGATCGCGTCCAGGGCTAGTGGTGGCGCTGCGCCTGTAACTCAGCGAACCGAGAAGCCCGTTGTCACTCAAAGAAAATTCGGGCTGCGATAAAACTATTGCATCCTGTTGTAACTCGTGGTATTTTGTATTGTCCAGCCGGACATCTGCAATAGGTAACATCTACCAGTCGGTAGCAAGCTAAAAGCCAGTCGGCAAAGCCTGAATCAATCCATCCCATTTTGAATTGAGGTTTAGCTATGCCATTAGTCACGCTATCCGATGTGGTAGTTCCTGAAATATTCACGATTTACATTGTTGAAAACAGCCTTATCAGCACAGCTTTGTATCGCAGCGGCGTTATCGGTCGCAACGCTGTTATCGAATCTCAGATTCAAGCTGGTGCTGAATCGTTTACTGTACCCGTTTGGAATGACCTTGATGAAACGGTTGAACCAAACATCAGCACAGACGTTGCAGCGGACCTTGCAACGCCAAACGGCATCAATGCTTATTCAATGACTGTTCGCAAGAGCTTCGTTAATAACTTTTGGGCCGAAATGTCCTTCGCATCAGAGCTTGCTGGTAGTTCTGCTCTCGCTCGCATTCAAAGCCGCGTACAAGCCTATTGGGATATTCAACTAGAATATCGCCTTATCAATTCATTGCTTGGATGTATGAAATCCAACATTGCGAACAATGCAAGCGATATGGTTGTGGATATTTCCGCTGCAACCTCTGGCGCTCCGATCACAATCAATGGGACGGTCTACGATGCGCCAACCTTCAATCGAAACGCTGTCATCGATGCAGCATCGACAATGGGAGATCGTGCACAAGATTTAACCGCCCTTGCAATGCATTCCAGCGTTTATCGGACTGCACAGAAAAACAATGAAATTGAGTTTATCCGCGACAGCGATAACAACATCATTTTTGCAACCTACGCTGGATTGCCAGTCATTCAGGATGACAACTTGACCACTGGAGTAACAGGTCAATACATCACGATTTTAATGGGTGGCGGCGCTGTCGGTTTTGCAATCGCACCACCGCGCACTGGATACGGTACAGAGTTGTTTCGCGTACCTGCATCTGGGAATGGGGCTGGTCAAACTCAATTGTTCAATCGGTTCAACGTGGGGCTTCACCCGCTCGGTTTTAGCTTTACCAGCGCGAGTGTTGCAGGCCCTTCGCCCATCAAGGCTGAATTGGCCTTGGCAGCAAATTGGAACAGAGTTGCAACACAGCGCAAGTCAGTACCGCTTGCGTTCCTTCTGACCAAGTAGTTTTTATCTCGGCAACCACTGAGATAGGAAAGTGAGGGACGGGAGTTAATCACTTGCACTCGCCGTCCCTCACTCGTATTTAACCTTCATCGAAGGACAATCAATTGGCCGCGCCGCGCAAATACCCCCCGTCGAATGCTCTTGCCGATATCGAAATGCTTGCCTGCAAAGGATGGTCCACCATTGGACTAGCAAAGCATTTTGGCGTATCCCGTCCAACCATTACAAGATGGTTTGAAGAAAACGACAAGTTTGAGGAAGCATACGAGCAAGGCCGCGATATGTATCGACAAACGCTCGAAGAACAAATTATTCAAATGACGTTGGCAAACAAGAATCCAGCAGGATTGATATACTTGCTCAAAGCCAAATTTAAGATGTATGACCAACCGAACAAAAACGACACGATCAATGTAGGCGTGCAAGTTGAAGCGCCATCGGTTTTAGTTGTAAAGGATCACGGTGATGATGCTACTTGGGCAGCGAAAGCAGCAGAGCAACAAAAAAGACTTACCGCTCCCACAGTTGACGCAAAGCTAGTAATCGCACCATCCAGCGAAGTTATGCCGCCTGTTTTAACCGCTCCGGCCTATACTCCACCAGCAATAAAGTCCTATGCGCCTCCAGACTGGAAACAGGACGCCTAGCATCATACGAGGATTAAATCAATGGCTGACACGATCAACTCAATCGACATTCTCATTCAGGATAAAGTCGCGCCTGAGATCGCCCCTAAACTGATTGCGATAGGTGAATGCTGGTGAAATTAGCGAATTGGCCGCTTGAATATGAGCCATTGAATCTCAAAACGATTCTCGACTATGTACTCTTCTCCCTCGCTGCCATCTTCATTTTGATCTCTAAATTCTTGTCCCTCCGGCCAAGGGGCAATGCTTGAACACAGTTCCCAACCTTGCTCTCCGGCTGCTTTGAGGAATCGAAGTAAACCCAATTTGGCTAGAACTTCGTCTACGTCGTCCATCGGCAGTTCACTACCACGACAATCGATCTTAGTGTGTTGTTCATTAGCCTTGCGTTCATACAGCGCCATTCCATATTGCCACTTTTGTATGGTCACTTCTCTATCCCCCCTTCACCTAAAAAGAATCTCTTGTGTCGTGGTCGATTCCACGGCAGCTTTCTTAAATACCGATGGGTCGATCAACGGAATGTCCGGCTTCTTGCCTGTAAATAGCTGCTCGATGGTGAGCACTTGAATTTTTTGATACTTTCCGAATCTCGTTTCAAAGAATCCTGTCTTGACAGCCTCAGTTTGCATCGGCTTAGTTGGCTCTGTGAGCGTAATAAACACGCCGATCTTCGCGTTCTCACGGTCTACAACGTGAGCCAAGTCCCGTATCATTGCAACGCTAACGTTCTCTCCGCCTTTGACGGAGACTATTGCTTTCTCCGTGAGCTTCCCATCGGGTTTGAAGTATATGAATCCGTCTATGCCGCTATCTGCACCTTTCTTCTTGCCACCATAAGGCACAGCGTCAACCAGCGAAACTGCCCACCATTGGAATTGATATTTATCCTGAGTGGCCAGGGCATATGCACCCTCTAGGTCTTTGGGTGTTCCATGAACCTCAAATGAAACGCCAGGGAACGCATCCTTCAATCGTTTTTCAATTAAAGATATGGCAAGGTGCGTTATATCAATTCCTATCCATTGCCGTTTGAGCTTTTGCGCTGCATGAATTGTCGTTCCACATCCGCAAAATGGATCTAAAACGGTGTCGCCTTCATTGCTCGATGCTTGTAGAATGCGATCAAGAAGCGCCAACGGTTTCTGTGTGGGATAGCCTAGGCGCTCTTGAGCCTGTGAATTGATTGGCGAAATGTCTGTCCATACATCACCCATGACACCGCCGTCCATCTCATCAAGATAGCGTTTGAGCTGAGGCCGCTTCGTCGTATCGAGTGTGCCATCCTTGCGTTTTGGGTACCAGACGCGGCCTTCACTATCGAGCTTTGCCATCGTGTCAAGTGAGTAGCGCCAACCTTTATCTGGAAATGGAAATCCATTCCATTCATACATCATGTTGGGTCGGGGATTTGGACTTGTCATGTTATCGAGACGATAAATTCGTCCATCACCATCGTCTTTACAGTATTTATCCGCAAGATAGTCTTCTGAATGTGGCTCTCTCGGGGTGTTCCAGGTGAAAGTTCGTCCTTTCGTGTAAAAAAAGAGCGTGTCGCTCACTCGGCTCCATGTCTTACTGTCGCTGTGGGTGGTAGTTCGCTTCCATGTGACTTCATTGCGGAACATTTCCGCGCCGAAAATGCCATCCATAAGTATTTTGAGATAGTGGCTTGCTGTCGGATCGCAATGCAAATAGAGACTTCCTGTTGCCTTCAAGACGCGATGCAGTTCCATCAACCGGACGGCCATCATGGTCAGATAAGCCATCATGTCGCTCTCTTTGAGAAATGCCCGCAACGCTCGCAGCAACTCGGCAACGTCGCTGTTCCCGCTTTTCATCACATCGTCAAAGGCTCGCTCCGCGCTGTCATTCCAGTGCCATGTATCTTCAAAGGCTTCAATCTGAGCCTCAGATTTTTGACCACTGTGCGCTTTGAACAACACGTTATAGTTCGCTTGGCTGTTGAAAGGTGGATCCAAATATACGAGATCAATACTTGCCGAGGCTATCGAATCACGCAGCACTTGAAGATTGTCGCCATAGTAGAGCTGATTTGGCATTGTGTCCTATTTGACCCGTTTGAAAATGAGGAGTGTTCTTTCTTAAGATCATCACGATTATCGCATTGAGACTTCCCTTGCTCGCTATGACAGAATGTCGGGTTATCGGGGCGATTCGTCTTCGCTTGGCTGATACCACGGCACATCTTTTTGCTGAAACAGGTGCGGTGTTTTCGCCAGAAGATGGGACAGCATGGGACTGCGCGATTGCGTTTGAAAGACATTAATTCATATTTCATAGCGATGCAAGAAGGACCGCGAAGAAAAATGCTTGTGGATTTGGGCGGACAATTGAATTATCGTGTTCGCCCCTGTGGAAGGAAATCGCGCTGCGCTCAGCGGTTTCCGAAGTCGTATCCGCCCAATGATGTTTTCGTGTTCGCCTTTATCATGGCTGCGATATCGGGGATTATTGTAAACAGAACGAACTCCCCATCTGGTAGAGGGTCTTTGGTTGTCACCAAATAGACTTCATCAGCTTTTTTATCGACAGACACAGGAATGATCGATTTGGGTTCAATCTGTACGTTGTATCCGGTCCATAAGCGATAGCTCGCCATTGGAAGCTCGCGCCGATTCTTCCTTTGTTGAAACTGTGCTATAGAAATATCTCGTCCTGTATCTGTAATGCCGACCAAACACATCGCAAACGGATTGCCTTTCAACTGGTATGGCGACTCGGAATCACGAAATATGGCTTTGACATGCGCCTTCGCTGCCCCATAGCTGAATGCGGCTCCGGCAATGTTCGTTGTCTTGAATCCAATTGAATCAACCCGATCCATTGGAGTCCATTCGTTTCCTTGCAGGTAGTATGCTCCTTTGCTAGAGGGGCACGTTGATGGGGTTTGGCAATAGGCAGTAACAGCAATGAACGAAAACATCGCAAGAAAGAGAAAGGTTTTCAATGGTCGCATGAACGCAACGCTATCACGGGGTTGCACCTGAACTTTTGATTTGTCTAACAAGTTTGCAGACAACGGTAATCAAACGTTGGTGACTACGTTATACGGTCATGCCCCAATTTCATATATGACCCTGGAGTGACGGAAGTGGCTCCCGGCGCTCGGCCTGCAATCCGTCTGGGGTGGTGGGGGTTCTAGCAGCCGTGGAATGTCTCAAAAGGACGCCAGTGGCGCATTTATTGGGGTACCATTCGGGGTATCAATCGCCATATCTCTTGTAAGTGATTGATTCTATGTTTTGTTTGGCTCCTCAGGTAGGACTCGAACCTACAACCCTTCGGTTAACAGCCGAATGCTCTGCCATTGAGCTACTGAGGAGTGTTCAGGCGGGATCGATCTATGTCGTAAGGTAACAAATCGCAGAACCCCAGTCAAAGGAACCGCAGCGATCTCCGCTCCGACAGCATCCGCAGTTCATTCCATCGTCCGGCTCAACCGTCGACCAGCGAGGAGCCAACACGACCAGATCAGCGCACGCCCTCGAAAATCGCCATCGCCGATTGCTATCATGAAATCGGAGCCCAATCATGCCGAACACAACCCCCAGAATTTCACGTTTGACACGCGATGAAGTCGCGGCCGAAACCGGCGAAATTTACGATCGTTATATGCAGCAGCGCGGCAATGTGCCGAACATGTTCCGCACCGTCGCCCATCGTCCGGAAATTTTTCAGACCATGATTGCGCACTTTGAGGCTGTCCTGAACACGGGCACGCTGCCGCTCAAGTTGAAAGAGCTAGTGATCGTGCGGACTTCGCAACTGAACGACTGTGAATATTGTCTGAACTCCCACACGCGCATCGCGAAGAAACTCGGCTGGAGCGACGATCAGCTCGCCCATCTTGAGGACTATGCATTGCGGAACGACTTCAGCCTCCAGGAAAAGACCGGGTTGCGGCTGGCGGAGCTGATGACGCGCAATGAGCGGCCATTCACGGATGCGGAATGGCAGGAGATGCGCGATGTATTTTCTGAAGGCGAGATGGTTGAGTTGATGGCCGCCATCGGACTGTTCAACTACTTCAACCGCTTCAACAATCTGCTGGATATGGAATCCACCGCGCCTGCTGTGCAGGCTGTCGCTCAGACCGTCACTCAGTAGAGCAGGATCACCATCTGGTATGCGGAAAATCCATTCTCGTTGGCGCCCGTGCACGCCGCGACTGCCGCGCGATGGTAGCTTCCCGCGCCAATTCCCTGCTCCACCTGCTGCGGCAACCGGCTTAGGTCGGTGGTGCTGTAGCGCATGACCAGTTTGGGCCGCAGACGGAAATGAGCTGGAGATCCGTCGCAGGAACCGCGCGCATCCGGATTGTTTTCCTCCACTCGCAGTCCGTGCGATCGCAGCAGCGTGGCGACCTGCTGCTCCTGCTGCGGACGAGTCAACGCAGTCATTTCCCGGGCAAAATCCTGAACCGCGAAGAGTCTGCCATTCGCTTCCACGACGGCGATGCCCACCGCATTCACGCGCGGGTCGAGCAAATTTTCCCGGTGCGACTGCGAATGCATCCATTCATTGTTGATCCGGCTCGCAGACGGGGCGGCAGCAATATTCTCCGCAACGGTGCTGCAGTGCACGCCTGCCCGCTGGACGCGAGCAATCAGATCGGCTTCTCCTGGCAGTTGGTGCGAAAGCGTACCCGCTTCGACCATGCGCTGCGCGTGTTGCCAGGCGGCAGCGGTCAAGGCCGAATCCCGACGCAGCGGCTGCAGTCCTTCCGGCGCGCGATCCTGGTTGGCGGCGTTGAAAAGTTCGGTGGCCGCATCTTGTTCTACCGGCGACATGCGAACCATGGCATAGGATCGAGAGGATGAAGAGTTCTGCGCCTGAACAAAAAGACTCAGCGAAGAGAGCAGACCCGCAATTACCAATTCTGTTTTCGTGAAGCGCATTTTCCTGCCTCTCATTCGCCTGCGGAGATAAGGCGATCCTTCACCACGGCGTAGGTGCGTTCGATTCCGTCTTCCAGGCTAGTGCGATGTTTCCAGCCCAGGGCATGCATCCGACTCACATCCAACAATTTCCTCGGCGTTCCATCCGGCTGCGTGGCATCGAAAACCAATTCCCCGGAATATCCCAGCAGGCGGCAGATCAATTCCGCCAGGTCGCGGATGGTGATATCTTCCCCAACTCCCACATTCACCAGCGAGGGCTGGTCGGCTGGAAGCAACTTGTCGAACTGATTGTCTGCAAGCCGCAATAGAAAGGCGCAGGCTTCGGCCAGATCGTCGCTATAGAGAAATTCGCGACGCGGTGTTCCTGTTCCCCAGACAACCACCTGCCTGTCATTCCTGGCCTTGGCGAGCGCGACCTTGTGCAGCAACGCCGGCAGAACATGGGAATTTTTAAGATCGAAGTTATCTTCCGGCCCATAGAGGTTCGTCGGCATCACCGCCAGAAATTTCGTTCCATACTGGCGGTTGTATGCCCAGCATTGCTCAATGCCGGCGATCTTGGCGACGGCGTAGGGACGGTTTGTCGGTTCCAGCGGACCGGTCAGCAGATACTCTTCACGAATCGGCTGCGGGCATAATTTTGGATAAATGCAACTTGACCCGAGGAATAGCAGGCGCTTGACCCCGGACTGATGGCAAGCGTCGATTACGTTTGACTGGATAAGAAGGTTTTCGCTGATAAAGTCAACCGGATAACTGCTGTTGGCATGTATCCCTCCCACCTTGGCCGCAGCCAGAATCACATGATCTGGACGCTGCTCTGCAAAAAATTTCCAGACAGCATCCCGATCGGTCAGGTCCAGTTCCCAGCGCGTGCGCACCAGCAAATTTTTATAGCCTGCCTCGGCAAGATAGCGGCGGACAGCCGAGCCCACCAACCCTCGATGTCCGGCGATGAACACCCGGCTATCTGGATCCATGGCCGTGTCCAAAACAGGTTCGCCGCGAGTGTTTGTCGTTTTCACAAGCCGTTCCGCTCCTTCGCCATTTCTTCAGACCACATTGTCCCAATCAACTGAAGTCTTCCGGCGCGTCCGTCTTCCAGTCCGCGATTGCCTGTTCCATCGTATAGCGGAAGCAATATCCGGCCTCCCGCAGCCGCTGTGGTTCAATATGGGTGGGCTGGGACAGCTTTCGCATGCGCACGGGATTGACAGATGTTTGCATGCCAAACAATTGCGCGATTCCGGCCACGGGATACGACGCCGCAACCAACAGGCCACGGGGAACGGAAAATTTGGGCTTCCGAAAGCCGTTGGTCGCGCAGATGGCCTTCACAAAATCTTCCAGTTGCGGCGGAGGATCCATGGAAACATTCCATAACAAAATTTCCTCGCCGGATTTCTCCTGATATTCCAACGCAAACTGCAGCACGTGACACAGCTCTTTCACATAGACGCCCGCTTTGCGGGTCTCGCGGTTTCCCATGTACACGAAATACCCGCGAGCCAGGCTGCGGGCCAAACGTGCAACATTGGCGTGCTCCCCGGGACCGAAAACCACTCCAGGCCGCAGCACGATCAGGCGGCGATCCGGCTGCGCCTGCTGCCATGCGATGTGGATTTTTTCCGCCACCAGCTTGGACCCACCATAGGCGGTTTCCGGAATCGGCAAAGAATCTTCGTCTCTTGCGGAATAACTTGATCCGTAAGGAGAAATGCTGCTGGTAAATATGATCTGCCGACATCCGGCGCGGGTCGCGTAGGCACAGACATGCTCCGCGCCCGGCAAATTCGTCTGGTAATACTCATGCGGTTCGTGTCCCGGCTCACGATGCACCGCGGCCAGATTGACGATTAGATCTGTCTGCTGCGGCAGCTCCGCCGTTTCGAGAGGCAGACGAACATCGCAGTGGACATACTGCAGGCGCGCGGGACCGTTGTCGGTCGGTTCCATATAACGGAGCAGTGGATGAGCATAAGCTTCTTTTCGCAGCGGGCGAATGTCGGCCAGATAGATGCGCTCGACCTGGGTTTGTTCGAGCAGATGCTTCGCAACATGGGTGCCGATGCAGCCGGTACCTCCAAAGATCACACAGGTTCTCAAGCTCATGGCCGCGCTCCGAAGATCATCCACGCGCTCCGCTCGGAACCGCTGTTTCTTCCGGGCCGACTTCTTTTGATGGCTGGATGTCTTCGAAGTCCGCCTCCTGGCCCAGCGCCAATCGCACCATGTTCGTTACGGAAAACAATCCCAGCAAAGGCGCGACCCGATCCCGCCGTACCGAAGCCGGTTCGCGCCGGACGACTTCCAACGCCTCGCTCAGCCGGATCGTAAACAAATTCTCGTCCCATCGCTCGACAATCGAACCTGTTCCGGCCTGCTGGATGAGACGGCCAGCCTCACTCCGCGGCCCGCAGATTCCCAGCAGATACACTCCGGCAGCCAGCAGATTCGGCAACTTCGATGGCAGCGCACCTGCCTCTGTCCCCTCCGCCTGGGGGATGATCTGAATCGCGGATCGCTGGTATAGCTCCGGTAAATCCTGTTCCGCCACCAGCGGATGAAATTGTACCCGGGCGCCGGACAGCGCTCCATATTGCGCGCGAAACTGCTCGAAAAATGGCCCTCCGGAAAGCACATGGAATTGCACATCGGGAAACTGCTGCGCAGCCGCGTGAAGCATCGTAACAAGCTGCCGCGAATTCTGCTTATAGCCCAGTGCGCCCGAGTACACGACATGCAATTTGTCTGGAGGAAAGAGGTCGGCAAGATTTTGCGGCGCTTGCGTTTTCTCAAAAGCAGCGACGTTCTGAGGCAGCGTAATAAATGGATACTGAACCGCAATCTGCGAGGAGTTCAGATCGTACGAATCCTGGGCCACGCGAGCCATATCCTCGGAAAAAAAGATGCAGAGATCCTGAGCGCGAAAAGTCCGGCTTTCGACCGCATGGATCAGTTGAATAATCAGGCGCCGTGGCAAGCTCTCCCGCTGCGCTGCCAACACTCCCTGCAAATCGTGGACCACGGCTACGCGCCGCACCGACTTCGGCAGCAGAAAGTGCAGGCAAAAAGCAAACAGGCTGGGTGGAACCACGCAGACCGCGACATCGGCCTGCTTCCGTATTCGCCAGGCACGAGCCAACACGTAGACGGCGAACCACGCCTCCAGAACCATGCGCCGCAACGGCATGGCCGCGGGATAGCGGACCCGCGCGCCGCCCCGAAGAATTTTTATTCCGGAAATTTCGGCATCGCTTCGTGCCGGTACCCAGGATGGATAAACAGGATGGGAACAGATCACCGTGACGCCGTGACCATGAGCGGCGAACGCCTCCACCAGGTGCTGATTCGCTTTCCCGGTGGAGATCAATTCGGGATAGAAAAACGGGGAGACAAATAAAATCCGCTGTTGCCAATCCGTCACGATTGCGTCCTGTATACGGCCAAAAACCTGATTGCGTGCAAGCTCTTCAGCTCCGGTATCCGGTCCAGAATTGCAGAACCTGCATGACCTCTTTGCATCGCGAAATCAAAATCTGTTGGAATCGGTATCCTTACAATACCATCCGGCATAGGGCCGCCCTTGTCCCGATAGCATGGTCAAAAGCGGTGCGCGCCTTTCTTGATACTCCCGTTTTCGTCGCGCCTTCGCCGCGTTCAATTACAATCGTTTGGATGCAGGCGCTGCGTTCCCAGCCACTGACGATTTTCGGATTGATTTTACTAGCGATTTTTGCCGTGCTGGCCATCTTTGCGCCCTGGATCGCGCCCTTCGACCCGGCCGCCATCCACCTGCATGCGCGCCTGCTTGGACCTTCCGCCGCCCATTGGTTCGGCACCGATGAATTGGGCCGCGATATTCTTTCCCGGGTCATCTTCGGCACGCGAATCTCCATGCTGGTCGCAACTTCCGTCGTAGCAATCGCCCTTTTTGCGGGGATCATCCTGGGATCGCTCGCCGGTTACTACGGAGGCTGGCTCGATATCTTCTTAAATGTTTTGTTAATGAACGCTTTCATGGCGTTGCCGGGAATTCTGATCGCCATCGCCCTGGTGGCGTTCCTTGGCCCCGGCATGACCAACCTGATCCTCGCGCTTTCGATCACCGGATGGGTCGGGTATGCGCGCCTGGTCCGCGCCCAGGTGCTTGCCGTCCGCGAACGGGAGTTTGTCGAAGCCGCGCGAGCTGTCGGGGCGAACGATCTGCGCATCCTGACGCGGCATATTCTGCCGAATATTATTCAGCCGGTCATGGTGCAGGCGGCCATCGGAATGGCAGGCACGATTCTGGCCGAAGCAACCCTCAGCTTTCTGGGCCTCGGCGTTCCACCCCCCATGCCCAGTTGGGGAGTCATGCTGAACGATGCCCGCGCACATCTATTTGACGCGCCGCACATGGTCGTCTTTCCCGCGATTGCGATCATGCTGGCGGTGCTTTCTTTCAACTTTATTGGAGATGGACTGCGCGACCAGCTCGACCCGCGCACGCGAGCCGTCGTTGGAGCTGGTGCGAATTATTAATGGAGCATGACCCTCCCACGATGCGTTGAGATCGAAATAAAAGGAACAACCATGCGTATCGGCGTTATCTCCGACACACACGGCCTGCTGCGGCCCCAGGCCATCGCAGCTCTGCAGAGCTGTGCGTATATTCTGCATGCCGGAGACATCGGCGACGATCGCATCTTAACCGCGCTGCGAAAGATTGCGCCGGTGACCGCGATTCGCGGCAATGTCGATCTGCAGGGCAAGTGTGCCGTGCTGCCCGTGACCGAAGCCCTCGAACTCGGCGGCAGACTGTTCTATCTGGTGCATGACCGCAAAGACCTGGACCTGAATCCGCGAGCCGCATCGATCGCCGCTGTCATCTTCGGCCATTCGCATCAGCCCGAGATCACCTGGCGCGACGATGTGCTCTACTTCAATCCCGGCAGCGCCGGGCCCCGCCGTTTCCAGTTGCCGGTCAGCGTGGGAATGATGGAGTGTACGAAAGAAAATCTTGTGCCCAGCATCCAGACATTGTTGGTTTAATTTATGGATTGGCATCACGGGCAGATGTCAGGTTCGAAAACGAAGGCGGCGGCGTGGACAAGGTAAGGTTTGCGGACTGGCTGTTAGCAGACATTCGGCATCATCACAGAGAAACCCAAAAGAAGCCCGCAGAAACACATGCCTGGTGGCGGGTGAT
>Ga0134128_10000781_pt1 | contig 43179 bp, 62 predicted proteins | sample KB31754_FD_96462 | JGI IMG/M metagenome (GOLD analysis project Ga0134128, IMG submission 96462) | Terrestrial soil microbial communities with excess Nitrogen fertilizer from Kellogg Biological Station, Michigan, USA - KB3-175-4 | ecosystem: Environmental > Terrestrial > Soil > Unclassified ...
GAGGACTGGGATGTTGAAGATGCTCCTACCATGTTCAATGTTGATAGTAGGACGTATCAAGGATATGGGAGATTTAAATAATGGCACAAGCAAAGGCCAGTCAAGTTCCCATTCGCATCCCCCTTGTCATCTCTCCGGAGAATAGGGATACCAGCACCGCTAAGGATGCTCGACTTGTAAACTGTTATGTTGAAGTGGATCATGATAGGAATGTAAATCTCTTCCGTCGCCCCGGTATGAAGCAATGGGGAGTCCCGCCTCTTACAACCGCAGCCGGGATGGGAGCATACTGGTGGAATGGCTCCGTCTATTCCATCTTTGCTGGCAAGCTGTACAAGAACTTGGCACAGGTAGCAACTGGACTTGATACTACAGGTGGTGTATATTCCTTCAGCAGTATCATGGGAAGTGATCCGAAGCTGGTAATGCAAAATGGTATAGCCGCATATGCGTATGATGATACAGCCCTACTTACAGGACCTCTCCATACTATTGATGCAAATTATCCGCAGTACACTTGCAAGGGGATTGCCTATCTGGATGGTTATACCTTTGTCTTGCAGCATTTCTTTGGGACACAGATAACTCCCGCTGTAATCTGGGGCTCAGTTGTTAATCATGTGGATGGCGCAACCGATTGGGATCCACTCGATTTTATTACAGCACAGATGACTCCTGATAGTGGCGTATACCTAGCAAAGCAGCTTGTCTATGTGGTGTGCTTGAAAGAATGGAGTACTGAATTCTTCTATGATGCAGGGAATGCAACAGGTAGTCCTCTTGCGGCTGCGATGAACCTCCGACTCTCCTATGGTTGTGCAACACAGGATAGCGTACAAACAATTGCGGATGTTCTCTTCTGGGTTAGTAACAACCGAGAGGCTAGCAATCAAGTAGTGATGGTTGATAAGGCGCAACTGCAAGTTATCAGTACACCGGAGATCGATCGACTCCTCCGAGACGTGGACCTCTCGGCTGTATATAGTTGGCACGTTAAGATTGATGGACATTCATTCTATGTTCTGACATTCAAGAATAATAACCTGACAATTGCCTATGATATAAATCAGAATAGGTGGGATCAGTGGACGGATAATAATGGTAACTATGTCCCCATTGTGTGTAGCACAAGGAATCAGGCAGGGCAGACCATCCTGCAGCATGAGACGAATGGTGCACTATATTATAGCAGCACAGATTATCTTGATGATAATGGCGTAATGATTCCAATTACTTGTATTACTCCCCGTTGGGATGGCGGCACAAGTAGGAGGAAGCAAGCATCTATGCTCAACTTTGTAGGGGATGTATCTCCCGGCTGCCTAATGTCCGTACAAGTTTCCGATGATGATTATATGTCATGGAGCCAACCTCGTATGGTTGACTTCAGCCAGAGGTTTCCTAATCTCATGAAGTGTGGAACCTTTAGGAGGAGGGCATGGAAGTTTCAGGTTAATAACAATCTTCCCTGGCGGATGAGTGCAATGGAATTGCAATTTGATATTGGTACTCTTTAATGGTACAGACCGTAGACCAGAATCTTCCACCTGTCCCCAGTGCAATGAACATTGTGGGGAATGAGGTTGTATCTCAGCCGTGGCAGCAATGGTTTGTTAATCTTAGGGATAAGGTTAATATCATTAATGCACTGGTAGTTTCTATCTCAGGCGCATCTACCCCTATTGGTGCATTTAATGCTCTTTCTCCTCTAACGACAAACGGTGATCTACTTACTTATAATACCGGCAATAATATTCGGTTAGGCATAGGTACAAATGGGCAGATCCTTTCAGTGGTGAGTGGACTTCCTGCTTGGGTTAATCCCTCTGCAAGTAGTAGCCCTCTTACTACAAAGGGTGACGTGTATGGATATAATACAGCGCCGGCTAGAATCCCAGTGGGTGCAGATACCTATGTCCTAACTGCTGATAGCACTAATGCTCTTGGAGTTAGTTGGAAACCTGCAGGAACTCCCACCCTGCCAGTTACTACAAAGGGCGATCTTCTAGGTTTCAATACAGCGGCTGCTAGGGTGCCTGTTGGTACGGATGGTTATATCCTCACAGCAGATAGCACGCAGGCTCTTGGATTGAAGTGGGCAGCTGCGCCTGCTAGTAGTCCTCTTACTACGAAAGGCGATCTATATGGTTTCACAACCACTAATGCACGCGTTGCCGTTGGTGCAGATGGGCAACTACTAACTGCGGACAGTACTCAATCCGCAGGAGTTGCATGGAAAACACTAGCTAGTTCCAATACGTATATAGTACCGACCTTTGCTAATGTTTCCTCCTTGCTACACTTTAATGGTACAAACGGTTCAACCACGTTCACCGATCAAGTTGCGGGGAATACTTGGGTTGCCAATAATGCAACCATCAGTACTGCACAATCTTTGTTTGGTGGTGCGTCTGGATATTTCAGCGGTGGCAGCAATGCGTCCATTCATCTCCCCACTAATTCTGGTTTCAATGTAGGTTCTGGAAACTTCACAATAGAATTTGCCGTCTATTATATAGGACTGCCTCAAGCTGCGATGCACTTCTTTCAGACACGTGACGGTGACGTGTACGCCGGGATAAGTATTCAAGGCAACGCCACTGCCAATAGTAATCTCTACCTTTCATTGTCCAGCACTGGTACTAGCTTTGATATCTTAAGCAACGTACAAATAGGTTTAGTGCCTTCTGCTAAGTTTACTAGATTCCTCATTCAAAGGTCTGGCGGGTGGATTTATGTATATCAGGATGGATATCTTAATTATCTGTCATATATAGGAGCCGCCTCCCTTTACTATAATAGTTCGGATACTATTATTCTTGGGGGTAACTACACAGGAACTTCTAGATCTTTGAATGGCTACATTGATGAATTTAGGTTTACGAAAGGACAAGCGCTTGCACAACAATATTTGCTCTCGGCAGGTGAATTCCCCAATTCGTAACTTTGTAGGAATCCATTATGAATCCAAGTTGGCACGATGTTGTCCTCATAGCAGGGGCTGTCATCACACTCCTTCTCGGTGTTATCATTGCAATGATTGGAGCTTATACAAAAGGACTTGCTAGTAGGGTAGATAGTTTGGAAAAACGTCACACCAATTTGAATAACCTTGTACTTTCTCAATATCATAATAAGGATGATATTCGAGAACTTCTTGGGGATATTAAGGGAAAGATTGACGCATTACATAATAGGTTTGATTTGATTCTACTTCAACATAAGGACTCGTAATGTGGAAATTTTACCTGACGAAATAAGGGAATACAAGGATGTAGGTGAGCGCCTTATTTCTGCTCTTGATAAGTACTCAGATATGAATGGAGCCATGTCCAATACTGCGGAAGTTAAGATTAATGCGGGAGGGCTAGGTGTCTTGTTGGTAACTGGCTTTGCTGCATTCATGTGCGGTTTATGCCTGGCTATGATGTTTATTGTATTTAGGCAGGAAAAGAAAATTGATAATATGCAAGACTACTTGAATGTTATTTATCAATATGCGCCACAATTAAAATCTGGAGAAAACCATGTCAGTGATAATCATCATAACACCTCCCAAGAAACCAACGGCTAGCAGGGTTATGTCTTTTGGAAAAGTTACCTCTGAAATGCTTAGTGGAATCTTTAACAAGGTACAGCAGAAGTTTTCACCAACTTTGGTGATTCAAGATGACGCAGCTAAGAAGTAAGGCTGCTCCCACTCAAGAGGATATCTTCAGGTTGCAGGAGTGGGGAGCTAAGTTCCCGCAGGCAGAGATGCCTGTGAAGCATCACTTCTCGGAAGGGACTTATACCAGGGAGATATTTATGCCAGCAGGTACGCTGGTAGTTGGAAAGGAACATGCAACCCGACATACGAATATTGTGGTGAAAGGAATCTGCACTGTGTGGACGGTACACGGTAAACATCTTTATGATGCAACCAATCATCCAATTTCCTTCGAGAGTATGGCGGGAGTGAAGAAAGTCCTCTACATGCATACGGATGTTATCTGGATGACCGTGCATCCTAATCCTACGAATGAACGAGATCAGGCAATTCTTGAGAGGTTCTTTATCAAACCAGCGGAGCAAGGTCAATTGTTTCCGGAACTTGATAAGGAACTACTAGTGAAGGATATTTTATTTCTGGAGACATTGCCATGACTTGGGGTATGATTGGTGCAGCTGGTGTGAGTCTTGTTGGCGGTATGTTGATGAATAGTGGTGGGGATAGCAGCAGTGGAGGTGGTAGTAGTAGCCCATCTACATATGATCCGTATGCACAGTATCGCCCCGCCGCTGCGCAGAAACTGAATACATTAATGAATGATCCCAATAGTATTCAGAACCTTCCAGAGTATCAAGCGCAGATGCAGGCAGCTAGCAGGACAATGGCAGCGCAGGGATATACGGGAAGTGGCAATGCCCTTGTAGCTGCTGCGAATGCAGGTGGTCAGGCATATCAGCAGGCCTTTAATAATCTGGCTATGTTGAGCGGCGCCGGTCAGTCTCCTGCATATGGGGCAGGTATGGCAACGCAGCAGGCCAATTACCAGCAAGGACAGAATAATCAAATGTGGGGGCAGATTGGACAGATGGTTGGAACTGGTATTAATTCATTTAATAATAGTTCTAGTAATCTTCCTCCAGTTGATGTAGGTACATATTCCCCCAGTGTTGGTGCCCCCGATACTTCTTTTAATGTACCCGCGTATTCCCCCCAAGTGCAAGACGCATCTTTTTAAGAGGATAGTACAATGGATCTCAATGCAGGTCTCATGGCGCTTGCCAACTTTGGTACGGGATACCAACAGGGGCAGAGGAACGCAGTCTCGGATCAGATGCAGAAGATTGGCCTGGCGAACGCCATTCAGCAGCAGCAACAGAATCAGCAGAACCTCAATTATCAGAGGCTTGAATCTGATAATATGATGAAGGCCTTTCTGCCTAAGATTGCGGGACCTGCTCAGCCGGGGAAGCCTGATAATGGAAGCACTCAACCAAATAACCAAGCCCCTGGACAGACTAATGAACCTCAATTCGGCACCCCTGACTGGTTCATGCAGCAGGGGAAATTCGCCGCTAGTATCGGTGATATGACTCATGCAACGGAGATGGCAACTAATGCCACTAATGCCACTCTTGCTCAATATTCACAGGCACAGAAGGCATCAGCCATTCAAACCGCCGAATTGAAGAGGCAAGCTGAATCATATAAGAATGTTGCAAATATTCTGGGTGATCCTACTATTAATAGCTCGGCAAATCCTGCACAGGAGTTTCATCAGCGGCTGCTAGCTGTGTTGAACGATCCTAATGTTTCTCCAGAGGAGAAGAGGAATCTTCAGGGGTTGCAGTATTCTCCTCAGATTGTGGATAAACTTGGACAGACTGGTGTGAGTGCAGCGCAGAAGGCGGAGATGGCACTGCGGCAAGCTCAATTTAGTGCAACGGAACAGCAAAGGCATGTGCAGAATAATCTAGCGCAGCAGAGATTACTTGCTGAACAGGCACACTGGGTTGCACAGGAGAGAGATAAGACTGCCAATGCTAAAATTGGTAAGGGTGGGCAGGCCGTTACAAGTGCAGAGCATTTGATGGCTACCCCCATTGTGCAGCAGATTATGGGTTCTTCCTTTGACCCCAATGATCCTAATAGTAACCTTGCTATTGATACCATTGCTAGTCGAGCTAAGCAGATGGTTAATAGGCCTGGAAGTAATCTTAATTTTAGCCAGGCTCTCTCCATTGCCGCACAGGCTGCAAAGCAGAAGGGGGAATTTAAGACCACTACTGTTCCTGCTCATCATATCTTGGGAATGGATTTTGGTAGCAAGGAAACTACTAAATTTGATACTCAAGAAGGCACGCAAGAAAATCCAATTCCTCTCGAAGGTCTTACATCGGGTGATTTGCAGAAGGGTAAGTGGTATGTGAAAGATGGTAAGGTAGAACAGTATAATCCGTGATGTTAATTGATTGAGTGTAAAAATTTTTTACACTCCATAGTGAGGTTTGTATGGATTCTATCTTTGACAGTGTTGGGCAGTCTTCCACTTCTAGCGACCCTGTGGTTACGCCACCCTCTCAAGGTGATGTTAATTCCTTGTTACAACAAGCTACTGCGATGGCCAACCAAGGTGGGCCTGGCGCAAACGTAGCTGCTGCGGATAAGTGGTTGCAGGAGCAGATGACTAAGGAAGGTGCGCAGCCCAATGGCAAGCAGCCCAGCATCTTTGATGGAATGCCGGCAGGTAAACTTAAGGAGGCATCTGATGTAACACATAAGGAAACTTCAAACACTTCTGATGCATTCAAACCTGATAGTGGCTTGGCTACCTTTGGGAAGAGTTTCCTTGCAGGAGTGCAGACCTCAATACTTGATCCTGTTGCAAGATTACAGTCACAGGTATTTAATTACTTGTCTCACCCGGAAGCACTCCAGACCATTGATGCGGGAAAAATTACTCCACAGCAAAAAGAAGCAGCCAAGTTGATTGGTGCTGATGTGGGAGATAACTGGGGCAAGATTCTTAAAATGTCTCCGGAGGACCTTGAGAAATTTAGGAGTTCCTCCGAGGAAGCATTTGGGTTTAATCAAGATGAACAGAAGGCAAGGGATGCTGCCATCGCTGCTGGTAAGGAATACTCCGGTCCTATGGAGGGATTGTTGCAGCATAGCGCTCTGAAGGACCTCCTGGGATATGTTTATAATCCAAATGAATCCAATACCAAACTTTATCAGAAAGTAAATGAGGTGGTTAAGCTACAGGATATGGTAACTAATCCCAGTAAGTATGATCCTAAGCAAGTTGTAGCAGCGCAGAAGATTCTCACTGCCTACAAAACTCAATCTGCCGAAGGTCTTGGTACAAAAGTTAAGGAAGGTCTAAAAGGGGCTATCCAGAATCCTCTTGGTACTCTCAATGCCCTCCTTGCTGATCCGGAGTTGGCACTGGCGCCGGAACTTAAACTGGGGCAGGCTGGATATGCAGCTAAGATTGCAGAGGGTACGGAGGTGGCTGCAAAGGCAACTCAAGCAGCAGAGCTTGCCAGTAAGATCAAAGGAGTGGCCTCTGCTATGCCTGATATTGCCGAAGCAGCTGGGCAGGCTGCAAAGGGATATGAAGAGACCGCTAAGACTGCAATGGAGGGGGCAAATAATGTCGCATTGAAGAAGTATGCCACTAGCGTTGCTAGTAGTGGTGTCGCTGGTTCTGGTATCAATACTGGCATATCTGCTATGCAACAGAAGGAGGAGCAGGGCTATGTGCAGAGGGGTTCTCTACCATCCGCTGCTATTCAAGGTGCTGCCATTGGTGCAGGTCTGTCTTCACTGGGTGGTAGGGATAATGTACGAGCGGAATTTGAAAAGCACATTCAGGAAAGTGGTACTAGGGAAGCTGGGAATAATAATCCGCAAACGGATACGCATGGAAACCCTGCTACACAGAATGAGGGGAAGAAACCCGGTGAACCTCTTTCCCCAGATACTCCCATTAATAAAAGTGGCACAGTTCCATATTATGGAGGTGTAGATTCTAATGGCAAAGTAATCCATCTTGATAAGAATACTCCTGATGTTGTGCAGTATAAGGATCGTTCTGGTAAGCAGGTTAATATTCCTGTGAAGAAAACTGTTGCCTATCATGAGGCAACAGAGTATCCTCTCATGCACATGGAAGGGCCAATTGAATCTGACACTCTTGCTAAGCTGAAGGAGAAGATCGCTGGGCAAGGTACACTCTCCAAGGAAGTTGAGGGGAAATTAGTAAAGGGTGAATCCCTCTCCTATCCAGAGGCACATGAGATTGCCACGTGGGCTGAAAATAATATGGTTCATCAGTTGTATGACGTTGACCCGAAGGTATATCAGAAGGGACTGAAACCGTATATTAAGGATGTAGGGAATGCAGCGGAGAAGGCTCCTGCTAGTAGTATTCCAGAAACATTGGATACCAAACCCTATGATGACATGAATCATCCGGAGAATCTCAAAGGACGTGGTAAGCGACCTGTCGTAGATGCAATCAAAGGAGGTGCTAAGACTGCCGCTGTTCTAGGTGGAGGTGCCGCTGCTGGTGCCTACCTATCTGATAAGGATCAGAAAGGTAAGGGTGCCCTTGGTGGCAGTCTTGCCATGTTCCTAGGTAAACTGGCTAGGACGCATGACTTCGCTGCACAGGAATTGGCGGAAGGAATGGAACGAGCGGGTAAGACACCGGAGGAAATCCATCAGCAGACTGGTATGTTCAAGAGTATAAATGGGCAATGGCTGCATGAGATTTCTGATCTAGGAATGGACTTTGATAGGGCTAAGCTGGCAGAGACAGAGAAAACTGGCAAGGCAGTCCCACTCTTTGATGTACTTAAGCATCCTGAATTGGAGAAGGCGTATGGGCATATATTAGGAAGGGTGAAGGTACGACAGCAGAGTATGGAAGGACTGGGCGGTTACTACAATCCGCATGATAAAGTCTTGACTCTGAATGATCCAAAGTATCTAGATAAGCTAGCTAAGAGACACAAGGATGAAGGACTCAAGCCGGAATCCATCTTCGCCCACGAAACTCAACATGCCATTCAGCATGCGGAAGGACTTCCTACTGGAGATTCTCCCCAGAGGCACTTGAGGAACCTTGAAATTAATAAGCAATTCATGGAGGATAATCTTTCTGAATATCAGAATGTAGTTAGTAAGTTGAGGGATATGGGGAAGCATTCACTTGCTGATTCCTATATGGTGAAGGCTAATGAACTGAGGAAGGACATTAGCAGTAGGTATACTCCTCGTGCAATGCAGGAGGAAGCGCAGAGGCGCTATAGGGCTAGCGCAGGGGAACAGGAGGCATTCAATGTTCAGGATCGCTTCAATATGACTCCAGAGGAAAGGGCTAAGTCCTTCCCTCCTAGTACGATGACTCTTCCTTATGAGGATCAAAATGTAAGGTATAATTCGGAGTCTTTTCATGTGCTACCTAATATTTCTTCTCTAAAAGATAATTATACCAAGCCTCTATCTGCCTATTCAGATACCATGTATCATGATACAGGAATGGATGATTTATTTTATATAGTCCCAAAAGGAAGGTCTACAACTAATGTGGGTGATCTTTATGTTTCAAATTCACCTGACCTTGCCACAGGCCAACATGGAAGATCTGGAGTAATGGTACAGTTTGATGCAAGTAAGTTAAAGGGTCAAATCAATAAAGAAAAACCTACTTGGGAATATTCGTGGGATCGGGGGCAAGGTGAATTTATTACTCGACATATGAGGGGTATTGATTATAGGAATGCTGTAAAGGGATTTACTATCCAACCTGATGCTAGAATCTCCAAAGTACAAAGAATGCAATTACATAATTTAGAAGTAGATTTGTTAAGGGAGGGATGGAAGAAGATCGAGAATGGTGATGGTTCTACTACGTATCAAAAACCTTCAGTAGGAACACCAACGTCCCAGCAAGGTTTCGTAACCTTCGATCAAGCAAAGAGGCTTGCCCTCTTGGCTAGCGGTGGCCTTGCTGGATATGCAATGGCCAGCGACCAGCATAAGTTGGCTGGGGCTATTAAGGGTAGTTTGGCTGGACTTATCCTTGGCAATGCAACCTGGAAGGGTACGCAGAATCTCATTGCTAGATTGAAGGAGGCCGACACACAACCTCGTGTTTCTAGTGTTCTGGATGGTCTGGAAGCAAGTAGGCAGATTGCCAACCGTCATCTCTTTGCCACCTCTCAAGCTATCCGTTCAACTGTTCCTGACCCAGTTAGGAGAACTGCTATTGCGCATTGGTTGGAGGGAGATCGTACTATTACACTCTCATCGGAGGAAAAGAAAGCAGCCCTCCAGACTCGTCTTGAGTTTGATTCCCTCCTAAGTCAGGCGCAGCAACTTGGGATTATTAAGCAGGGCCTTGCTGATTATGTAACTCATATCTACTCGAAAGATCCTGTTACCCAGTCTCTCTTGGAACAATATAAGGCTAGCAATGTTAAACAATCCACTAAGTATGGCTTGCAGAGGAAAGGACCTCCTACACTTAAAGCTGCCCTGAAGGCTGGTTTGAAGGTAACCACAGATATCTCTGATATCTTGGATCACTATGGAGAGGATTTGAATACTGCCATTCATAGTAAGATTGCCATTAATGCCTTGAAGAAGATGGATGATGGGAAGGGTACACCTCTTGTTATTGGAGCAGCTAAGGCTCCTGGGCATTATGTTACTAACGATCATCCCGCACTTCGAGGTTTGAAGATTCATCCAGCTATCGCAACGGAAATGTCGCATGTGTTTGATGTGTATAGGCCCGGGATTGTAGCAGGTTCTTATGATGCCCTGAATAATGCGGTCCGACGTGTTAAACTGTCCTTCTCCCTATTCCATGCAAAGAACCTTGCAGATGTTGCAATGGGCATGAAATCTAATCCCCTCGCTAATCTTGCTGATGTTGGCAAAAGTGCAGTGGGAAAGAGCAGGGCACATGAGATGATTAAGAATCCTGTGCCTGGGGATGTGATAGATCAGATGATTAAGGGAGGAGCAGTTGGTGAATTCTCCCCTCGACCCTCGGGGAATATGGATGAGGGGAGGCCTATGGAAGCTACTCTCGATGCCATTGGAGATAGCCTGGATAAGATTTTTCCTGGCCTTGGCAAGTTAACTGAACCGGTAAAGACGCTAGATCAGGCTACGCAGAAGTTACTGTGGAAGAATGTTTGGACTGGTCTTAAGGCATCAGCAATTGAGGCAAAGTTTAATACCCTCAAGAAGAACTGGGCTGCGGAGGTTAGCAAGAATCCACAGGCAAAGATGCCTAGTGATGATAATCTTTGGAAAGTTGCATCCTCTTTTGGCAACAATACATTTGGTGGATTGAACTGGAGAAGGATTGCAAATGAGGTGAAGAATAAGTATCTTCGGGAATTAACGATGAGCAGCTTTGCTCCTCCTGGAAGGAGGAAGCTAGGAGTATTGATGCTTGCTCCTGATTTTACTGCGTCCACAATGAGGCATATCATTAAGATGTATGGTGAGGGGACCGGTATTAAGGGAGTTTTTTCACCACGAACACTTGCTGATCTGCATAGGCAATGGTTCATTAAGAGTGCCCTCTACTATATGGTAGTAGGAAATGCCATGAACTATGCCCTCTCTGGTCACTTCATGTGGGATAATAAAGACCCCTTCATGATTGATATGGGTGACGGAAGGAAGATGCAATGGTCAAAGGTACTCACCGATCCATTTAGGATTGCGATGCACCCTGGGCAGGAGGCAGTCAATAAATTGAATCCTCTTGTACAGGAGGGATTGGATCAAGCCCTTAATACTCAATACCTCTCCGCAGGTGGACATGCACCGAGGATGGAAGGAATGCCTGCTCACCTTGCTCACGCAGCACAGTTGTTTGATCCTATTCAATCTAGCCAGATTGGTCAGGCTGGTTGGTCCTCTCTCATCTACGGGACTGCTGGTACTCCTGTATATGGTGAGACGGATAAGATGCGGCAGGAGAGGAAGGAACAAGGGATTGAAAAGAGGCGACAGGAAAGGAGAAATCATCCTCGTCGGTCAGGTTGGAAAACTCACTATTAATAGAGGTCATTATGGGCAGTTCAGATTACTTACTTCTCGGTGATTGGAATGTTCAGTGCTACCAGTGCGGCAGGAAGGTGAAAGCCAGTAAGACGGTGAGGAATTGGCAAGGTTATCGAGTTCACCCGGAACATAATGAACCTCGGCAGACTCAAGACTTTGTGAGGGGAGTTCCTGATAATCAGATTCCACCATGGGTTCAGCCTTGGCCAACTCCCATCTATACTTATGTGAATAGTGTTATTGGGTATGGGAATGGAGTGACTACGCAGTTTCAGTTAGGAGACGGTCTATACTCTACCACTGTTACTGGTGTAAATGTGGATGGCACAAGTGTTAGTTGGACGGATAATGGAAAGGGACTTATTACAATAATGGTCCCAAGTAAGGGGCAAGTGGTGCAAGCATCTGGTACGGAGACTGTGTGATGGAACTTATTGAGAATTGGAAGAAGTGCCTGAAACTCTACTCAGTTAGGTTTCATATCGTTGGGTTAGTCTTATCAGGAATAAGTACCGCATTGGCACTTGTATATGGCGCCGCTGATAGCATCCAACATAGTCTATTGCATACGTGGGAAACTTACCTCATCTTCTTCATCATTTTCCTTGGCGCGTTCATTGGAAGGCTCATTAAACAATGAAACCAAATTGGAAGAAACTTGCAATATCGGGAGGCGGCGCTGGTTTACTCCTTGCTTCCCTTGCGGGATATTATGAAGGTACTAGGTATGTTCCATATCAAGACCCAGCATCTCCTCTTATTTGGAATAATTGTCAGGGGAATACACATGGGGTTGATCCTAAGAAGGTTATGACTCCAGAGGAATGTGATGGTGTTGATAGAGGGAATCAAGAAGCAGCCTTTACATCTCTTCATAGATTGGTTAAATATCCTCTTACAAGGAATCAAGCGGTATCCTTTGCTGACTTTATTTATAATGCAGGGGAAGGGAAATTTGCCGCTTCTAGTATGCTGAAGGATATAAATAATGGAGATGTGAAGGATGGATGTGCTCAGCTGCTGAGGTGGGTTTATGCAAATGGAAAGAAATTACCTGGTCTAGTAGCTAGAAGGCAGGCAGAATATACGATATGTATAACGGAGGAGAAATGACTTTACCTAGTCTTCGTGATTCTCTATATCTCTTGGCAGAACTTATCCTCTGCATATTGCTTGCATTAGTTTGGGGATTGATACAACATAGGAGAGGAGTTGATTGGCAACTACAGCAGGATAAGAATGCTGTTGTCCTTGTGAATAAGATATCTCCTATGATTACGGAGAAGGTGGTAAGGGAATATATACCAAAGATAGAGTATATAAAGGGTCAGACGGTTTCTATCATTAAGAAGGTACCAGTCTATGTTACAGAAGAAGATAATTTTCATGCTACTATCAACAACGGCTTTGTCAGCATGTGGAACGCAACAAATAAAATGCAACTTCCCAGTTCCCCCGGAGCAGATTATGAAAAATCCTCCTACGTTGTCCTCTCAGACATTGCAGCCGAGCACGCAAGGGAAGCAGCCATCTGTACAGAAACAGAGCGGCAACGGGACGCCTTGAAGGATTGGATACTCTCCCAGCAGAAATTATATAATAACAAGTAAAAGAAAGCCCCCAATCAAGGGGGCTTTTTATATGGAGTGTAAAAAATATTTACACTCATTTCTCTTTCTCTCCTATCCATTCATACGTCTTATCTTGGGCATTTGGCAGGAGTTTGACTCGGACCACCCCTGCTTGTCGGAGGGTCTCTTCAATGGCGGTCATTGTTGCGGCATCTACATCCCGGTAGAAACGACGCAATACCATCGTCCTTGTTGTAATTCCGACTTTCTCAATATAACTCCTGATTGCCTCCGTTGCGTCACTGTTTTTATTCCTACCAAATCCCCCAAAGGTCTTGTGCATGTTAACCTCAGCACCTTGGAGGAGGGATAATGCACGGTCGAAATCCTTCCCCTTTATAACTAGGTCATCTCCTCGGGAGGCACTACAGATTAGGAGGAGCTTGCGCAGGTGAGTTGCCCTTCTCTCATTGTAGCCAGCAAACCTCGGATCGTCTACTGCATTGATTCCCTGATCGGAGAGGTTACTTTGCTCGGTATACCATCGCACATACTTCTCTTTGGCGTCCCTATCCATTCTAATCTCCCCAGAGAGTTTGCTTATCCTCTCAAGATCACGGGCAAGCATCTCTTGGAGTTCCTCCTCCCTCTTGGTCATTGTATGCTCGGGGACTATCTTCCTTTTCTTCTCCTCTACTATGAAGATGATTCGACTGGTGAAACCACCACCGACTGCCTCATGAGGAATCATGCTTTGAATCCAATCTGGTGCGGTACCACCAACAAGATTAAGACACAGTCCATGAAGGGTATCTTTACCTCTACCGACCGTTTCGTATTCCCAATCATCCTTACTGTCATACCAGTCGGTAAGGTTACTGAGGTACGCAATATCACCCTGGCCCAAGAAAACGGAAAGTTCCTCGGAAAATGCAGTGACAGCACAATGATACTTGACTTTACCATCGGTTGGGTCCTGGAAGTTTACACTAGCTCGCTTCATGGCGAGGATCATTGCTTGCCTGCCGGAACTACTCTCGGGGGTTACCGTTACACCTGGGACTTGCTTCAAGAGATCCTTTGCGATACCAATGGAGACACCTTTCCTTGTTCGGCCACTCGGTCCGATCAGGACAACATAGATATTGGGATAAATTACTTGTCCAAGACCCCATTTCAAATATACCCTTCTTTGTAGGGCTCCTGCAATGACGCTAAGGCCGCACCAAGTATGATAGGAAAGGGGGGATTCGCTATTCTCGGTATATTCAAGATATGCATCTAGCCAATTAGTGAGTTCCCGTGCCATAAGTATCCAGTATGTAACGATTACAGATAATGGCTACCTTCTTACATGTGTCTACGTCAAACATCCCGATATGACATGATGATATTGGAATATCTAATTGTTCAGCCAGCCAAACATAACAGCTGCCTCTCTTTTTTCCATACCTTTTCCAAAGGGGATCAAATGCGGCGTGCGCAGACATTTTTGCTTTTCTTAATTCTGCATTTGCAAGCCTTCCTAAAGGATTTGGAGTTCCTTCATGGCAACCTACAAAGGCATCACACTCATCACAAAAATAAAATTGCTTTTTAAAAAGATCCGGTCTATGAGGATATATAACTTTCCCAGTTACAAGTTTAGCTTGATTTCCACAATAATCACAGTTAACTATTTTCATGACCATTCCTTTCTTTCAGCATACTAAGGATGGTTGCATGGTCAGTTAGGTCTCTCATACCCTCTTTGTTATGTGTTTTATGGAAACTGCCCCAGTTCAAACCAACCTTCGCATCGGTGGCAATTTTGAATTCATTACCATTGTAACAGAGGGTAGGACTGGTGTAGGTATTTACTTTATCAATAATTATTTTATACTTCTCTGGATCGGTAATCACATCGACAGGGACTTGCATGAGGATACTATCATGGACTTGGGCAAGGAGGTCAATGTCGAACTTCCTGGTGAGGAGTTCATCGTGATAGATCTTTACCATCCCTTGATTGAGGGAATCTACTACGGTGGACTGGGGAAGCATACTGTAGGCACTTTTCCACAGGTCACTTCCCCACTCACCCATGAAGAGGACCTTTCGTCCGAAGCAATTGGTTAAGGTACGATCTTTCTGGAGTTGACGCTGCACAGTCTGGTAGTATAGACGAATACCAGGGTAGATTGAGTGGTAGAGTTCAATGATCCTCTTGGCTTCCTTAATTTCAATCTCATTCAGGAGGGCGAATTGATTGAATCCCTCATCGTAGTTGAGACCGTGATTGGACTTCTTCCCACATTGCCGAAGGGACATGCCCTTGATCCAACCGTTTGTGTAGTATTTCTGGAGGAGAGAATCCTCCATACGAAGATTATGGATTACACTGGAGTTAGTGGAGTGACCAATGGTCTCACTGTCATGTTTGATGATTTCCTTAGGCACATCGAACATCAAGGAAGCAGTGTGCACATGCACGTCTACTCCATCCTTGATGGCTTGAATCATGTTGGCATCATTGGCGAGGTAGGCAACTACTACCCATTCCGCCTGCCTCTTATCAAATTCAATAAGGACTTTTCCCTTGTCAGCGACTAGAAACTTCTTGAATTCCTGGGGGAGATTCTGGTAATTCATACCAGTTCCCATGATAGTCTGACTGCTGCTGAGGCGGCCGAACTTAGTTCCCCGTGGATTATATGAGCCCCGTAGTCGACCATCCTCATCGAACTTCATGTTGAGGTAGGTGTTATATAACTTCTGGAGACCTCGTACTTCCTGAACCAACTTAGCCTCACGCATTCCGTGATACTTGGCAGTACCCCTAGCAAGGCGCTTCATAGCATTGTCATCGGTTGTTATCTGTTTGGTTTTTGGCTTGAGAATTGGCGGTAGCCCTTTTTCTACATAGAAGTATTGGCTGACCTGTTTGGAACTATTCACGTTAAGGGGATGGCCACACAGTTCATCGAGTTTACCTTGTTTCTCTGCTGCACTGCGCAGGACGTCCTCTCGTGTCTGCGCCAACAACTCATGGTTGACCTTCATTCCCTTTGTCTGGAGGTAAGTCAAGACAGGAAACAGTGCGATGGTCATATTGTATGTGGCATCATATCCTTGTTCATGGATAGCAGACCAGAATTTATTGTGAATTTCCACCATACACGCACTATCAAGGGCAGAGTATCGAAGGAAGGTTTCATCCATTTTCATTCTATTCCTCCTTCTTCTCGGAGTGGGCAGAGGGAGTGCATTCTCTCAAGGAGTTGCAATCCCTTTGCAAAACAATCATCATTATCATAGAAGGGAAACTTCTCTATTAGGAGTTCTCCGTATTCAAATATTCTGAAGGAGAAGTAATGTGTGGGACTATGATGCTCAATTATTACCAGTTCTCTTGTGTGAGGTATTATATCGAGCATGGTCATGATTAATCCTCGCAGTTTTTGCAACGGCGATTATCAAGGAGTTCCTCTAAGGCTGCGCTGGCTTCTTCCATGGTATCATAGGGACCATGTTCCGTTTTCATGTATAGGAAATACCAACCATTACGGTAGGCCTCATCCTTGTTGAGGAACTCCCTCTCGTAGACAGTTAGGGATCGCATTATTAGTCCTCCCATGGAGTAACTGCTGCTGAGGATACATACAAATCATTATCCTTAAGATCCTTATCAAACTTAAACCACCTAAAAATACGAATGCGCCGTTCTTTATCTTTCACATTAAGTTTTTGGCAGAGATGGGTAGCTGCCACGGAAGCATAGTATAGATAAATATCCTTAAAGAGAATTATGTTTGTCTCTCCATTTCGGAAGGCCCTCCAAATACTTCCAGCTATTCCCTCTTCTGCATAACGTTCGGTAGGTTGCCCATCCGTGCTATATAGACAGTCTGTCCAACCTGTATTTACTAGGAATATTTCATATCCTTTCATAATAATTTCAGTGTCACCAACAAATACTAGGTAATCATCGTCACTAGTGGTTTTACTGGGACGCTCTATGTGACGACTGCCAGTAGGAACAATCAGGCTAGTTGGGATGCTTAGTAGATCTGAAATAGCCTTAATTCTTTCACCAGTAATATCATAAGACAATGGCTTAATGTTATCGAAATCATCCATGCTAGCAGGCTTTTCTTTTTCCCAGATGCTCATGTTAATCTTCTCCCTTGATGGATTTGAATTTCACGGTATCTTTCCAGTAAGGTTGACTGCCACAGTAGATACTGCCGAGAAAACCTAGACTCTTAGGTAGTTCAGGATACATGATGGAATGGCCAACCATGGTGTCATGGATTTCACCTCTTGTCACGACACCATTGTGGGTGAGGAGAAATGGAATATCGAACATACCATTCTGCACTACTTTTATACTCTTTTCATTCCCCAAGACTCTCTGAATAGCTCGCCAGATTTGCATTTCCTCATCTATTGTCCATTTGTCTACAATGGGGATGACACAGGCCAGCTCGGGGCTGCTGGCGAAACTAATGCAACTTACCTCGTAATTTAGAACTTCAATGTCGAAACCTACGAGGGGTTCATTCTCGTAGAAACGTAGCCAATCTAGTGCATCTCCACAGCTTTGGTGGGAGTATACAAGGCTACGATCGGGATACCTAAACTCAGGGAATTGACTTTCCTCTTTTGCTTTCTTCATATCAGTGGCAATCAAGTAGCGGTATGTGTACATACCACGGATTGCTTGGCTGGGATGGAAGGTGGGGATTACCTTCTTGCCTTCAATCAATTTACTTTCAAAAACATAACCACGATACATGGAGAGGTGAGTTAAGCTACACAGAGCAGCGAAGGAAGCTGGGCCAAGGGCAATGATGATGTTGGGATTAATGTCAATTAACTCATCTCGCAGGGATTCAACATACTGATATCCAGCATCGGTAAATACCCCCTTATCCTCATCCACAAACTTGTTGCGATAGATTACCTTCTCTTTAATGAGGTTGGTGATGTAGCATTCCCCACGGATAATGCCTGCATTGTGCAGGCACTGTTCGAGGATCAGGCCAGCTGGCCCGGAGAAGGGGCGCATGGCATTCATATCATAGCCACTGCTGAAATCACCAACAATGGCTATCTTGCTACCCTTCTTACCGTTAGCAGGAACTAGCTTGGTATTTCCTGTCTCTGGGTAGAACATCACTCACCTCACTTTTGCTTTGCATCCTCTTCGACTTTCAGGAGGAAGCGGTTCTTGTATTCTGGGTTCTTATCAATGCCGGTTGGATTCATTCCCTCTAGGTAAGCTGCTCGCAGTGTTGCGCCACTGCCGGCAAATGGAACAAGGATGTTACCACCTGGAGGACAGAATGTTTGGCAGAGATTTCGCATCATACTTACTGGACGCTGCGCAGGGTGATAGGCATCTTGATCGTTGCTGTACTGGAAGGTATTAGTACGTCCCTTGATGTAGATCAGAGGGAATCCCTTCCTGCATACGAGGAATGGTTCGTAGGCGCGAGTTAGGACGTCTGGGTTCATTGACTTACTTCCGTTGTTCTTCAACCAAACGGCGGGGGTAATGTCAACCTTCCAGCCTGCTTCTTCCATTACTTCGAGGATGTCGATATACCAACGCATATTGAACCACCAGATCATGGTACAATTATCACCAGCTACCCGATATAGCTTGGGAAGGATATCATCAAGGAATTTGCGATACTTATTGGGTGGAACATCAATATAGGAAGCATACTTCAACTTCTTCTCGATACTATCGGAAGGATTATTCTCACTACTTCCAGATTCGAGGTTGATACCATAAGGAGGGTCACATTCGATGAAGTTGATCTTACTATTATCTTTGAGGGAATCAAGGTAGGGGAAGATATCACTGATGATGTAGTCATCCTTGGCCCTCTTGAGGACAAAGGTTTCGGGAGATTCTTTACCTCCTGACCTATCTATTTCCTTCTGCACTCGTTCTTGCTGACGCTTGGCAAGCTCCTGGATGATTACCTCCTCCTCTGCCTTTTTGAGTACCTTCATTGCATCATCGGCAGTTTTACAATTTCCTAGTTCGGGAAGGATGTCTATGGCGCCTGCTAATCGGAGATTATTACTGACCGTCATGGCAGACTTACCGAGTAGTTCGGCTGTCTTTCTACCTGACCAATTGATGTCTTTCTCTGCGTAGAGATCATGGATTTTTGCAGTGAGTTTGGCCTTCTCCTGCCAAGTCATATCCTGTCGATGGATGTTCTCGAATAGTTCAACTTCTCTGGCGTCGATTTCATCTTCTGTGTGGCGTATGATGGCAGGAATGTCGGAGAGGCCAAGTTGCTTACTTGCAGTGTAACGGCGTCCTCCGGCAAGGAGGGTCATATCTTCGGAGAGACATATTGGTTGGATAACACCCTTCTCTTTGATGGATTCCATGAGTCCTTCGAGGTCTCCCATGTCCTCACGAAAGCGGGTGCCGAAGTTGATGGCATCCAGCTTGACTTTCTTCATGGTGTATTTCATTGACCAAGTTCCTTCATCAGTGCTGCTAGTTCTTCGGGAGAGAGATTTGCAAGGAGTTTCTCGGCTGCACTCATTTTTGGTTTAGCTTGCCTCTCTTTTGCCTTAGCTACTTTTGCCTTCGCAGCAGGCCGTTCAATCTCCCTCCGGCGGTGAATGTTGATGAGGTGCTCCCTCAATTCCTCATCACTCATTTCATCCATCGGTTTTACTAGGGTGAGTATTTGGGACATTTCTCTTTCCTCTAGATAGAAAAAATCCCACCCCGGTGTATTGGGGTGGGAAATTTCACTCAATTAACCCCTCTTGCGGATAGGGGGCTTACCACGGCCAGCTACATTCTCACTCGGGATGCGAGGGATACGAATGTTATTGAATACCATGTCGCTATCTCCGCGAGGCTCAGTCAATCCTACCTCAGTCACCGCAGATTGGCCAACAAGTTCCATAGCCAAATTCTCCGCATCGAAACCATTGCGGTAAGATTCCTCCGGTACATTAAAATGATGGAGGAAGCGCTTCAACATCAAGAGCTTAAAGGCACCATTTTCGTCACCCTCGTAGGGGAGGGTAATGTAGTGGGTGATGTTTGGAGCATTCAGTTCCAAGTCAGTGAAGCCCAAGGTGGCCTTGTACATTGGCGCACCAGGATGCTTACTATTCTCACCCGTCTGGGTGAGCTCACACCCAGTGATCTGGAGTTCGTATCGACCGATGGAAACTGGCGCCTGCTCTTTCACATCATCGAAGTTTGCTGCAATGTAAGTCATTTTAGTTTCTCTCAGTTTGGTTAGTTTCGTGCCCCACATTGTTTTCCACATGGTGGGGAGTTATCTACCGAGTGTAAAAAATTTTTACACCCTTCCTGCTTTCCGCCGAATGGTTTGGCGAACATCGTCCAGGAGTTGCTTGGACAATTCTTCTGGAGTTACCGGATCACGGGCAATCTTTTCCTTCCTTTGCTCGTCTTTCCCGTAATATGGAATACAGGTGCGCTTCTTCATTTTAGCTTACCTTCTTTCTCAAGTTGGAGGATCAGGCCGAGGCCTTGTTTTCCTTCGAGGGGTTTGGAGAAATCGAGGGATACATTCTCGTAGGGATCAAGACCTTTGATACTCGTTCGAACGGTTGTGGTGATGCGATCGGGGACTGTCTGCAACTTATGGACGATGTTTCCCTTCCCATCATTCTCCGCCTCCGCGACGAAGATATCACTAAAGAGGAGGGGAATCTTGGTTTTAAGGCGACCTGTCATCATCGGTTGGCGGTAGATTTTCTTGCTCAGGGAGTCTTGCCGCAGTTCAAGATGGCCTGGCATGTAGATTGTCTTGCCCATACTAATCAATGTTCGGCAGACATTGGTGAAGGTTACCATCTGCGGACCGTAGTCATCCTGCTGCGGCCACTGACCTGCCCTACCATTAATGGAGAGAGTACGATCCATGATAAGATCAAGGAAGGTGGTGGCACTATCGAAGCCGATGGCATCATAGGGGTCGAAGAAACCATCATTCATCCTCTCGGTAAAGTCCTTTTGCCACTGGAGGAACATGTCACTGTTGAGTTGGGTTACCTTATCTCCACCTTTGTCCTTACTCAAGGAGGTGACGTTGAGGTTGAGGTTGTCAGCTAGGAATTCCTCATAATCAACGTCGTATCCTCGTAGGGATAATAGAGCATTGCTGTCGAAGAGATAGGCAAACTTCTTCCCAGGGAGTGTGAGGAACTGGGTTGTTTTCCCACTTCCCGTATCTCCAAGGACAAGGATACGGTGAGCGGTTGTTTCATTAGCTTGTTTTGCATTAGGCATAGTATACCTTCTTGGTTACTTCCTGTACTTGGGTGACTATGATTCCGTCATCCTTTGTATCTAATTGTTCCAACATATCCTTTAGTTGTTTGGAAGTCACATCACCCATGTGAGTGAACTTTATGGAGAATTCCGTTTCTATCTGAGTTACCTTTTTCTTGTTCATTATGATTGTCCTCAGAATGGGATTTCTTCATCTTTCCTTCTAATTCTCTGATATTCCTCTAGTTTTGCCTTTAACTCTTTATTTTTGTTCTGTTCAGCTATCCACCATTCGGCACGTTGCTGACTCTCCTTCTGTAATTCCGAAATCCGTACGGATTTAATATCTTCCAAGGGGATTGCTTCTTCGACACTGAAAGAGATTGTTTTTGTATCACCGTTAGTTTCAATTTTCCTGATCTTTTGCAGCGCATTGATGACTTCCGTGAGGTCACCATAACCGCACAGGTACTTGGTGTAATCAATCGTGATCTGGTACATTACTTGTTTCCTTCTTCAATGAGTTTCTCTAGCTTGAGTACATCGAAGGGTTCCCATCTAGCTTCAATGTAGCCAGCGGGAGGTTCTTTTAATACACCGGGATCGGAGCATGTGCTACAGATGGGAAGGAATGGGCACTTACTATACTTGCCGTAACATTGATCTTCATTGCGACGGAAGTTACCATCCTTCAACACCCTTTCATTCTTCTCCCACTCATGCCTTTCCTCAGTCATTGCGCCAATCCAGCGCCGGGTATCGGTAATCCATTCCTCAAGGAGGTACCAGGAGTGGGATACTGGCACAAAACGAAATGCATCATGGACTTTTTTATGGACTAAGGAACAATCTACCCAGACATCTTGCAGGTCAGGATAATAGAGGGAACCGACCATCTGGTAACCCTTCACCTGACTAGCAGCATTCCAACTTTCTAGGTAATCGGTGTCGAAATTACCATTAATGCGATAGAGGGTCGTGGTCTTGTGTTCGAGGACATGTACTCCGTTGTAATCAACTACCTTATCAAGTTTCCCAACATACCATGTGTCACTCAAACCCGGGAAGGGCATTGCTATTGGTTGCTCAATGCCTAGGACATTACTCTCCGAGAGCATCCTCCCTCGTTGGTCGATGTAGTTGTAGTACATTTCCCCAGCAACTCCAGGTGTACGAGCACCGAGGTTGGCCGCATCCTCAAGGGAGAGATTGTATTCGTAGTTGTTTTCCTCCCACTCCTTTCGGAACGCTGCAATTGCCAGATCGAGGCGATCTTCAGGAGTTGCATCGGGGCCGGCTCCCCAGACGGCATCCATCCCAGCATGCCAGCAACTGCCAAATACTAGGGCAGGCGCCTTCCTTGTATCTACCCCACCTGTATCATCTGCGCCCATGCTAATTGTCCACCCGAGTATATGTCGGATGAAATACTTGCGTGGACATTCCTTATAGGTGGAGATTTCTGTATTGTCATGGTATTGTGAGTTCTTTGTGAATGGCACTTTAGTTTCCTCAATTGTTTGTTGTTACGATTGTTGAGGCTTCATATCTGTCCCCTCGGAAGAGTAGGAAGTTTACCCTGCCATACCACTCTGCTAGGATGGCCGTCGCAATGCAATTCATGCTAGCGGGGCCACCGATAAGTAGATGATCTTCTTCCGTTGCATCTTTCAAGCCATCCTTGATGAAAGTGTATGCTTGGGGGATATCCTGCATAGTTGTGTAGGGAATATTAAGAAAGGTTAGTTCACCAAATTCCACTGCAGCACTATAGTCATGGCCGCCATCATTAAGGATATACACTTTACTCATCTTATTTTCACTTAGTTGGAGTTAGGGAATTTACACGAGGCCAGTAGAGTTTACCTTCTCTGTCTTTTACTAAGTAAGATTCTTCATACCTGTAGTAACCTCTGTACCTCAAGGTTGATAAGCTTGTCTTGAGAGTTCGCACTACGGAAGGGTCACTAGGGTATGTACGGGCCGGAACTATTCCTACCACTGTGCCACTTAGGGTTGTTTTATTTCTATTCTCCCTCCAGGAAACGTGTTGCCCTAGAGAATATCGACCTACTCGTTCATCTCTTTCTTTTTGTTCAATCCTCTTCCATTCATTGATGGCATAGGAAAGGGATGGAAGGGAGGAACGGAGGTGGGAGATTTCACTCTCCAGTCTGCTCAAGTGGTCAGCAAGGGAGGAAATTAACTTATTTACTTTTGTCATTTTGTTGTTTTGTGTTATTGCAAGGGATTCAAATGCCGGCTGTCTCTTTGTTACTCCACATTGCTGGATGAAGGCTCAGGGGGATGCAATGTTTTGTAACTGGCGTAGCCCGACAGCTAGGACCTGTCTCACGACACTTTTACCAGCGGCATTTGAATGGCCTCTTTCTTCCTTCCCTCGGCACGTTCCGTCACTAAGGAAGATTCTCCGCTCAACGCAGAAAGGTGAGAGGCCAGCACCTTGCCAGCTATTAGCCCCTTGCGAGGGCCTTCTGCTTTTCCTTGGCCTTCGCCAACAGGGCGGCGATCATGTCGGCGTCCATCCCTTCAAGGGCAGCAGCAGCGCGCTCCAGTGGTGACTTCTGGGTACGAGGACCACGAACACCAGGTTGCCACGCATCTGCCAGTGCCTTGATCTCATCACTGGACTTCTCGATATGCTGTCGAGCGAGGGCCTGGATAGCAATGGTGACGCTGCGGGTTGCAAGGTTGTATACCTGCTCCTCACCGAACTTATTGGTCAGGTGGTGGAGGGAGGTGGGCATATCATATTCGAACGAGACTTCCTTACCTTCCTTCGTCTTAGCTTCGATCTGCATTGTTGTTTCCTCAGTTTTGATTGATTGTGGGCGATTGGCTGATATGCAGGTGCCCGTGCTGCATACTTGTATTGTCTTGGGTTAGGATGGGATTGTCAAGCGTTTTGTGTGATTGTCTTGTTTCGTGCTGCTTTTATACTACTGTTCGGCGCTGCTGTCAAGCCCTTTTCCCTCTCTTTTCACTTCTTTAGGGTTTCTAGTAGTATTATTAGAAGGAGGAATATGAGGAATAAGAGAATTACTAGTAGGGACATTTGACTCCCTCGGGAAGGATATCAAGTTCCTGGAGATAAGAGAGGAGGTCAGCTGCATAGAGGCGGGCTGACTCTTTGTTGTTTAGTTGGAGAGAAGTGGAGATACCCCTTACTGCTTTCCTCACATGGGAGATTGATACTTTCTTGTCTCTTTTAACACCAGGGAGTTTTTGTAATATTGTGGGCATTTGTATATCTCCACTGTAAAAAATTTTTACACTCCATTTAACCACTGCTATCAATAGTTTTTATTCTCTTACAGATGGTACATTGGTATTCATTGTAGCACCTAGATATATTACGAGTAAATTCCCAATCATGGATGTGACTAGCGTCATTTACGTACCCTATGCCATTGCAGTTATCACAAGAGGCTCGGAAATGGCATCGAGGAGGATCATTCTGTGGATATTGATTCAGCTGGAGATTCCACTCACCATATCCCTTGCAGTGGGGACATTCATAGAGGAATCCTTTTGGTTGTTCTCTTTTAGTGTGTCCCAAGAATGCGTTTGGATCATTTGGAGTGAGGTACTTTTCCATTCTTCTTTTCCTCTGCTATTGTTATCAATTGGAGGGTGGCAACAATGAAGGAATCAAGGGCAACTCGGCTGCGTTCCCAATCTTGATATTCTCTATCAAGACTGGAGATAGTGCCATTCTTCCTCTTTGCCATGAGGAGTTGGGCACGTGCATAGGATTTTGTGTATCTCTGCTGGAGGTATTTGTATCTCTTGTAGAGGGGAGATTGTTTGAAGGTCATCTATTTCACCTGTCTTGCTTTGTACATGTTCCAGGGTTTACTTCCTCCCAAGCGTACTGCGATGTAGACGAGGTGGCGTTTCCACCACTGCGCTCCGGCTAGTTTCATTGCATCACTTAGGAGGCGGTCACAATGCTTTCTTGGAATATTTGTATTTCCTACCCTGAATACCCGACCGCTATTAGCATAGAGCCAGTCGTGGAACACCGCTGGCTCAACGATATTCTTATCGTCTCGTGGAATTAACAACCATGCAAAGCGGGGGATACTGGCGAGGTCTGTTTGGAATGGGTATATTACAATTACATTGCAATTGAAACGGGAGCTGTAATATTCCGCAGCATTAGTTACCTTCCATTTGGTGGAATCTAATATGTGTTGGAGTTCTGGAAGGATTATGAATTTATCAGTCATTGTTTGATTCCTCCTTCATAGCAGCGTCGATGGCTTCATCTATTGTATCGGCTTCTGATCTCCAAACTTGCGGTGGTGGTAGTTGGCGAGGATGGCACGCATGACAGTTTTTCTGTATCCGACAAGGCCGGGGAAGTTGTCGTTTGCCTTGGCGCATTCAATTGCCACATCCACATCCTCCTCACTCGGCCCCTCGGCCAGCTTGGCTAGGTGGGCGTCGATGGTAGGGATAGCCCAGTACCATTTCCCATCGCGAAGCTGGACGCCCTCAGCCATAGGATGAGGCCGCGCTTCGGATGGTGTGTATTCCCACCATTCTCGCGATGCAGTCACTACTGATTTGCAGCAACCTTCGAATTGTGCTTGTTCCGGCAGCGGCCATTCCCACCGCCCACTCGATTCGATGTAGCTTGGCTGCGGGGTTACCTCTTCAAGCGTCATTTTGGTCATACATCACCGCCAATGCGGGCCATGGCCGGACGTGCAGCATCGATTTTCGCGAGGATCGCTCTTCCGGTATCGCTGAATTGCAAACGATCCTGCAACTGATGCCCTCGAACATCCATCGTGATCAGCGCATTCAAGGCTTCAACAAGTGTCTTGCTATCAACGATCAGCTCGGCCACGGCTGCACGGGCTTTCTGGAAATCCGCTTCATCGAAGCTGTTCCAGTCGTTATCCATTCGTGCCATGACGGCTGTGTCATCCATCACCGCCAGCACATCCACATTAGGCGAGTTCATGACTTGCTCATTCATTTCATTCTCTCAACTATCAATTTGCTACTAATTGGGGTAGTAATTAGTAGCTAATGTGGCGCAGGGTGTTGGAGTCAAACCAACTATCATGCCAACATTAGGCAAGGTAGGATCGTCCTACTAACCCTGCAAAATAAGTCATTAGGAAAGTACCTTCAACGCCCATGCTGTGATCCAGCAAACTGAGGTGAAGATGGCTCCGATGGAGAATCCCCAAATGAAAGCGGCATTCTCCACCCGGTCAACATAATCCTCTATCTCACTGTCCATCTTGTACCTCCAGGATAGTCATTGTGTCGGTATGGGTAAGGAGGTGAAGGAGGCAATCCTCTTGTGTGAGGATTACTTCCTGTCCCTCTGTTAGGAATCTCCGAGAAGAGAGGAGGGAAGTGGCAATCTTGAGCCAGTTTCCCTCCTTTATTGAGAGGTCAGGTCTCGTTTGCACCAGTGCCAGTTTTACCAACACGTAGGCGGTGCTGCCGAAGTAATGACGTGGGACGAGAACTTGGAAGTTTTCAATGTTTGTTTTCATTGTGTTCTTGTTGTGGTGTTTGTGCAGCTAGACTAGCACATTTTTTGAGAAATGTCAAGACCTTACAATCATCTCCTCGGTTTCTTTCCATCGAATCAGGTTCTCCAGCTGTTCGATGGTATTGAATGGGTTAGCATTTTCCCCATCTAGGGAGGTTCCCCAATAGAGGGCGTTGCCGGAGATGGGTTGCCAATATCCTCGTGTATTCCATATCCAGAACACACCATCCTTCTTTGCTGTTCCGTCGAGGAGGCCAATGTCATTGACGAAGAGGTAGTCTCCTTCCTCATTAACTCGGCAAGTATCGTACCATTCATACTTGAGGTGAGGTTTCATCCCATCGTAGGTACCATCGTAGTCGATTTCGGTGATGCGCTTTTCCTTGGGGATGATTTTGTACATTTTCATTTTCTGTCTCCTGGTCAAGAGATGAAATAGTTACAGACGGAGTTCATTTCCTCTTCCTTTCCATCTGGATAGGTGAGGACTGCGGTGCCATTTTTCGTATGGATTCCTGCGCCTATTTCACGCAGGATGGCATTGAGGCGGCTCTTTGTTGTTCTGGTGTTGTAACCTTGCATGCAGATCCCCGCCCTTCCGAATCCTATGCTGGCAATTAAGTGGCCATAGAGGTAAATGTGGGTGCAATCCTCATCTTGTATTACTGCGGTATTGTCTTTTTTCCAATTTTTTCTCTCTCTTATTGCCTTAAGCATTTCCTGTTCGATTTTCCTGGTCATTTCCTCGGACTCCTGATTGGGCACTGTTCTGGGTTGGGTAGTTGACAGGGTGGGGCCTTCCAATCCTTTGGGGGATTCATAGGAAGGCGGTTGAAAAGGGACTTTCTTTGTTTACTTGTGCGTTTTGTTTTCACCGATTGCTACTCCTAGTCTGTTGTATTCATTGTTGATGAGGCGATCATGGGCAACTATACCAATTGCCTTCCAGCGTAGCCTTATCCTCTTTTGCTCCTCTTCATTGCCGAATGCATGGGCGGTTGTCCATACATCGTAGATAGCTAGGGCAGTCTGAATCCTACTCGGATCGCATTGGTTCATCTTCTCACCTCTTTTGTATTGAATGAGTGTAAATAATTTTTACACTCATTTTACTCCACCTCCGTTAGGAGAATAGTACCTTGTTAAGATATTCATATCGGTTTGTTTCCTCCCCTGTTAGCTCAGCCCCGCTATCTTGCTTATCCATCAACCCTTGTAACTCTGCCATGAGTCCCTTCATGTCAATTGTTACTTCCTTTGTTGCAAGATGTGGCTGGGTAGCCTCACTGACGCTCGGCTGGGCTAATTTGGGTGGGGAGATGCCTAGCTGTGCGTTTCTCAACAACACTTGTGTGAATTTCTTCCTACTCGATGTGGACTTCCCTGCACCATATGGAGCCATCCTATTCGCATACTGGAAACCATCCTCCTCTCCTTTGATGATCTTACTCTCTCTGGCCAGTTGAATGAGGGAAGAGAGGACCAGTGAGGTTAGGGACGCGAAGGACTTACCAGCTGGGTCAATCTCGGCCGCCTCGATGCAATCGAGAATACCCAGGCAATCCTTCGGATTCACCCTGATTTGAACAATCATGCCACCTTTCATAATAACCTCTCTATCTCAAAAATACTTCACACAAGCCATATTATATAGATCCTTCCAAGTTGCCACTTTGTCCCTTTCTAAAAGTGCATAACAGTGGCCATCCGGAAATACGTATGTGAATACTAGCCCTGTTCCATAAAGAAACATCTGGTGAACTGTTATCCTTATCTTATGCCTCACTAGCATAATTATTCCTCCACCTCATCGAGTGTCAGTGTTTCTACGAAATGGTGCCTCATCTCCGCACACTCATAATCCATGAGGGCGATGGGGAGGAGGGTGAAGTCAGCTGCGCTGCCTTTCTGCCTCACTAGGCTATCCGAAAGGGACTGCACTGCCGACATGGGTATGCCATGCACCTCCGACAAGAGTTGCAGGTAATTCTGCCTATCTATGTAACCATGTTGATTATAGATGGTCATATTTCCTCCCATGCATGGATAGTCGCTATCGCTCGTTGTGCTACCTGCACAATTGGGTAGCCTCGCAAGCTCGGCTGTTTGTGGTGTTACTTGTCTGGTTGCGTTGCTAGGTTAACGCACTCTCTGAGGGAGTGCTGCTCGACTGCCGACGTAGCGTAACACAGTGTACAACATGTTGCAAGTAGTATGTTGTATGTATTCTATTTTGTTGTAGTGTTTTGTAGTATGTTTTTGTATGTGACAATTGTAGTAGTGTAAGTACCGAATGTAGTAATGTATGTGTGTAAGTGATTTTGTCGGTATAGTGTGTAGCTCTGTATTCTTAACTCAAGTTTTATGTTTAAAAAATTTTTTTTTAACAAATGAAGAGTACGGGGGGTACACCCTATACCGACAAATTTGTGTACACACATACATACATACATTCATACATACAACATGTTGTACTTTTTCTTAACAGTTCGTTCATATTCCCCCAAAACCAAGACAAAGAAAGACACCCCACCCGGTTATCTGAGTGAGGTGTCTTTTTTACCTCATCACTTGCCCAGCTTCGCCGCAGCCAACTTCATGAAGTGCTCCAGCTGCTCGGGTGTGAACTTCTCGATCAGAGTGACCGGATTGACCTCGCTGGGCTTCCTCACCCCCAACTTGAAATCACGTGCCTTGATCGTCAACTCCGCAGGAGGTGCAACATCACTGTTGCGCAAACGCTGTTGCCAGGCGATCACAATCGTCCTCTGTGCCAATTCCTGCATCTCTCGGTCACTCATCCCAGACCAGTCAATGGTCAGATTGCAAGCGTGCTTTCCGTCGGTGAGCTTGTTGTTCGTGCTGACTTTCGTTTCGTTCAGTTTTTCAGTAGACATGCTGTGCACTCCTGGTTGTGTGCTTGTGATGTTGTGTGCCCCCCTGAAGTGGGGCGATTGAATGATCTCATAGTTATCCTGAATCTCAACTGAATAAAGAAATGAGACCATCCTCCATCTCAAACAATTTTCTGAATGAGATGACTGCAACAATGCATTGCAGTACAACACAGCGTAGCTATGCAACTCCGAATCTCATATGTATGTGAGAACACCATTGCAATCAATTCTCATTTCCGGAAGAGAGTCGAGAGGGGGAAAACCGCGCGCGCTGCGAAAAGCATAAAGGCAATTTTCTACGCACCATAAATTTGAAACCCCTCTCATTTTTTTCTATTCATGTTATTGTTGGATTGATGGAGTGTAAAAAATATTTACAGTGCTTGTTTCAATAGAAGTGGATTTGACAATAGCAGCACAGTGCGGTATGCTCGCGCCAATAGAGGAGTTTCCGAAATGTCCACCTTGTCTCGCCGTGATTCTTTGTTGTCTCTCCTCTCATCTGAGCAGCGCGCCTCTCTCCTCGGCGTCCAAGCTGCTCTCGTGAGTAATCCCCTCTATCTTGAACACGCTGCGGAGAATGCTAATGAGGAATGTCTACAAAGGTTATCAGGTGAGCAAGATGGCAATGCCGAAGGGACATATGGAGAGTCTCAATAAGGCATTCTCACAGATGCATGGTCCTCGTCCCGAGAGGGAGATTAGGAAACCTCCAGCAGCAGAGAAGCTCCCTCGCCTTCCCAAGCGACCTGGTATTAACAGAGGTATCAAGTAATGAATGCAATGGTTCAAGAAGAACTACCGGAGGGTGGAGAGGAAAAGACTGGCTGGGTGATGAAGTCCCTCCAACCCAAGCATAAACAAATTTGCAGTCTCCTTGCGCAAGGCATTCCCCGCCAGACAATTGCTCAGATTGCTGGTGTCACCCCTGAATACATCAGCATGCTTAGCGGGCAGAAGTTGATGCAGGACTACATCAAGGAACTTGCCAAAGTAGCCGACCTGCAACTAGAGGCAATGTTCGTGCAGAGTGTGGAGGCCATCGGCGACACTCTTGCTAACGGAAATCATGCAGAAAAGATGAAGGCTGCCCGTCTACAGATGGAAGCAACCCGCCGCATTGGTAGTAAGAGCGTAGAGCCCGAAAAATTAATTGATACAAACAATCGTCTTGCCAAGCTGGCCGAGCGTCTCCTCTACCTGCAAGGCAACATTCAAACTTCCGATATCATAACTGCCGAGGTAATCTCCCATGAAGAAGTACAAGAAGGTCCAGCATGGCAAGGGTCCCATCAACCAGCACAAGAGGATGGCAATGGGTGAGAAGATTACCGGCACCAGCGAGCGTAACGACAAGCCCTCGTACAATAAGAAGAATCGGAAGTGAACCAACTAATCTTTACCGCCAAGGCAGTTGGCGAGCAGCAGCCTTATATTGTGAACTTCTCTGATAGGTTACAGTTCGGGGAAGTAATCAATGGCGCCGCTGTTGTTATCTCAGTATTCTCCGGTACCGATGCTAACCCCAGTGCCCTTCTTGTCGGCACCCCCACATATGATACGAATGGCAATGTCACTCAGGTCCTAACTGGTGGAGTTGCCGGTGTTCTATACAATGTTGTCTATACGGTTACAGGTACCAGCAGCCACAACTATGTTAAGGTAGGACAACTTGCAGTAATCTCGAATAGTGATCCATTCTAACCTATGCTAAACTTTGTTAGAGGTAGTAAGTATAGGGCTGAAACAATCAGCATTGTCCTGTCCTTCTCTGACGTCATGCTGCCTGGGGATACCATCACAGGCATCCCAGTAATAACTCCAACAGTTGCAACCGGTAGTGATCCAACCCCATCGGATATTCTCTATGAAGGAGTTACTATTATAAATGGAATTGCCATAGAGCAAAGATTCCGTCTAGGTGTCGTTGGTACAATCTACCAGATTAATTTTTCCATCAGCACAGTTGCCGGGGATACATTTGATAAAGAATGTTATCTTGCCATCCTCCCCGATGATGACCAAGCTGTTCCTAATTATCTCCCCATCTTTGAAACCTCCACCCTATATCCATACTACCTTTCAGAAAATCTTCATGCATCTTTATTGTGGATAGGAGGTAAACTCCTAGGAATCTACACAATTGATTCCATGAAATCATCCCTTTCTATATTCCAAGCCTCTCTATATGGGACACGCACTCAGTACACAATACCCAACGAAGGTCTCACAAATGCTATCGGTTGGATAAACGGCTTTCTCTCAGGCACTCCTATAACCTATACAGTCACTGCTGATTCTATTACAAACGGTATTGCATGGATATCTGGGGCCTTGTATGGTACATCTGTCTCATATAGAGTCCCCAATGAAAACCTTCAATCCGTTATTGCTTGGACCTCTGGAAGCATTATATGAATGGACCAATAGTTAAATTTGCCGGCCGTTTCCGCATCACTGTCACTGGTGGTGATGGAACCATCAAACAAGATACTGGTTGGTTTGATAATCTAATAACCAATCAAGGTCTTGATATGATAGGAAATGCTTCCATCATAGGAGGTCTCAGCGGTATACCTAAGATTGTAACGGGTGTTTGTGGTGTAGGCACTAGTAGCGCTACTCCCGCGTTTACGGATACCGTACTTGGGGCACAACTAGCCACACACAATGCTTTTAATGGCACAGGTAATTTCGCATCCACTACATATGTCCCAGGGCCTCCTGCATACTGGTCTGGCCTAGTTGTATATAACTGGTCGCAAGGTGCTGTTGTAGGTAACTTAACGGAGGTGGGAGTTGGTCTAATTCCTAATAGCTCCACTACCCTTTATACATTCAGTAGAGCACTCATTCTGGATGGTAGTGGTAATCCCACCACTCTCCCTGTAATTGCGTCTGATACTCTGTCGGTAACCTACGAACTCCGTATGTATCTTGACTTAACAGATCATACATACTCAATAACAATTGGAGGGACTGGCTATTCAGGTACATATAGAATGGCAACTGTGAGTGCTCCTACTGGTTATTATAATAATGAGATTGATTATAATTTCTTTTCACCTCCTAATGTTGTTTCCTATGGTACAGGTGCCCTTGTCCCAGTAACATCTACACCAACTACTACTCTCTCCACGACATCCTCCGGCAGTGTTAGCCTCGTAACTCCTTATGCGGTAGGTACTTATTTTGCTTCTTTTGCTGGAACCATTCCAGCTAATACCGGCATAGCTATTAATGTAGCTCTCATCTTATTCTACACAAATATGGGATCGTGGCAATTCTCTGTATCTCCTACATGGAATCGCGCCACCTACCAGCAGATAACTGTTAATTTTAATGTCTCCTGGGCACGTTACTAGTATGATTCCTAATAACTCCCTTGCATTTCCTGCTAGAATATCATCTTTCAAGTCTCCTAAGAATCTTCCCACTTCCCCTATCTTAGATTATTCTATAGGAGGAGTTGGTATAAGTGACCCGTCGAAAGGGCTAAATTATCAAACATGGACAGGAACTGTTATAAATCCAGGAATCTCCACCTCATACATCCAGATCTCATCTCCAAATACTCCCGCAACAACAATCCTCTCATCTCCAACAATAACATGGATGCGCCTCTCCTTTGATCAGAATATGCATCCATTTCTTTCCTTCGTAGATCAGAATGGGCCGGCATATTATTGGTTTGACCCGACCATCCCGGGTAATATTATTGTAAGGATGGCTGCAACCGTTCAGACTCCCAACTGCGTGATGGATGATACAAATGCCTTTGCAACTCGTCTTAATACAAATGATATTATCCTTTCTTATTTGAATAATAATAACTTATGTTATCGGCAACTTAGGGATAGATTCTCCACTGAGTATGTTCTACTTGTGAATGTCCCTAGTTTGGTAGTAGCTCCATCCCTTACGAAGACCGGAATGAATCTCCTCAACCGATTGCAATTTGAGATTGATGGAGCCCTCTACGCATGAATATAACAGGGCCGCTCATTGAGAGTTTCGCGGGAACCTTTCTTAGCCCTCGCTATGATAGTCCTATGCCAACTCCACCCTTCCATAGGGAGGTATGGGAACTCTACGCTAGTGACATTCCCTCCTGTTATGCAATTGCGCCACGTGACCACGCGAAATCAACTGGCTTCACATTTGATTACATCTTATGTGAAGTGCTGTTTAGGAGAAGTGACTATGTTCTCCTCATTGGTAGCACAGAGGATAAGGCAGCCGAGCAACTAAGTAATATCAATGAGGAACTCCATGAGAACATTGATCTGCGAGAAGAATTTGGCATTGTAGGTTTTGAGACGGAGCAAAAGACAGAGGTAATTGCAATCTGCGAAGATGGCCACCGCTTCCGTATCCTAGCAAGAGGTGCAGAGCAGAAGATTCGAGGTGCCATGTGGAAGGGTAAACGCCCTAACCTAATCGTCTGTGATGACATGGAAGATGATGAGCAGGTTGAGAGTGTAGAACGGAGAAAGAAGTTCCGCAGGTGGTTCTTTCGAGCAGCGAAACAATCCCTCAGCAAGACTGGCCGCATCCGTGTTCATGGTACCATCTTGCATGAAGATAGCCTCCTCATGCGACTCCATAAGAATAAGACTTGGAAGGGACTCTTCTACAAGGCACATCAGGGATATGATGACTTCACTAATATTCTGTGGCCCCAGAGATGGACAGAGGCTCAGCTGAGGGAAAAGCGGCGGGAGTTCGAGGAAGATGGTGATGCAACTGGCTATGCACAGGAGTTCCTCAATGACCCGCATGATCGCAGTGATTCCTACCTAAAGAAAGAACAATTCAAAGGAATGACGGAGGATGATAAGGAGAGGGACAAACTCTTCTATGCTGGTTGCGATTTTGCTGTAAGTAAGCTAGATCATGCTAATCGCACCTCCTTCACAGTTGGGGGACTAGACCTCGATGGGATCACTAGCATAGTTGACGAGAGGGTAGATAGGTGGGATAGCGGTGAATGGATCGCAGAAATGTTCTATATACAGAAGCAATGGAATATTGATCTATGGTTCATGGAAGGTGGCGTTATATGGAACAGTGTCTCTCCCATTATTTTTCGAGAGATGAATGGACGCACTAGGAGTAATGATCTGAAGGTACTTCTAGGTGATGGAGATATTTACCTCAATATAGAAGTCATCAATCCTGTGAAGGATAAAGGTATAAGGGGTAGGGCATTCCAGCGAAGAATGAAAGCCGGTATGGTCCACTTTGATAAAGAGACAAGTTGGTATGGTGCATATGAAGAGGAATGTCTGAGATTCACCGGAGTCGCTCAAGCCCGACTAGACGACCAATTCGACAGCACAGCAACTCTCTTTTTAGGCATAGATAAACTCGGCAGCCTAGAAGAAGAGGACCTAGAAGAATCTGATGAAATAGAAGAGGAAGAACGAGAATACTACAAAACAACTGTAGGATATCGTAACTCTCAGACTGGTTATTGACTCCGAGTGTAAAAATTATTTACAGTGAGATTTCTCTACTCAAGGAACAAAAATGCTCAACCTAGATAATAAAATTGAAATCTCACAGGAGACCATAGATAGTCCCAATCTCTGTGACCTCCTCTCTGAGGAGGACCTCAAGAAGGTTGGTGAGTGGGTCTGGGATAATTACGAAAGTGATGAGAGGTCAATGGAGCCGTGGCGACGTAGGATGAGTGCGGCCCTTGACCTTGCTACCCAAATACAGAAGGATAAGAACTTCCCCTGGCCAGGTTGCAGCAATATTACCTTTCCCCTCGTTACTATTGCTGCTCTCCAATTCCATAGTCGCGCCTATCCCGCCATCCTAGATGGTCCAGACATTGTACAATGTCGAGTTATTGGCCCTGATCCTGATGGCAGTAAGTCTCAGAAAGCACAAAAGGTAAGTGACTACATGAGTTGGCAACTCATGGAAGAGGATCAATGCTGGGAACCTGATCTTGATCGAACCCTCTTAATTGTTCCAATAGTGGGGACGTGCTGGAAGAAAACCTATGTAAGTGGTGAGAAGGGTCACAATGTAAGTGAACTTGTCTTACCCCAAGACTTGGTAATCAACTACTGGGCTAAGAACGTAGAGGATAGTTGTAAGACCCATAAATTATACTTCGACCACAATAAGATTCACAGCCGTATTGTTAGTGGTACCTTTCGTGATGTGCGAGAGTGTGAGTGGTATAAGGGGGATGCTCCTCGTCCTAATAACTCAGCTGAGCAGGTTGAGCGGGACAATAGGATGGGTCTCAACCCTCCCGCACAGGCAGATAGCCGTACTCCTTTTATTCTCCTTGAGCAGCACTGTTGGCTTGACCTTGATGATGATGGTTATGCAGAACCTTGCATAGTAACCATTGAGGCAGACACCCATGAGGTGTTGAGGATTGTCTATGGGTTTAATCGTGAAGAGGATATCATCCGGCATGAAGGCAAGGATATCATCCGCATCAATTCCGTAAATTACTTCACAAAGGTTCCATTTATCCCCAATCCAGATGGCAGTATCCTTGACATTGGTTTTGGTGTTCTTCTTGGCCCTCTCAATGAAAGTGTGAATAGTGCCATCAATCAACTCTTTGATGCAGGCACAATGGCCAACACTGCTGGAGGGTTCCTCGGCAGGGGAGCTAAGATCCGAGGTGGTGTTTATAACTTCTCTCCATTTGAATGGAACCGAGTGGATTCTACTGGAGATGACCTGCGGAAGAGTATTATTCCCCTCCCTGTCCGTGAGCCAAGCAATGTAATGTTCCAATTGCTATCCCTCCTAATCAACTATACAGAGAAAGTGAGTGGCGCAGTTGATGTTGCAACAGGAGGTAATCCCGGGCAGAATACTCCCAGCACTACAATGCAGGAAATGGTGACACAGGGGCAGAAGGTCTATGCTGCTATCTTTAAGAGAATTTGGCGCTCTCTAAAACAGGAGTTCCGGAAACTTTACTATCTCAACGGCCTATATCTCCCACAAACGGGTGTGATGTTCGCTGGCAGCACAGATAACATTAGTGGGGCAGATTTCCTTGGTGATGGTAGTGGTATCGTACCTGTTGCTGATCCCAATGTAATGTCTGACCAGCAGAGGTTCCTCCAAGCACAAGCCCTTATGAATGTTGGCCGTGGTAATCCTCTCTATAATCAGGATGCTATTAATACTCGTTATCTGAAGGCTCTGAAGATCCACGACATTCCCACCCTTTACTATGGCGAACAAGCCCTAATGAGTGGCAAGGTTCCACCGCCTCGTCCGACTGAGAAGGTCCAGGTAGAGATGCTCAAGGCACAGGTTCAGATGAAGAATCTGGAATGGAAGAAGCTCCAGTATATGAGTTCCCTCTATGAGCAGCGCCGCCTTAATGAGGCCAAGATAGTTGAATTATATGCCCAAGCAGCACTACTAGAGAAGCAAGCAGGAGGTGTAGAAGCTGCAAATAATATTGCAGCCTTCCAGGCAAAGATAGGCGCCCTTAAACTAATGCAAGATGGCATCAATAATCAAATAAATGCAATGGGAGAAGAAGGTGGACAGCAAGACACAGGAACGACTGAGCAAGGTGGAGCAGGAGCTATTCAAGGAATGGAAGGACCACCCAGTAACCAATCTCTTGTTCCAATGGGCCAGTGATAAGAGGGAGGAGTTGAAGGACGCTTGGGCAGGGGGTGCCTTCATGGGGCCATCCATTGAGGAATGTACAATTAGGAACGCAGCCGCACAAGGTGCAGCAAGTATCCTGAATGATATCCTGAACATCAGTTATGAGGAATTCAATAATGATTAATGGTAGTGGTCTCATCCCAAGGGGCAGGGCAGTTCTCATCAAGCCCTATGAACCGGCAAAGAAGGCAGGCCTCATTGTTATCCCAGAATCCGCTAGTGTCAATATGCAATCCGTGGAACAAAGGGCAATTGTGGTTGCAGTAGGTTCTTCATGTTGGATTGACGAGAAGGAACCTCGTGCTAATCCTGGCGATCATGTCCTAGTGAGTGCCTATGCCGGTTATATGGCAAAGGGCCCTAGTGATAATGAGCAGTATAGGTTTGTAAACGACCGAGATATCTTTGCAGTAATTGAAGGAGGCAGCCATGAGTGAGCAGGTTGAAAACCAAGAAGTTGAGCAGGAAGAGATTGACGAAGCTACTGAAAGCGAAGCCCGGGAGATGGGATGGGTTCCTCTTGAAGAGTTCCACGGCAACAAAGAAAAGTGGACTCCTGCAACCGAATGGGTTGAGAGGGGCAAGAATATTCTTCCCATCTTGCGGGAGAATAATAAGCGCCTCAAGAAAGACCTCTTGACACGGGATGAAAAGATTGCTAATCTTGAACGTGCAATCACCGACAGTCAAAAAGCCGTTTCTGCCCTACAGAAAACCTATGCTGAGAATACAAAGAGGGAAGTAGAGAATGCGAAGAGGGAACTTCGTGAGCAGATTAAATTAGCCCGGGATGTTGGCGACACAGATACGGAATTGGAACTACAGGATAAGTTGAGCGACCTCCGGCAATCGGAGGCTAACGCGAAGAAGGAAGAGGAAACACCTCCACAGACAGATCAGGATTGGCGCAAGCAATACCCTGAACTTGCGAAGTGGCAAACTGAGAACTCCTGGTATGGTGATTTCTCCAATGCTGAAAATCGCAAACGTACTCGTACCATCAACCGTATCATGGAAGATATGAGGGATGATGGGGATACCAGTAGTGGTACGGAGTTCCTCAACAAAGCCCTATCTGCACTGGAGGAAAAAGAAGAGAGCACACAGACTACTGCAAAGAAGGTTGCCAACCGTGTTGAAGGTGGAACATCCTCTCGCAGCAGTAGTAGTGGTAGGGCCTTCGACCGACTCCCCAAGGAAGCAAAAGAGATTGCAAAGGAACAGGCAGAGGACTTTGTTGGCCCTGGCAAAATGTTCAAGACCAATAAGGAATGGGAAGATTACTATGCAGTGCAGTATGGAGAATAACAATGGCCATTGATAAGAACAATCCTGCGAATGATAAGAAAGATGGTGGTCTCCAACTGCCTAAGGGTTATCGCCCCATGTCTGTTGGGCAGCGCCGTTTGGAGGTTCCACCCATCGATGGCTATCACCTTCATTGGTTCCGAGGCTCCTCTGCCAATCTCATCCGTGCCCAGCAGGCTGGATATGAGTTCGTAGATAAGGATGAAGTATCCCTCAATGATTTCGATATCGCTGGAGGTGGCGATGGCAGTAAGGGTACTGATCTAGGTACCCGTGTATCCGTCATCAGTGGCGACGATGTAGGTCAGGAAGGTCAAGCAGGTAGGTTGTACCTAATGAAGTGCAGGCAAGAACTATATGAATATGCGCAAGGACTCCTTGCCAAACAGGTCGATCTAACTGCCGAAGCTCTTCGAGGTGGTAATGTTGGCGCAGGTCAAGGTGGTGAGAACCGCGTTGATACTAGCAAACGCTACCTCAAAGAGATGAAGGCACCTCTCTTGACTCGTAAAAATTGATAGGATAACAAAATGGCCAATGCAAATCGTCCCAGTGGCCTGTCTCCTGTAAAGCATCTCACCGGTGCGCCCTTCAACGGACAGGCTAATATCTATCAGATCGCGGCTGCTGATACCCATGGCTATGCCATTGGGGATCCGGTTGTTAGTAGCGGTAGCGGTGATGCCAACGGTGTTCCTGGCATCACCCTCGCAGCTGCAACCGGTGCCATCCGTGGTGTAATCGTAGGTCTCGGTACCAGTGAATCTGGCATCTTCAATCCCAATAACCTTAACCAGACCATTCGGCCTGCCGCAGCGCAGACGACTGATTGGTATGCCATGGTTGCCGACTCTCCTGACCTCTTGTTTGAGGTACAGGAAGTTAGTGGGGGCACTCAGCTTGCCGCTGCTGATATTGCCCTGAATACCAACCTTCTCGTTGGTACTAACAATGGCTTCCAATCTGGCTGGCTGCTTGATAATGCCACAAAGGGAACCACCGCAACGTTGCAGGTGCGCCTGATGGGACTCTCCCGTCGTAGTGATAATGCCTTCGGAGCCTATGCAAAGTGGCTCGTGAAGATCAATAACCATGAACTGTCTGCCGGTACGGCGGGTCTGTAAGGAGAATAGAGTATGGCAGGCGTAATTAATACTGGTACCCACCCGAAACTCCTCTGGCCCGGCATTCATGCCACTTGGGGACAAATCTATGAGGCTCATCCCAAGGAGTATGAGGACCTCTATGAGGTGGAGAGTAGCAAGAAGGCCTATGAACAGGATGTTCAGGTTACGGGATTTGGTCTCGCAACTGTGAAGGGACAGGGTGCCCCTGTTCAGTATGACAGTGAGGAGCAGGGTTTCGTCAGCACCTATACTCACGTTGCATATGCCCTGGGTTACATTGTGACGTATGAGGAGTTGCAGGACAATCTGTATAAGGAAGTAGCAAGTCGTCGCGCTAAGGCGAATGCCTTCTCGATGAATCAGACCATCGAGACGGTTGCAGCCCTGCCGTATAATGATGCCTTTACGGGAAACTACTATCTAAATGCAGATGGACAGCCCCTCATCTCCGCCTCGCATGTGCAGGTCTCTGGTGGTACCTTCAGCAACCGGTTGACTCCCGATGCCGACCTGAGCGAAGCTGCCCTGGAAGATATCAACATTCAGATCATGCAGATGACGATGGATCGGGGCTTGAAGATTGCTGCGATGGGTCAGTCCCTGCACATTGCGCCGAGTGAGTGGTACAATGCAAACCGCATTATGAAGTCTGTCCTGCAGAATGACACGGCCAATAATGCGATCAATGCTCTCAAGGCAACGAATGCATTCCCGAAGGGGATCCAGCTCAACCATTACTTCACCAATCCGCAGGCATGGTTCGTTCGTACTAATGTGCCGAATGGTATGACGATGTTCTGGAGGAACAAGCCGGAGTTTGAACAGGATAATGACTTCGATACCAAGAATGCCAAGGCTGCCTGTTATATGCGATTCTCCCTCGGCAACACGGATCCTCGTGGTATTTACGGTAGCAATGGTCCCTGATAGGAGAGTGTGATGGCTACTAAGAAAGGTGGTATCAGGACTACAGGGAGCTATCACGGGAAGAGTAATAAGTTGGGGTATGGAGGCCGAGCTGCGCAGTTGAAGGCAAAAGGAGTTCCTGGCGGTGTTATTGGCGAACTCGCTCGCCGAGCGCATGCTGCCCCAGGACAGACCAACTACCATGGGAAGCGTGGTAAGAAGAAGTAATAAAATGGAGTGTAAAAAATATTTACACTCGGTATAAACGTCCACTCCATTCAAGGAAGAATGGAGCAGGACGCCACCATTGGCGTTAATACCGGAGAAATAAAATGTCTGCACCTACTCGCATCACCTCTGGCTTCACCCAAGCTGCATCCTTCCAGCCCCTCGGAAATATTGGGATTCCTGATCCCTTCTTCTACGCCACCTTTGAGGATGACTTCATCCCGTATGTGGCAGGTTACTATACGGTGACCGCCAGCGGAGGTGCCGTTGCAGCTTACGGTACTCTCCCCAATGGCCGTGTGGGATTTACCACCGCTGCTACCGCTGCTAGCTTTCCTGAGATCCAGTTGGCCACCGCTAACTTCCAGTATGTTGCCGGGAAGAAGTTGGCCTTCCTGACTCGCATTCAGCTTACTAATGTTACCACGCAAACTCTTGTCGCAGGTCTCATTACTTCTGGTAATGTTGATCCTACTACCATTACTAATGGTATCTACTTTAGTAAGGCTGCAACATCTACCAATCTTGTTCTCAACGTAGTGAATGCCAGCACGGTTATTGGTAGCACCACCATCACCGGTGCCCTGACCAATGCTACCGACATTGATCTTGGTTTCATGGTTGATCGCCTGGGGAATATCAAGGCATTTGTGGGGGCAAACCTAGAGGGATTCAAGAGGCAGAATACTGCCATCCTTGGCCCCAATGCCGGTATCAGTGCGGCGTCATTGACGGGAGCCATCCCCACAACCGCTATTGCTCCCACCCTTGCAATGGGTAATGGTACTACTGCTGCGGCCATTGCAGGCTATGCTGACTTCCTGTTCGCTGCACAGGAGCGCTAATCATGGCTGGTATTAATCCTGCAAATGTAAGTACTCAGGTACTTCGAGACGGTTATAGGAATTTTGTTATCCGTCTATCTGGGGAAGCTACTGTTGGTACTGATACAGATCAGAGTCCGCTCAGTCTAGTTAATGTTGCAAATCTTAATCCTCCATGCACGGCAATCCGTGTAGATAGGGTAAAATTCTCCTTACCCAACGGGTCTCCTCTTGATATTAGTTTATGGTGGGAAGCTACCACTAATCAACAATTTTGGGGTATGTCTGGAGGTGATGATAATGATTTCTGGAACTTTGGTGGCTTGACTAATAACGCTGCCCCAGGCGCTACCGGAAATATCTTATGGGGGGCTAGTGGTCTCACCGGAAACACTACGGAGGGTAATGTAGTACTTACATTCGCAATAATTGTTGAATGCACGAAGCTCCATGTAAAATATCCCCTGTGAGGTGATGGATGGCCACCAGTGTATCCAACAATGCCTACGGTATCATCTGTGATGCCATGGTAGATGCTGGTCTCCTGCAGAAGGGTGATAGGCCAGATAGTGATGACCTTGCGGTTAATATGCGCCGTCTTAATGACATCATTAACTTGTGGCAGACGCAGGGACTTAAGTTATTCCTTCAGGAAGAAGTCAATGTCCCGTTGACAGTAGGCCAAACTCAATACGTTTTGGGTCCAACAGGTCCGGCAGTGGTAATGGCCCGACCTCCTCGCATTCTCCAAGGATTCATTGTAACCACTGGAAGTAATGTGAGGAGGCCTCTTGTCAATATCAGCAGGGATGAATGGGAACGTCTCTCTCAAATTACTGGTAATGACGGGCAGATTAATAGCTTCATGGTAGACAAGCAGGCAGCACAAACCAACCTTAATCTGTGGCCAGCCCCGGATAGTGTGGAGGTATTGAATACTGCAACATTCCTCATGCAAATCCAAGCTCCCAATCCTATCTTCCTAACCGATCAGGTGGGATTCCCGCAGGAGTGGAGGATTGCCCTTCGATGGGGACTTGCAGATGATATCTGTACGGGGCAGCCGGATTCCATCATGAGCAGGTGCGCTCAGAATGCCAAACGCTACCGAGATGCCTTAGAGGACTGGGATGTTGAAGATGCTCCTACCATGTTCAATGTTGATAGTAGGACGTATCAAGGATATGGGAGATTTAAATAATGGCACAAGCAAAGGCCAGTCAAGTTCCCATTCGCATCCCCC
>Ga0134128_10000782_pt1 | contig 43167 bp, 37 predicted proteins | sample KB31754_FD_96462 | JGI IMG/M metagenome (GOLD analysis project Ga0134128, IMG submission 96462) | Terrestrial soil microbial communities with excess Nitrogen fertilizer from Kellogg Biological Station, Michigan, USA - KB3-175-4 | ecosystem: Environmental > Terrestrial > Soil > Unclassified ...
AGGCTGCGACCACCGCGGCGCCCGCTCCCACGGCTTCGGAGACGCCATGGCCCACCTATGTCTCCACCGAGACGCCCGCGGAATTTGTTCCTGCCAGTGCCCAAGGCAACGCCACGGCCGCCAACGGCAAGGCGGAGCTGAGCGTCCCCGCGGCGTCCTCGAACGGCTTCGGGCTGATGACCTGGATGGTCATGCTCCTGGGCGTGACTGTGCTTGCCGGGCTGGGCGTGGGCATTTACGCTATGACGCGCACGCGGGGCCAGCACCGGGGTTAATCCCTGTCAGCCGTCCGGCAGCGGTCCGGCCTGCCTCCCCGCACGGGCCCAACACCGGCCCGGCACAGGTCCGGTACCGGTCCGGCGCCCCGCGTGCCGCCGTCGTCAGTCTTCGAAGTCGCTGTCCGGCAGCACGCCGCCCTCAAGCATCTTGATGGTGGCCGTGTCGGTGGAGAGCATGATGGCGTCCTCGTCGCGGCGGTAGCGCAGGATCGTGTCAATGTAGGACTGCACGGCCTCGGCGAGGGGCACATTGCGCTCCTCCTGCTGCGACACGTACCAGCGGTGCTCCAGCACTTCGTGGACCACCTCGGCCGGTTCCAGCTTTCCGCCGAGCTCGCGCGGGATGGCCCGGACAATCGGCTCGAAGATGGAGCTGACCCAGTTGTGGGCACTGATCTCCTCATCCACCACAGTGCCGGAGTCCGCCCGGAACGAGTCCATGTCGTTGAGCAGGCGGCGGGCCTGGTTTTCCTGGGCGTCAATGCCGGTGAGGCGGAGCAGGCGGCGCTGGTGGTGGCCGGCGTCGACCACCTTGGGCTGGAGCTGGATGGTGGAGCCGTCCGGGGTGGTCTTGATGGCGTATTCCTCGACGTCGAAGCCCAGCTCGTTCAGGCGGCGGATGCGCGCGCCCACGCGCCAGCGGTCCTCCAGTTCGAAGGATTCCTTTTCGGTGAGCTCGGCCCACAGGCGCCGGTAGCTTTCCATGATGAGTTCGCTGGTGGCCACGGGGTCCACCTTCTCCTCGATGAGCCCGCCTTCGAGCAGGTCCATGAGCTCCCCGGCAATGTTGACGCGGGCAATTTCAAGGTCGTATTCGCGCTGGCCGGTGGACAGGTCCGGGTAGAGCTCGCCCGTTTCCGCATCCACCAGATAGGCCGCGAAGGCGCCGGCGTCGCGGCGGAAGAGCGTGTTGGACAGGGAGACGTCACCCCAGTAGAAGCCCACCAAGTGGAGGCGGACCAGCAGCAGGGCCTGGGCGTCGATGAGGCGGGTCAGGGTGTCCCGGCGCAGTTTCTGGGAGAACAGGGCACGGTACGGCAGCGAGAACTTCAGGTGCCTGGTGACCAGCACCGGATCCAGCGGGGCGCCGTTGGCCGTGGTGCGGCCCGTGATGACGGCAACGGGCTCCACGCAGGGCACGTCCAGCCGGGCCAGCTTGCGCAGCATGTGGTATTCGTGCCGCGCCACATGCTCCGAGGTTTCCTTGATGGCAATGACGGAGCCGTCAAGGTGCGCAAAACGGACCACGTGCCGGGAGATGCCGCGGGGAAGGGCCGCCAGGTTCGCCTGCGGCCAATCCTCCAGCCTGATGTGCCAGGGCAGGTCCAGCAGGCCCGGATCGGCGGCCGCGGCCGTAATGTTCAAGGACCCCATGACCTGTGCCGGCGGGGCCGGGCGGCGCGGCAGCTTCCCTATTTGCTCGAAGTCTGTGGGCTCGTGGTTCCACTGGGCGCCGGGTGAGTCAGTCATGGGCCAATTCTCTCTTAAACGGGGCGGCGCGGCTGCCTGGTGGACGTGAATCCATCAGGCAGCCGCGCCGCACGGGGTCTCGACGCGCTCGCAGAGCTCGCTGCTCGACCACCGGGCCGGGGTCTCGACGCGCTCGACCCCCGGGTTAGTTGCTGACGACGCTCTCGTTGCCGAGGCGCAGGCCGGAGGTCGCATCGAACAGGTGAACGTGGCCAACCTGCGGGCGGACGTGGATGGTGTCGCCCTTCATCGGTGGGCGGCGGCCGTCAACACGGACCACCATGTCGCGCTCGTTGCCGTCGATGGAGGCGTGGCCGTAAACGTAAGCATCGGCACCCAACTCCTCAACGACGTCGGCCTCAACAGCCAGGCCCTCGCCTGCGCCAACGATTTCGAGGTCCTCCGGGCGGACACCGACGGTGACAGTGTTGCCCGCGGCTGCGCCGAGGACGTCGGACTTGACCGGGTAGATGGCGCCGCCGAACTTCACGCCGCCGTCCACTACGGGCAGTTCCAGCAGGTTCATGGCGGGGGAGCCGATGAAGCCGGCCACGAACACGTTCTTAGGTGTGTCGTAGAGGTTGCGGGGGGTGTCAACTTGCATCAGCAGGCCGTCCTTGAGCACGGCAACGCGGTCACCCATGGTCATGGCCTCGACCTGGTCGTGGGTCACGTAGACGGTGGTGACGCCCAGGCGGCGGGTCAGGGATGCGATCTGGGTGCGGGTCTGCACACGCAGCTTGGCATCAAGGTTGGAAAGCGGCTCATCCATGAGGAAGACCTGCGGGTTGCGGACGATGGCGCGGCCCATGGCAACGCGCTGACGCTGGCCGCCGGAGAGTGCCTTCGGCTTGCGGTCAAGGTAGGCCTCAAGGTCAAGGAGCTTGGCGGCTTCCTTCACGCGGGTGGCGCGCTCTTCCTTGGAAACGCCGGCGATCTTCAGGGCGAAGCCCATGTTGTCTGCCACGGACATGTGCGGGTACAGCGCGTAGTTCTGGAAGACCATGGCGATGTCGCGGTCTTTCGGCGGAACGTCGGTGACGTCGCGGTCGCCAATGAGGATGCGGCCGGAGTTGACGTCTTCCAGGCCGGCGAGCATGCGCAGGGAGGTGGACTTTCCGCAACCGGAGGGGCCAACGAGGACGAGGAATTCGCCATCGGCAATGTCAATGTTGAGCTTGTCAACAGCGGGCTTCGTGGTGCCCGGGTACAAACGCGTAGCGTTGTCGAAAGTTACTGTAGCCACAGTAATAATTCCCTTCATCGGCAGGTACGTGCCGAACGATCCGTAGTGAATGGTTTGTTTTATTCAGTTATTCGTCCCGCCATTCACCTGGGCAGTCCACCCGGGCGCGATGCGGGACGATGTATGAAGTATGACACATCGGGGCAGTGGCGTGCGTCACTGTTACGCAGGTGCAGGCTTCCAGCGGGCCCGGGCAGCTGCCAGGAGCTCCAAAACGGCCGGGAGCTGCCCGGGGGATTCCAACCGGAACCGGGCTGAACTGTCCCCGGGGCCGACCTTGATTCCCACATCCCCGTGGTGCAGGGCGGAAAAGCCGTGCTCGTCGGTGACGTCATCCCCGGCGAAGATGACGGCGGTGGCGCGGGTGGCCTCACGCAGCATGGCCAGGCTTTGGCCCTTGTCGGCCCGGACCACCGAAATTTCCAGCACCATCTTGCCCTCGGAGAGGAACAATCCCGGCTGGCCCTCCGCGGCCTGGCGGACTTCGGCGACGGCGGCTGCCGCGGCTTGCGCTGCAGCCTGCCGGTAGTGAAGCACGACGCCGGCCGGCTTGCGTTCCAGGACCGTCCCGGGGTGGGCGTCCACCGCCTTTTGCACGCTGGCCACGGCCCGTTGCAGGGCCAGCTGCTGTTCGTTGTCCAGTGCCAGTCCGGGGGATTCGGGCCCCAGCCACACCTCGGCGCCGTGGCTGCCCACCAGCAGCGCCTGTTCGGGGGGCGCCGCCACGGCGCGCAGGCTCGCGAGTGCGCGCCCCGAGACGAGTGCCGCCGTCGTGCCTTCCAGGCCGGCCAGGACCGCAAAGGCTGCGGCAGCGGCAGGCAGCGGGCGGGCGTCCTGGGCGCGGGAGACCAGGGGGGACATGGTGCCGTCAAAGTCCATGGCCACCAGCAGCCGGTCGGTGCGGGCAATGCGGAGCACGGCTTCCTCGAGCTGGGGATCGATTGCTGCCTCAGCGGTCATCGCGCACGGCCTCGTTGGCCAGCGTGGACAGGAAGTCACTGCTCCAGCGCTGGACGTCGTGGGCGAGGATTTGCTTGCGCATGGAGCGCATGCGGCGGCTGGACTCCCGCGGCGGCAGGTTGATGGCGCGCGTGATGATGGCCTTTAGTCCGTCAATGTCGTGCGGATTGACCAGCAGCGCCTGCTTGAGCTGGTCTGCGGCGCCGGTGAACTCGGAGAGGACAAGTGCTCCGGTGTTGTCGGCGCGGGCGGCCACATACTCCTTGGCCACCAGGTTCATGCCGTCGCGCAGGGAGGTGACCAGCATGACGTCGGAGGCCAGGTACAGGGCCACCATCTCCTCCACCGGGTAGCTGTGGTGCAGGTAGCGGACGGCGGTGTTCAAAATGGTGTCGAATTGGCCGTTGAGCCGGCCCACCATGCCCTCGACTTCCTCGCGAAGCAGCCGGTAGGACTCCACGCGCTCGCGGCTGGGGCTGGCCACCTGAATGAGGGCGGCGTCCTCAACCTTGATGACGCCGTCGAGCAGGAGTTCGCCGTAGGCCTTGAGCCGGTGTGTGATGCCCTTGGTGTAGTCAAGCCGGTCCACGCCGAGGAGGATGGTCTTCGGGTTGCCCAGGTCCTCCCGGATTTGCCGGGAGCGGGCGATGATGTCCGGGCGCGCGGCCAGTTCCTGGATCTGGCCGGCGTCGATGGAGATGGGAAACGGCTCGGCCCGGGCAATGTGGCTGATGGCGCCGTCGGCGTCGCCCACGTGGACCTGCTGGGCCTTGACGCTGGCACCGAGGAAGCGGCGGGCCGAGCGCAGGAAATTTGCGGTGTCGCCGGGGCGCTGGAAGCCGATCAGGTCCGCGCCGAGGAGCCCGTTGATGATGGCCTGGCGCCAGGGCAGCTGGGCAAAGATTTCCGGCGGCGGGAACGGGATGTGGTTGAAGAAGCCGATGCGCAGGTCGGGGCGGAGCTGGCGCAGGTAGCGGGGCACCAGCTGGAGCTGGTAGTCCTGGACCCATACGGTGGCGTTCTGCGCGGCGGCGCCGGCGGCGGCCTCGGCGAACCGCCTGTTCACTTTGCGGTAGGCGTCCCACCAGGTGCGGTGGAATTCCGGAGGGGCGATGACGTCGTGGTACAGCGGCCACAGGGTGGAGTTGGAGAAGCCCTCGTAATACAGCTCGACTTCGTCATTGCTGAGGGGGACGGGGATGAGGTCCATGTTCTCGTGGTGGAACGGGGCCAGGGTTTCATCGGGTGCGCCGTGCCACCCAACCCAGGCGCCGTCCCGGGACGCCATGACCGGTGCCAGGGCGGTGACCAGACCACCGGGGGAGCGCCGCCAGCCGTCGCCGCCGTCGTCGGTGGAAACACGGTCAACCGGCAGCCGGTTGGAGACGACGAGAAAGTCGGAGAGGCCGTGGAGGGGCTCTGGCGCGCTTTTCACAGGCTGCTGGGTCTGCAACTTCTCAGGCAAATGTCGCTCCAATGCGTAGGCGGCTGGTAAAGGTCAGCTTGATTGTCAGCTTAGCGGGTGGGGCGGGGGCGCGGGTGGACTGTGTGGGGTGGGGGGCCAAGCAGGCTCCAAGGTTTGTCCCTTAGGATTATTGACTAGTTGCTATCGCGGCCATTCGGCCATGCCCACGGACCTGAGGAACTATGAGCCCCCAAAACGAACCACGGTTGACGAAAGCCCAACGAACGGCCCAGGCCCGCGAAAAGGCCAGGATTATTCGCGAGGCCCAGCTGAAGAAGGACAAGCGCAACAGCTGGCTGCTCCGTGGCGGTGTGCTGGCGGCGGCAGTGGCCATTGTGGTCATCATTGCGCTGGTGATCATCCAGAACAACGCCAACAATGCCCCTGTGGCCGCGTCCGGTCCCGTGCCGGCAAACACGAATGCCTATGGCGGCATCACGTTTGGGAAGAACGGGGTGCTGGTCAAGCCGGTCACCACCGAGGCGTCTGTGGACATTAAGAATGCGCCGGCCCAGCCCACTGCCCAGGCGACGGCGGCGACGGGGCTGGATGCCATTGGCGTCAAGGCGTCGGCCTCTGGCCAGCCCGTCCAGACGGTGATTTACCTTGATTTCCTGTGCCCGCATTGCAATGAATTTGAAAAGACGTACGGCGCGCAGCTGAAGACGTGGCAGGACGAGGGCAAGATTACGGTGGAATACCGCCCCCTGAACTTCCTGAACCGCTTCTCCTCCGGGACCAACTACTCGGCCCGTGCAGCGGCGGCGGCGGCCTGCGTGGCGAACACCTCGCCGGATAAGTACAAGGCATTCGTGGATGCGCTGTTTGCAGACCAGCCGGCCGAAAACAGCAAGGGGCTGGACAACGCCACGCTGAAGAAGATGGCGACGGATGCGGGGTCTGCCGACATTGGCAGCTGCGTTGATGCAAAGACGTACCGCCCGTACGTTGAGTACACCAGTGCGCTGGCCACTGGCCACGGCATCAACGGCACGCCCACCGTGTTCATGGATGGCAAGCAGTATTCCACCGGAACGTTCACGGACTTCGCAAACGCCATTTTGACTGCGAAGAAGTAGAGGGTTCTTGTTGGGGGCGACGCTCCGGTTGGTTTTGCTGACCTTGGTGCGCTTGCTACCTTGCTGACCTTGCTGCCGGCCCCTGCGCATCCCGCGCAGGGGCCGGTTTTCATTTTCCGGCGGCTCCTACGGTAACCTTGTCTAGCGCTTGATTGCGTCTGCCTCCTTAGCTCAGCTGGCCAGAGCACCGCTCTTGTAAAGCGGGGGTCGTCGGTTCGAATCCGACAGGGGGCCCACAAACTCCGGAATCTAGCGGTTCTTGGAAGTGTGAATGGCCCCGAATCGGGGCCATTTCAACTTAACTCATTAAAAACTCATTAAATTGGGCCCTCTTTTGGCTGTTGAGGGCTCTTCAATTGTGGCTGATTTCCGTCTTTAGTCGAGGGTCTGGGTAGCGTTGCCACACGCATGGACTCATTCGTCTTCGTTGTCTCTGGAGCCCGCGGCCTTGGTCGGTGCCGGAGGCGTGTCGGCCGCCCCTTCAGGCAATGTGCCGAAGCCGTCGAGAACCGAGCGGGTATCCAGTGCTTCCTTGTACTCTTCGATGTAGTGCTCCTGCGTCATCGCAATTTTTGAGTGCCCGAGCTGATAGGCGGCTGCTTCGGCGCCCATGGCTCTCGCGATGGCGGTGGCGTTTGACTTCCTCAAGGTCCTGAATGTCACCCAGTCATAGCCTATGGAGTTTGCGGCCTTGCGCCAGACCTTGCCGACGTTGTTGGCATCGCAGATGGTTCCGGTGGATGACGGAAAAATCAGATTCGTGAGATTTGGTGAGTTGGTGACTTGTTGGTGTGCGAGCCTGTTTCGAAGGGCGACAACGAGGAATGCCGGAAGCACTACTCGGCGGACGCCATGTCTGGACTTGGGATGATTCTGGATCCGCACTCCGCCGCTCGTAGTCCGGATGACCGTGGCATGGATGAAGGCTGTGGGCGGATCGGATTCCAGATCGAGATCCCCCCAGTGGAGGGCCAGGAGTTCGCCGGGACGCAGCCCTGTACCGACTAGGAAGTCTGCGATTTCATGGAGTTCCTGGGTACGTGGCCTGCCGAGGGCTGGTTCCTGCTCCCAAGCGATGAGCTTGTTGCGAAGGTCTTGATACTGCGCCATGTTCAGCGCCTGGGGCTTCGCCGTGGAGTTCTTGGGAATGGAAACGCCAACGACGGGATTGATCTTCACTGCGTCGTGTCGCAAGGCCACCTTGAACATCCAGGACAATACCGCGCCGCAGGACCTGGCGGTTGACGAGCCGACATCCGCGACCAACGACCGGATGAAATGGTCAACCACTCCTGAAGTGACTTCGCTGATGCGAACCGAGCCGAGAGCGGGCTGGATGTATTTTTTCACGCAGTATGAGTATTTGTCCTTCGTTCGGTCTGCCTTGTCGGAGGCTTCCATCTCAACCAGGAACACATCGATGAGCTTGTTAATCCTGTCCATCGCCGAGACGAGCCCATTGCGGGGTGTCTGGCGTTCCTTCAATTTCACTTGGATGTTGCGCTGGGCCTCAGCAGACGATGAACCACGTGCTTCTACCAGCCGCAGTACGCCATCCATGTCGCGGTAGTAGGCGCGGGCGCGCCAAGAACGGGGTGTCATCCGCTTGGTCCGGATAACACCCCAGTTTCCCAACGGGATGGGCAACCTGGCCATGGTGGTTCCCCTGCTTGTCGGGGTTCTTACGGATCCGATCGGAGCGACAGCCAGGCTTCAAAGTCTGCTCTGCTGATACGCAGATGCCGGCCGATTCGGTAGGCATGGGGTCCAATTCCTTTAGCGCGCCACTGGTAGAAAGTTTGCAGCGGGATGTCCAGTTCCTTGCAGATCTCGGTTGGCGACATCCATTCGGTGGTGGCGGCTTCGGACCGCAGCTGGTGATCGGTGTGAAGGGTCATCGGAGTGCCTTTCCTATGGGTCAGCCGAATAATCGTCGGTGGCCAATTGTGTTCGTAGCACTCTCATAGTCAGGGAAGCGGGGAACAATATGACTGAAAATCAGTCGGGGTGGAAGGCTGCTCAAAGCTTGAGGCCAAGGAATTGGTGCGCCCGTGCCATTTCCTGGAAAATCTCGGGGACGCGCGCAGCAAAGTCCGGATCGATGCGTCCGTCGGTGGGCACGATACGGGTCACGATGCCACGGCTAACAAGGAACGTGATCTCGCGGTGAGTGACCCTGCTGGACAGGCCCAGGGCGGAGGCGATGTGTGCCACCGAGCATGGACCCTCGGTCACCAGCATGTGTAGGATTCGGCTCCGCGTGAGATGCATTAAGATTGAGGGTTCCATGGGTAACACTCCTGCGCCGCGTGGACAGATCGTATTGGACCCGTCCATTCTGAATAATTTACTCTCACCCGTCCATGGTGTAAACGGCCCCGAACAACATGAGTAAATGCAACTTGGCATGGCAAAGTGCCCTGCGGTTCGCGATCCTGCGGAAGCGGGGCAACACGGAGCGACTTCTTGCGGTGCTGAAAGCTGGCGACAATACTGGAGGAAACGCGATGGAGTCCGGGAACCTGGATCCGTCCACGCTTTGATCGTAAGGAACTTGGCATGACCGCTGGACGAAGTGGGACGCCTGAGCCGATTTCGCCCCAGGTGGCCCTGGCCAGGCGCCTGAACTTGCTTTTGGATGCAGCGGCTGAAAAGCGCGGCACTGCGGTCACGTTCCGTGAGGTCAAGGAAAAGCTTGCCGAGCACGGGGTTGGCATGTCCCGGGCCAGGTGGTTCTACATGAAGGATGGCACGGGTGCGCTGGTTCGGGACAAAAGGGTCCTGACGGCACTTTGCGAAATGTTCGACGTCGACCCGTCGTTCCTGCTCGACATGGACTCAGATGCACTTCCCGAGAGCATCCAGGCTCGCCTCGACTTCGTGAGGGCGTTGCGGGCTTCGCGGGTGCAGGCCTTTGCGGCCCGAACACTGGCTGACGTTTCGCCGGAAACCCTGCATGCCATTACCGAGTTCCTCAATCGCGACATTTCGGCCCATGCCGCCGGGTTTAGCGCTCGGTCAGATAGCGAAGATGGGCTTCCATAAGGGCCTTGATCCCTTCGGGGTTCGCTGAATACCGCGGCGCCCGGCCGTGCCGGCGTCCCGGTTCCACGTCCGCAGTCACGGCACCAGCGTCCTCCAGAAGTACCAGGTGCTTGGCAACGCTCGCCTCGCTGGCACCCACGTTGGCAACGATGTCGCCACGTGCGGAGGGTCCGTGTTCCAGCAGGTAGCGGATGATTTCAGTGCGCGCCAAGTTGCCGAAGGTGAACACGGCCACTTCGATTTCTTGGGGCCAATCCTTGGCTACTGGACGCGTTATTCGAGGCATGCCCTCATTCTGCCTCATAGTTATCAACAAGGTAAGATTGATCCCTTGACAATATATCTTTGATGCTCGCAAACTAGTCTTACGACACTTTGAACAGGGTTGCGAATAATCATTGATCGAGCCCGGCCTGCTAATTCCGGTTCCGGCCGGAACGATTCTGCCGCCATCCCGGTGGCTCCAGGACCGCCAGCACGACATCCGCCACGGGTGCCGCGCATACTATCCAATCAACGCGCGAAGCGGTGATCATGATGGGTCCACGGACCAGTGAAGAAGTTGAAGCATTTGCAAGGGGGACGCTTGACAGGTCCCTGACCCGGCCTCCGGTGCCGGACATTCCCGTTGACCAGCTGATGCGGGCCGTCGAGGGGGTTCGCGCCTACGTCGGCTCCCACTTGTCACGTTACGGCCTGTTCCAGGACTTGGACGATGTCCTGCAGGACATCCGGGTCGCGGCGTGGGAAGGAACGGTGCGGGGGACCTATCAGGCCATTCCCGACGTGAAATTTGATGCCTGGGTGCAGGGGATTGCCTGCAACCTGTGTGCCGACCACCTCCGGAGGAGCATTGCCAAGTCTACAGTTCCCTTCGTCGACTACCCCGAGCGCGGAGTCCACGACGTGGCAGACCTGGGACTGATGCGCCGCCCGGATCCGGTATCAGAGGAGGCCACCGGCGGTGTTTGGGCCGCCGACATCCTGCGCATCGTGAAGGCACACGTGTCCGACGGTATTTGGGACCTGGCCATGGAAAACGTGTTGCGTCCGTCGCGGTATGGAGATCCGGACAACGTTCGTGTCGCTGACAGCAAGCATTGGCATGCCCTGACCGTGGTTCGCCAGATGGCCGTGGCGGTGAAGAACGCCATGGACGTCGATCCCAGGACGGTAGAGGATCTGCCATCACTCCGGGAAGCGTCCGTGGAGTCGCTGCCGACTCCTCTGCTCCAACTCATTGCCAAGCGGGTTGTCGTGCCGGGCTTCAAGGGCAGGGAACGTGCGGCGGCAGCCGCTGCCGTCGGGCAAGAGTCGGGGGTCAGTGCGAGGTATGTCGAAGTCCAGGTTGGCCTCGTTCGCGGCATGATTCACGCAGTGGAAGAAGTCCTGCGCTCCGGTACCGGCATCGAGGGTCCCGTCATCCACAGCCGGGCCAAGCGCCCGCGCGCCGCCGCGGCGAAGGGCCTTGACCACCCGATGACGAGCCACAGTCATGTTCCAGAAGTCGCTAAATCATAGGCGTTCAGCCGGCCGGTTCCGGCGGTGGGTCCTGCTGTTTATCGCTGCGGCCGCCATCGCCGGAATCGCCGCGGTGCTGTCGATCAGGACACCCAATACTGCAACCGGGACCACGGCCCCGGCGCCGCCGAGCTCGACACGGGCGACGTCCCCGCAGACCTCTGCAGGTGCCACCCAACGTTCGACGGCGGCCACCCCGCCTCCGGACGCGGCACCAGTCCCCGAGGGGGAACCATCCACGCTGGACTTCCGCCTGCTCGCCGCGGCGGCGGCCCGCGCCGTCTACACCTGGGACACGCGCACCGCCACCTACTCCGAAACCTACGGACGGCTGCGCCGCTGGTGGCACGTGCTCCCGGACGGCTCGAATCCCCTGACAGTCTTCGCCACGCAGTTCGAGGCCACCGGGACCAACGCCGCAGCCTACGCATCCCTGACCGGTTCACAGGGCTACCGCACCGCCCACCTCATGAACGCCTCCTGTGACAGTCAGCTGGCCCAATACGTCCAACACCCGCCACCCTGGGCCGGGATGCACGTGTGCACCGAGACCCTGGCCGTGACCGAGCACGCCACCTCCGGCACCAACAACTACACCGCTCCCGTCAGCGTCGTCGTCAACTGCCCGCCGGCAGCCACCGCGCCCGCCAACCGTTGTGACGTGGTGGCGTTCTACGCTGCCGCCGACCGGATCGTGTACTGATGCCCGCCCCGGCACTCCTCCTGGGCGCGGTCAAGAAGCGCGCCGCACTCAAGCTCGCCGGAACGGCCCTGAGCGCCCTGGTGCTGTGCTGCACCATGGCATTTTGCGGGTCCATGGCCCTGATGGCCGTTGCAGCCCAAGGCTCGACGGCGGCATGTACGGTTGCTGCCGGTGGACCAGGCACAGCAATGGCCATTACCGTGCCCGAGGGCACACCTATCGGACTGAACGCTGCCCAGGTGGCAGTGGCCAGGACCTACATCGCCGTCGGCCGCGCCCGGTCCGTGCCCGACGACGGCATCGTCATCGCGCTGATGATGGCGCTTCAAGAATCCGGCCTGCAAATGCTGGCCAATCCTTCCGTGTTGGAGTCCCTGAACTTTCCCCACGACGGCGTCGGCAGCGACCACGATTCCATCGGCAGTGCCCAGCAACGTCCCTCCGCAGGCTGGGGGAGTGCCGTCCAGCTCATGCAACCCGCCTACAACGCCGAGGCATTCTATGGCGGACCCCAAGGACCCAACCACGGCTCCCCACCAGGATTGCTGGACATCCCGGGGTGGCAACAGATGGACAAGGGTGCAGCAGCCCAGGCAGTACAGGGATCAGCATTCCCGGAACGGTACGCCCAGTGGCAGCCGGCGGCCGAGCAGATTCTCAAGGCCCTGGCCGCCTCCACAGTCCCGGCGGCGTGCAGCGCCACCCAGCAACGGCCTGGCCAGCCCGATTTGCCCGCCAACCTGAGCCAGCTCAGGCGCAATATCCTCGCCTACGCCCAGCAAGGAGTCGGAGGCGCCTACGTCTGGGGAGGGACTGCCTTCAAAGCCTGGGACTGCTCCGGCTACGTACAATGGGTCTACGGCCAGGCAGGTATCAAGCTCCCGAGGACGGAGCAGTGGACCGCCGGGACGCGGACAACCAACCCACAACCGGGCGACCTCGTCGTCCAGAACCCCGACGGACCAAACCACTGGGGCCATATTGGCATCTACGCAGGCAACGGCATGATGTACAGCGCGCTCAACCCGGAGGTTGGGACGCTTCTGCACCCAGTGGCGTGGAACACTGGGACGGCGTACTTTCACGTGCGTGTACTCATGGGTCGTGTTCCTTAGGGCCTTGAAACCGGGGGCCATGCCAGTTGGCGTCAGGCCTTTGGTCCCTGCCTAGGGCGACAATTGACGGGAATGAATCCAAATTGCTGAAATGGATCCTCGACGTCAGTTCAGCAGGCTTTGGGTTTGTGGATCTTTTGACTTGAACTGGTCCGATCGAACACGACTGAATTCAATGAAGGCGCAGTGTGGCTTGGTGGTTTATGCAGTCCGCCGTCATTCATTCATCATTTCGGGAGCAAGAGCGTTGAGCGCCAGCTCGGTCCAGGAGACGGGTGGAACGACGATGGAGACGGATGTGCCGGCATGGCGGAGTGTTGGGTTTTCAGTCAAGGTGACACGGTCTTGGTCGTCGATGGTGTTGGCAGCGTTTGGGTCCTCGGAGCTCAGAGTGCGGGCTGTCAGATGGCCAACCGGGAGCCCCCCGATGTCAATGGACACTTCAATTTCTTCGTTCCGGGATCGGTTGACGAGGTACACGGCACCGTGGCCACTGGATTCATCGAATGTGGCGACGGCGTCGATGAGTGGCACCTCGCCGTAGGACGACGTTGAGTAGCTTTCGCATTCGATTTGCACTCTCAGTGCCGTGCCTGTGGCGCGGGCCGCGGTGGCGGCAAAGGGGAAGAAAGTGGTCTGGCGCCAGGCCGCGCCGCCGGGTTCCGTCATGATGGGGGCAATGACATTGACCAGCTGGGCCATCGACGCGCTCGTCACCCTGTCTGCGTGATTCAGCAAGGAGATGAGGAGGCTTCCGAAGACGACGGCGTCTGTGACGGTGTAGCAGTCTTCAAGCAGTCGGGGAGCGACGGGCCAGTTGTCCACACCTTGGATCTTGTCGACCTTCTCGAACCGTTCGTTGTACCAAATGTTCCACTCGTCGAATGAAATGTTGATCGTCTTGTCGCTGCCTCTCACGGCTTTGACGTGGTCAGCGGTTGCAGCGACCGATTCGATGAAGCGGTCCATGTTGACGCCGGAGGCGAGGAAGTTTCCGCGGTCTCCACCTTCTTCGTAGTAGGCGTGGCAGGAGATGTAGTCGACTTCGTCGTAGGCGTGGGTTAGGACGCTTCGCTCCCATTCGCCAAAGGTCGGCATGGAGGCGCTGGAGGAACCGCAGAGGACGAGTTCGAGGCTCGGATCGAAGGAGCGCATGGCGCGGGCGGTTTGGGCGGCCAGTTTTCCATAATCGTCGGCGGAGCGGTGCCCCAGTTGCCATGGGCCGTCCATCTCGTTGCCGAGACACCACATCCGCACGTTGTATGGTTCCGGATGTCCGTCCGTGATTCGCTTTTCGGACAGGGCCGTGCCGCTGGCCAGGTTGGCATACTCGAGAAGGTCCAGTGCTTCCTGCATTCCTCGGGTGCCCAAGTTTATGGCGAGCATCAACTCGCTGCCGGCCTTTTCGAGCCAGCTGGAGAATTCACTCAGGCCAACTTCGTTGGATTCTGTGGAGTGCCAGGCAAGGTCGAGGCGGCGGGGTCGCTGATCTCGTGGTCCGACGCTGTCTTCCCAGCGGAATCCGGAGACAAAGTTGCCGCCTGGGTACCTGATTGTGGTGACACCGAGTTCGCGGACAAGATCAAGTACGTCTGTTCGGAATCCCTCGTCGTCGGCGAGGTCGTGGCCGGGTTCGTAGATGCCGTCATAGACGGAACGGCCAAGGTGTTCGACGAAGGAGCCGAAGAGGCGCCTGTTGATGGGTCCGATGACGGATTTGGAGTCGACGGTGAGTCTGGCTTGATGCATTGGAGTCACTTTCGGGCGAGGGAGGATTGGGAGTCGGCTGCCGTGGCATGTTGGCGGAACCGATCGGCCACCGGATTCCGGCGCCGATGGAGTGGACCTTCGGGGTTTTCGACGAGATCAAACAGTCCCATTGAGAGCAGGTGGTCTGCGCGTGGGTTGGTGCTGTGCCGGTAGGTCCACTCGTACATGTCGAACAGTGGCCACCACGTATATCCGACGATCGGGAGGCCGGCGGAGCGGAGTCCATGCACGGTGGCAACTGATTCGTCCATCCAAGCCAAGCGTTCAGCGACGCTCCCGGTGACGCACGTCTCCGTCAGCATGACCGGGGCGCCGTAGCGATCGGCGTAGCTGGTCAGGACCTCCCGGAGTCCTTCGGTTCCTGCGTCGAAATGCGGCCGCGGGTCTGCGAACCCGCCAGAATGATGAATTCCGGTCTCGAAGATCTCCGTGGAATGCCGGGGGTAGTAATTGACGCCCATGACGTCGGGCCTGACGGCGTTCTCCGCGAACCAGGAGAGTTGGCGGTCCGTCACCCCGCCGCGGCGCAACTGTCCCAGGAGGGGGTGTGAATCGCCAACGTTTCCGGTGACGAGGTCCTCGACGAGGAATGATTGGTGGCGGAGCCTGGTGACTGTATCGTGGTGTTCCGGGGCGTCTACATCGCCGACGTAACGCATCCCTGCGTCGACGTGGACGAATGTCGCCCTGTCACCGAGGGTGGCCGCAATGGCCTGCTGGGTCAGGACGAAGCCCTCCGCGAGCGACGCCGCAATGGATACCAGGCCGGACGGGCCCTCCAGATACGGAGGCCAATAGGCATATTCGCCGGAGAACAGGGCATGGATCATGGGTTCGTTGACCGGCGTAAAGTCCGTGGCTACGTGTCCATATCGCTCGGCGAACCGGGCCGCGAAATCAGCCATGTGCTTGGGATAGTCCGGATTGGCGAACTGATTCTCAAGCCACAGTGGTGTGCCGTAATGCAAAAGGTCCACCACAGGTCGAAGGCCGAGCCCTTCGAAGCTTGCCATCGCTCGGTCCACCCACGACCATTCCCACTGACCGGGCGACGGCGCTACTCGGTACCACGGGACCCCCCACCGCACCATCTCGGCACCGACTTCCTTGGCAAGGCCCAGGTCGGAATCGACCTGCTCGTAATGGTCGGTCAGCTCATATTCGTCAATGGGGCGCTCGCCTGGACGGCTTTGTGGGACAAACGTGTCTTCTATACCGAGGGCGAAGTGGAGGTCTCCGTCGTTGAACCATTTCATGCGTTCTTTGTCCGTTCCATGTTGCGGAGGTAGGTGGATTTGGGGTCGGCTGTGCCGCATGACTGGGTCACTTGAGTCCTGTGCTGGCGACGCTTTCGATGAACCGGCGTTGCACGAGCAGGAACATGATCGCCAAGGGGAGGATCGCGATCAGGGCCCCGGCCATCATGATGCCCTGGGGGATGATGCCGCCGGGACCCGTCAGGAGGGTTAGGCCGGACGTGATCGTGCCCATTTTTTGGTCGGTAGTGAATACGAGGGGCCAGAGCAGATCGTTCCAGTTGTTCACGAAGGTGAAAATGCCCAAAGTCATCAGGGCCGGAACGGCGTTGGGCAGGATGATGCTGCGGAAAATGCGCCATTCGGACGCGCCGTCGATCCGTGCCGCATTGTCGAGGTCTCGGGGGAGCGAGAGAAAGAATTGTCGCAGAAAGAAGATTCCAAACGCGTCGGCTGCCCGGGGTGCGATGAGTCCGGCGAAGGTGTTGACCCAGCCGAGGTCGGACACGATCTTGTATATCGGTATCAGGGTGGCCTGGAAAGGGATCATGAGGCTTGCAATGATGACGATCAGCAAGATTCTGGACCCGCGAAAATCGAGGCGGGCAAGTGCATAGGCTGCGAGCGAATCAAACATGAGGGCGAATAGAGTCACACCTCCGGCGAAACCGAAGCTGTTGGCAATAAGGCGGCCAAAGGGCAGGGCTGAGAAGATGGCCTTGAAGTTCGCAAACGTCCACTGGTGCGGGAAGAGCGATGGCGGAAAGGCGTTGACTTCGGATGCCGGCTTGAACGCGGTGAGCACAATAATGATGACGGGCAGCATCAAGGCCACAGTTACCACCAGAAATGCTGCACAGTAGAGCCAGCGAACTGGATCTCGTGTCCTCTTCGAACGAGTGTTGGTTGCCGCAATCGTGCGGTGTTGGGCGAGCGTGGTCATGAGGCGGTGTCCTCCCCTCGGCGGCCGAAGAACAGAAATTGCACGAGGCTGAGAAGCAGGGTGACAATCAGCAGAACATACGACAAAGCGGATGCGAATCCGAGGTCGAGGTCTTTGAAACCGGACTGGTAGATCTGCATCACGATCGTTTCCGTACTGCGGTAAGGCCCGCCGCCTGTCAGCACATATATCTGGTCGAAGGCCTGAAGCGCTGCAATCAGGGCAACAATGACCACGAAGGTCATTGTGTTGCTGAGCATGGGGAACGTGACGTGGATGAATCGTTTCCAACCGTTGGCACCATCGAGCTGGGCCGCCTCGTAGAGGCTCTTCGGGATGTCCTGAAGGCCTGCGAGGAAAATGACCATGTAGAACCCGAAGCTCTTCCACACGGCAACCAGCACAACGGTTGGCATGGCAAGGACTGGATCCTGCAGGACGTTGCCGATTCGGATGCCCGCAGTCTGGAGCCAATAGTTCAGCAGACCGATCTGAGGGTCGAGCAGGTACGACCATGCGAAGGCGGCTACGGCGAGTGAGACGATGAACGGCAGAAAGAGCGAGGACCGGAAGAAGCCGCGCAATGGCAGCCTGTCACTATTAAGCATGAGGGCCAGGACCAAGGCAACGATGATCGCGAGAGGAGTGAACAACACGGCGTAAAGGGCTGTGTTGCCCATTGCCCGCACGATGTTCGGGTTGGTGAAAATGCGGACATAGTTGTCGAATCCGACGAATCGGGGAGTCCCGAATCCGCTGGCATCGGTAAAGGAGAGCTGTAGCGCCGAGATCATCGGCCAGCCGACGAAGGCAGCGAGGACGATGAGGGCCGGGGCGAGGAAGCCGACAATGGTGGCGCGCCGCTTGAAGGTTCCGTTCAGGGGAGTCCGCCCGCCGAGCTGGCCAGGGGGCCGGTAGGGGCGTCGTCGTTGAAGTTGCTGCTGGGTGGTCATGATGTCTCCGCTGTCCGTGGGGCCCCGAAGGGCCCCACCAGTTGGCTTGGTGCTGCGGCCTATTTGGCCAGGGCTGACGTAATGTTTGTCTGCGCCTGGTCCAGCAGTTGCTTGGGATCTCCGCCCGCTACCGTCTTCTGAGTGGCGGTGTCGATCGCGGTCAGCACGTCCGTGCTGTTGACAACGCCCGGCAACAATGGACGGGTGTTCGGGGATATTGCCGTCAGTTTCGCAACGGTCGCGTTGGAGCTGACGTCGGCCACCGTCACGTCGGTCCGCAGGGGCGGCCAGCCGGACCCCAGCGACCACTTCGTGGACGTCGCCTTGTCATTGAAGTAGGCAAGGAATTGCTCTGCAGCCTTCTGCTTGTTCGAATCTGCCTGTGCCGTTATTGCCAGGGAGATGCCGATGGCTGAAGCTGCCTGGCTCTTCGGGCCTGCCGGTATGGCGGCGATGCCGTAATCAATTTTCGATGCGGTCGCGACGCCAGCCATCCAAGGCCCTCCGACCTCCATTGCAGTTTTTCCTGCGGTGAACAGTTTGTCCGCGGCGATGCCGTCCAGGCCTGTTGGTGAAATTTTGTCGTTGCGGATGGCTTTGGCCCAGTAGGTCAGCGTGTCGACATTGGCTTGTGAGTTGATGGTTGCTTCGGTGCCGGCATCGTTCGTGATCGAACCGCCGTTTCCTTCGAAGAGGCTGGGCCAGATGCCGTTGCCGACGGTGGCGTGGTCTGGAAGTGCAAGCCCGTACTGCTCTGGTGTGCCGTCGCCGTTCGCGTCGATGGTCAGTTTCTTCGCATCGGCCACCCATTGGTCCCAGGTGGTGGGAAATGTTGAAATGCCTGCTTTCGCAAACATGGTCTTGTTGTAAATGACAGACAGTGGGACAAATCCGCTGGGAACTCCATACTTCTTCCCGTCGACAGTTTCCATGGCCACGGCCTCGGGCTTCAAAGCCGCGGTGTTGCTTGAGGCCTGGGAGTAGAACTCGTCGAGGCTGGTCAAGGCATGCTTCTGGGCATAGACCGGCAGCCGGTCGGAGGTCATCGCCACAAGGTCCGGCCCATTTTTCGATGACAATGCCGGCAGCAAGGTGTCGTCAATGACGGCCCATGTCTTCGTCTGGGTTGTGATGGTGATTTTGTCTTGCGAGGCATTGAAGTCCTTGACGATTTGGTCCAGGACCCCGCCGTCAGCTTCCGTGTAGCCGTGCCAGAAGGTCAGTGCGACCTTCCCGGTGGAGGACTGGGATCCGGAAGAACCGGAGCAGCCGGATAGCCCGACGGCCAAGACCGCCGCCGCTGCAATGACACTGGCCAGTTTTTTCACTGAGCACCTACTATCCGCTCCCAACACCATTGCTTGGAAGACTTCTAAGGGATGAATATCAAATTTACATCGATGTAAATTTGACTGTAGGCGACATCACAATGACTGTCAATGAGTGTTGGAGGAATTCTTGGAGTGGACTACAAAGTTGCGATGTCGGTCGAGGATTCGCGAACCACCAAGGCATAACTGGTCTCGATCTGCTGCGGTGCCGCATTCTCGGCCCGACCTTCAATCCGTTCAATGAGAAGGGAGACAGCAGTGAGGGCGATCTCGTCTCGTTGGGGCGAGACAGTGGTAAGCGACGGCGTCGAATAGGCGGCGTCCTCAATGTCGTCGAATCCGACGACGGCGACATCACCCGGGATTCGCCTGCCGTGCCGATGAAGCGACCTCATCGCGCCGAGGGCAAGGGCATCATTGAAGCAGACGACGGCGTCAAAGTCGACACCACTGGCGAGCAGACGGTCCATGGCTGCGACTCCATCGGTCCGGTGCCACAGCGCTGCGGTCATCACCAGGGCCGGGTCAAGGGGTATCCCGTAGTCGGCTAGCGCATCGGCATAGCCGCGCAATCGTGAAGCCCCTGTCGCGACTGGACCTTCAGGCTCGGCACCGATAACGGCGACACGGCGCCGGCCCGAGGAAAGGACATGGTCGGTGGCGGCTTTCATCGCCGCCACGTTTGATATCGTGACGTGATCGGCACGGCTGCCCTCGATCCCTTCGCCCAACACGACGAGCGGGAATTCGACATCGAACTGGTTCACGTCGTTGGCCCGGAGTGCCAACGGACTGTAGATCAGCCCATCGATGGAGTGCTTGCGCATTGCGGCAACAGCACCGACTTCATTCCCGCTGTCAGAAATCGTTTGCTCGATTAACACCGTGTAGCCCCGTGCCCCCGCGGCGCGGATGACTGAATCGGCAAGCTCAGCGAAGTACGCCTGACTCAACTCCGGAACGGCAAGACCGAGGACTCGAGTGCGCCCAACACGAAGGTTGCGTGCAGAGACATTGATCTCATAGTGAAGTTCATCGACCGCGCGCATAACTCGGTCACGCATCTTCACCGAGACGTGCTCGTAACCCGACAACACGTTGGAGACCGTCTTGCGTGAGACCCCCGCCAGAATTGCGACATCGTCCATCGTCGCGACTGTTCGTGAAGTCTGAGCCATCGCAACCTCCGAGTGTCGTCGGCGTCCCGTGACGATGCCGATCTTCCAGTCATCTTATGCACAAACCATTTCTATCGAACGAAAGCGGTGCACAGGCCAAGAAGTCAAGGCACAGCCAGGGGAGCAGGCCAACAATTGCTTGTCCGTATGGCTTGGCCCCAACATGAAGTTGCCGTTAGGTTCGCATCCACCTATCCCAGTGGTTCAGAGTGGCTGGAATCCGAGTTGCATCCAGATTTGCGTCAGGTCACATAGTTTTCCCACCTCTCAACCATGAAGCAAGTGAACATACTGTCCACGCACGTGGACAGACACCGAATGGAGTTCACGATGTTGTACATAGCAGCGGTGGATCCGGGCATTACACCGAACACCAACTTTCCGTTTCTCGAGTCGCTCAAGCAGATCGGCGGCGGCATCCTGGTCGGCGCATTCATTGTGATCGCCATTGTGGCGATCATCGGCGCCGCGATGCTTCTGGCCGGCAAGCTGAGCCAGTCCTCGCGGCTGGCTTCGGGCGGCGGCATGATTCTGCTCTGGACCGGGCCCGTGGCGGCGATCCTGGGCGGCATCAACGGCTACATCCTGTGGTCGCAGAACGCGTTCAACCTCGGTTTCTAGGTTGCGGCCATGCTACCGATGGTCAAATGCGGTGCCGACGGCTGGTGGCCGCCCGGCTGCGGCATCGTGTCGCAGGCCAATGATGACTTCGCCTCGTCTGTCACGGCATACATCGCAGGCATTCTGGAGAACATGGCCTCGTGGATGTGGTCGTTCATTTCCGGGGCCTTCGGCGTCTCCAACATCGACGCTTCCGAGTGGGCTATTGTCAGCGGCCTGACGAACTGGTGGATTGTCGTGATGATGACGCCGCTGGTGGTCGTCATGATTGTGCAGCTGATCGCCGGACTGGTCAGCCAGCAGCCTCGCCGCATTGGACGGGCCCTGCTTGGCGGTGCCCTGGCTGTTCCGCTGGTGTTCGTGGCCACGGGGCTCATGGGCAAGCTGTCCAGCTTCACCGACTCGGCATCGACGCCGCTGCTGCAGACCCTCGGCACCGACCCTTATGTCGTGTTCATGCGGCTCTTCGGCTTCCAACGTGCACCCGCGGGCTCCGGCCGGACCTGGGACGTGGTCTCGCTCAGCACCGGAACGGCAGCCGGACCGGTCGGCGGAGTGGTCGTGACTGCCATCGCGGTGCTGGTCGTATGGATCTTGTCCTTCATCCTCATGTGCTCCATGATTTTCCGCTCCTTCGCCTTGATCGTCCTCGCCGCGGTGGCACCGGTGGCGCTCATGCTGCTGCCCTGGGAGCGCACCAAATCGTGGACCCGCCTCTGGTGTGAAACGGTCGTCGCTCTGCTGATTGCCAAGCCGTTGGCCGCCACAGTGCTGGCCGTGGCCGTGAAGTTGTTCGCCAATTCGACGTCGTTCAGCGGGCTCGCGTCCGGCGCCGTCGGCATGGTCCTCGCCTGCGGTGCACCCCTGATGGCCCTGAAACTTGTCAGCTTCGCCGGGGGCGAGATTGCCGGGGCGGCACAGATGGCTGGCGGCGGCCACGTCGCCAGCCGAGCCGGCTCCTTTACCGGACGCCAGCTTGGCCGCCAGTTCGGCGGGAAGTTGCACATGTCCGGGGTGGGTGCGCATGGGCCGACTCCGGTTGCATCGAGACACGCGACCAGCCACCTACCGCCCAAGGAGGGCTGGACAAGGATTCCCAACCAGTCAGGTGCGACGGGCCCGACGACGTCGGGTAGTTCGTCTGCGGGCACGGCGCCGAAGCAGGCACCGAAGCCCGCAGCGTGGCCCATGCCAGGCCCGGCGCCCAAGGATGAATCCCCGTCGGGGCAAGGGAGCAGGCACGCCGAAGCCCCACAGCCTGCCCAGGCAAAAAGTCCAACGACGTCACGCTACCCGGGCCGGCCAAGAACGACGGCGGCAAGCCCTCCGCCGCCCTCACAGGCACCGGCGTTGAAACCGCCGGACGTACCAGGGCGGCACGCAACACCCCCGTCGAACCTCCCGCCACGAACGAATCCGAAGACCGAGCCAAGAACTGGAGATGGCAGCCATGACTGAAGACACCCGCACCCTGCAACCGGTCCGCTTCCCGCGCTACGAGCGCCACGGCTTGTTCATGGGCCTGCAGTGGTACCAGCTCACGCTCATCGCGGCCGGTACGCTGGTCGCCGTCGTCGCTTCAGCCACGGGCGGGCCGCCGACATTCTTCCTGACGGCGCCACTCTGGCTGGCCGTCATCTTGTTCGGCGTTCTCCACTACGCCCGCATTCCCTACCCCGTGTGGGCCTACACGGCTTCCTTGTTCTTCCTCCGCAGCGTCCTCAATGAAACCAGGTACCTCGCACGCCCCGAGCAGGCACGAAAAACAGGGACCATGGAACTTCCCGGCGGCCTGGGCAGCCTCGAACTCCGCCGCACATCGAAGGGTGAGGCCTTCATGGTGGACCATACGGGCCACGAGGCCATCGCCGCCCTGCGGTGCACCACCAACTCCTTCGCCCTCATGGACGGTGATGACAAGGCTTATGCGGTTCAGGCGTGGTCGCGGGTGCAGGCGGCCATGGCCCGCCGCCCGACCGTCGCCCGGATCGCCATCCAGGACTACACCGTGCCGTACCCGTCGAGCGCCCTGCGCGCCTACTACGAACGGGCGGTCCCGCCGGAGCGGATTGCGGACGCGCAGTGGGGAGACCAGTCCTACCTGGACCTGATCGAGGCCGCAGGGTCCTCCATGAGCCATGAGATCATCATGGCGATCGTGCTGGACACCGCGAAGGGCCGCCGCCGGATCAAGGACGCCGGTGGAGGCATGACGGGCCTGGAGTCAGTGCTCCGCTCGGAAGTCGAATCCTTCACCACAGGATTGAAGACGCACGGGGTTCTGGTGACGGAGTGGCTTTCCGACACGGCCGTGACCGCCGTCGTGCGGGGTTCCTTTGACCCGGAAGCCGTGGCCAAGTGGGCCTCCGCCACAGGCAAGGAACTGCCGAAAGTATCGGCCGGCCCCATGGCCGCCGAGGAACACTGGTCCTACCTGCGCACGGATTCCGGCTTCCACCAGACGTTTTGGGTGGCGGAGTGGCCGCGCCAGCAGGTCTTCCCCGGCTTCCTGCACCCGCTGATCTATGTGGGCGACTTCCGGCACACCGTCACCCAGGTCATCCGCGCCGTGCCCACGGACCAGGCCCTGCGGGACATCCGCTCCGCCCAGGAGGCCCACGACACCCGGCGCCGCATCAACGCCCGCCTGGACCGGCCCCTGACCCGCGAACAGCGCGCCGAGGAGGAGGAAGTCGCCCAGCGCGAGGAGGAAATTGTCGCCGGTCATGGGGATGTACGCCCGGCCGCCTATGTAACCATCACCGCAGACACCCTGGACGGGCTGTCCCGGTGCCGGCAGGAACTCGAATCCGCGGCCGCGGGCGCGTTCGTCGAGCTGCGGCTGATGGCCGGACAGCAGTGGCCGGCGTTCATCGCCGGGGCGCTGCCTCTGGGAAGGGGATTGAAATGAGCAAGAACGTGGGAACCGTCGGCTTCGCTCCCGCCGGGGAGACTTATGGGCAGCGGCAGGCACGACGGCGGCGCGAACGTTCCCTGGCCGCCTCACCCAAGCTGTCCTTGCGAGAGCTGCGGGCCCAGCGGGCCGCCGACAAGGGCGAGGCCGGTACGGCAGGGGACTGGGGCGACCGGAACGGCGCCACCATGTGGGGCCCGCACCGGGCCCAGCCGGCACCCCACCGTGCCTCGACCCTGACCATGGCCGCTGCCTATCCGTTCCTGACCGAATCCGGGCTCGGCCCCGAGGGCACCTATATCGGCACGGACCTGTTCGGCTCCGGCGCGTTCTGCTACGACCCCTGGGTCATGTACGACAAGGGCTTCATCAGCGGCCCCTCCATCGTCGTCATCGGCACCGTCGGCACCGGCAAGTCCATGTGCTGCAAATCCCTCGTCACCCGCTCCATCACCCTCGGCCGCAAAGCTGCCGTGGCATCCGACCCGAAAGGTGAGTGGGTGCCCGTCGCCAACGCCATCCCCGGCGGGAAAGTCATCTCCGTCGGCCCGGGCCGTTTGGCGAGGGTCAACCCCCTCGACGCCGGCCCGCGCTCCAGCGCTCTCACCGACGCCCAATGGCAGGCCGTGGTCAGGCAGCGCCGCCGCCACCTCCTGGTCGCGCTGGTGTCCCTGATGCGCCCCGGTGTTCCGTTGACCCCGGTGGAGCACACCGCCCTGGACATGGCGCTCTCCGACGCCGTTGCCGCCAACACCACACCCACCCTGCCCATGGTGCTGGAGTACCTGCTCAACCCGACCCCGGCGACAGCCGCGCTCGTCGGACCCAACGGTGGCACCGGCGTCGGGCATTCACTGCGGCGCACCGTTTCCGGCGACTTGGAGGGCATGTTTGACGCACCCTCCACGGTCGCATTCGACGCTGACGCCCCCATCATGGTCCTGGACACCTCGGCCCTGATTGGCGCCTCGGAACAGGCGTTGTCCCTGGCCACGGTGTGCGGTGCCACGTGGCTGGAGGCGGCAGTGACCAACCCCGGCGGTGCCAAGCGCCTAGTGGTGTATGACGAGGGCTGGCGCATGCTCGCGGACCCCTACATGCTGGCAAAAATGAGCGAGCAATGGCGTCTGGCCCGCAGCTACGGCATCGCGAACCTGCTCATCATGCACAAAATCGCCGACCTCAACGAGATCGGCGACAGCACCAGCGGCCTGAGGCAAAAAGCCCTCGGCCTGCTCACCGAGGCCGACACCCGTGTCATCTACCGGCAAAAACACGACGCCATGCGCCTGACCAAGGAAGCCCTGGGCCTGACCGAAGCCGAATGCGAGCACGTGGAAAACCTGCCCAAGGGCGTTGGCTTGTGGAAGATCGGAAACCGCTCCTTCATCGTCGCCAACCAGGTCACCACCGACGAACTCGCCGTCTTCGGCACCGATGAAGGGATGCTCTGATGCCGCGCCGCCTCGACGACGGCAACCCGCTGGTCTCCATCGGGCTCGCCGCCACCGCCGGATACGTTGTCCTCGACCTCCTTGTCGAGGCCGCCGCCCACCTCGCCTACGCTTCCCACTGCGGCACCAACGCCCCCTGGGACTTCAACCCCACTGCGCCGCTACTACTCCTATCGGGGCGGATGCAGTGGGCCCAACCAGGCGGGGGAGCCTGCAGCATAGGGGCCGGGCAGGTGTGGCTCATCATCGCACCCACCCTCGTATTCATGGCCCTGACAGCGATCGCAGGCACCCTCGCCTGGCACTCCTGGCGCCAGTCCGGCGCCTGGCTGCGGCAGGACATTCTCAAGCGCGACGGCGTGGCCCGGCGTGCAGAGATCGCCCGGGAGTTCGGCGCCCGCGCCGCGCTCAAACGGGGCAGGTACACACGCCCCGGGGCGAAGGACCCCAAAGTGGAGGAGGTGTCCTGGACCATCGGGAAGTCCCGCGGCGTCACCGTCCACGTCTCCACGGAGGAATCCCTTGTCATCCAGGGCGCACCCCGCTCCGGGAAGGGCCTCTATGTCATCATCAACGCCATTCTGGACGCACCCGGCGCCGTCGTCACCACTTCCACCCGCGCCGACAACCTCGTCGTCACCATGAAGGCCCGCGCCACCAATGGCCGCCCCGTCACGGTCTTTGACCCCCAAGGCATGTCCGGCCTTCCCTCCACATTGCGCTGGTCGCCCGTTCGCGGCTGCCAAGACCCCGACGTTGCAACGCGGCGGGCCCTGGTCATCTCCGCCGACGCGGCCCTGAAGGGGGAGAACGCCGCCTGGCAGAAACGCTCCCAGATTGTCCTCCAATGTCTGCTCCACGCGGCAGCCTTGGAAGGGGAGGGCGTGGCATCGTTCAGACGCTGGGCCTCGAACCCCGTCCTGGCGCGGGAGGCCTTGGACATCCTGGGCCGCCCCGAGGCCGCCCTGGGCTGGCAGGCGGACCTGATGGGCATCCTCCACGACGACCCCCGGAACACCTCCAACTCCTGGATCGGCGTGACAGCTGCCGTGGCACCCCTGTCGTCACCCAAGGTCCTGGCCGCCCTGAACCCCCTTGGCGCCGGCGAGCAGTTCGACCCCAAGGCGTTCATCGAGCAACGCGGCACCCTGTACCTGATCGGCACCAAGAGCGGCGCATCCGCCGCCGGGCCGTACCTGTCAGCGCTGATTGATGACATCGACAACGCCGCCCGTGAAATGGCCTTCGTCGCCCCCGGCGGCCGTCTCGACCCGCCCCTCTCACTGATCCTCGATGAGATCGCGAACCTTTCACCGTGGCCGGGACTGCCGGTGGTGCTCTCCGACGGCGGCGGCATCGGCATCTCCACCATTGTCGTGCTGCAGTCCCTCTCCCAGGCGAGATCGGGCTGGTCCATGGACGAGGCCGCCACCATCTGGGACGCCGCCATCATCAAGGTCATCTTCGGCGGCGGCTCCGACGAACGCGACCTCCGCGCCCTGGCCGGCCTCATCGGGGAACGGACCTTGACCTTCAACACCCGCTCCTGGTCTGCCCAGGGCCGGCAGGACGGCGAACAGATCCGCGAATCGCCCGTGATTCCACTCCACGAAATCCGCCGGCTCCCCGCCGGGACGGCCATCATGCTCGGCCGCCGCAGCCGGCCCATCCTGCTGGACCTGCGCGAATGGCACAAGCGCAAGGACGCGGCACAACTCGGACGGTCCAAGGAACAAACCGAGCTCGAATTGCTCACCGGGCACCTCAAACGACAACACGACCAACAAGCGGCCATCACCGCAGACAACCAGGAGGCATGACCATGGACGACGAAGACGAATCCTTTGAATACGACGTCGCAAACGGCGCTGAAGACAACTTCGCCGAGCTGCTCTTCGGCTCCACGAAGGGACTGCGCTCCGAACGGGTGCCCATGACGTACCGCTGGAGGGACATGGACCCCCGCACAGCCAGCCACGTCTGGGACCACCTGGGCAAGTGGGTCCAATGGCTGGTGGCAACCTACCACCTGACAAGTTCCGTGGTCCCGGACTGCTGGTGGCGGCACTCGGAGATCGTTGCCAAGCTCTACGCACTCCAGCGGGCCGAGCAGGCCTCCTACACCGAGGACGACGGCGGCTTTGGCCCGCTGGGTTTTCATGAACGGCTTGAGCACTGCATCGCCCGGCTGCGGGAGGAAACCCGGACGGCCGGCTGCGTCACCCTGCAACACCACAGGGAACCGCCACAGCGCAGGCTGCCCAGCGACGGACCCGGAGGAACGGCGCCACTCTTTGGTGGGACCGGGCACGGGCTGCCAACGCAGAACGATCCAGGCAAGGGAGGTGGTCAGGAATCGGGCAGTTCCGATTCCTGACCACAGTGGAGGCACAAAGTAATGGACTCCAACCCAGAATCGGCAAGTCGCCACCTCACAGCCGTCGACCCCAACGGTGCAGCTCCGGTGGCATCGCACCCAGGACCCGAGCAACGCGTCGCCGAGCTCACCGAAGGGCTCTATGCACTCCTTGCCGAAGCCGTCGACGATCCGCGCGAGTGGCACCGCCTGCTCGACGCCTCAGCAACAATGTGGCGCTACTCCGGAGGCAACGTGGCACTGCTGATGATGCAAATGGCCCAGCGAGGCCCAGTGCAGCCAACGCTTGTTGCCGGCTACAAGGAATGGGAACGCCACGGCCGCTACGTCCTCAAGGGCGAACATGCGTTGTTTGTCATCGCTCCGCGGACGGCCCGGATAACGGAGTCGGAAGTGGTTGCCGGTGACGTTCGAGACCAACCGCTGGCGGAGCCAGGCGACGGCAAGAACAGGTCACGAATCGTCGGATGGCGCGGACAGGCGGTCTTCGATGTTTCACAAACCGAGGGTGAGCCGTTGCTCGTTCCGACGCCGGGAGGCGAGGTTTCGACATCCACAGATTCCCGATCCCTCGAGCAACTGTGGGAATCACTCACTGCCGTTGTGAGACAGGCACGCTACAACCTCGTGGTTTCCGACTCGCAGGCGGGCCTTGCCGATGGTTTCACCGACCATGCACGCCGGCTGATCAGCGTCGGATCCTGGCTGGACCTAGACGACCGCGTCGCCACCCTTGCCCACGAGCTCGCCCACGCCTCACTTCACGTCCCGGGTGACGCCATCGGTGCACTCTATGGCAACAGCGCCGAGCACCGAGGCCTCGCCGAAATCGAAGCAGAATCTGTGGCGTATGTGGTCCTACGCGCGCACGGCATCGACCGGGGACCACAAGCGGCAGCCTACTTGGCAGGTTGGGCGGATGCCGCCCTGGAAGCCGAAGCCGACTCCATCTTGCGCGGCTCAATGCAACGGAAACCCATGTCCCGGGTCGACATCGCCAAATCCACGCTGGGCCGGGTAACCTCCGTGGCGAAGACGATTCTGGAAACGACCAATCCGCCGGGTTTCGGCGGGAGATTGGGATTCGCAGGACCGGTGCCGAGTCAAAACCGAACAGAGAGGGGTCCGGAAATGCGAGTCGGGGCCCAGCGACAACGAACGACTCTTGACGTTGACGGCACGCCGTGACGGGCCTGAGTGGCACTCAGGCCTGAAGCTGGCATCACATGGCACTGATCGCGGCAACGGCTGAGCGACGACAATGCGGAGAATGACCCCGGTAGCCGGTCTCGGCGGGAACGGGACCCTGCACCCATGCCGCTTGGTCGCGTTCCCGCCGCTCACACATACAATCGGAGGGAACCCCTTGGGGCTTCCTCCTTTCCATTCGCACCACCTTGGGGAAATCGTGACCACTACGTTTGACGAGCTGCTTGGCACCTACCGCGATCTGTCTGATTCGGAGCGGATGAAGGGCAGCTACCTTGAGCAGCTTGTTGAGCAGTATCTGGAGAATGACGGCGTCCATGCTCCGCAGTACACTGACGTGTGGCTGTGGCAGGATTGGCCTAACCGGCCGGAGAACTTCACCAACAAGGACAACGGCATCGACTTGGTCGCGGCCCGGACCGACGGGGGGCTGACGGCCATCCAGGTGAAGTTCTACGCGCCTGGGTACAAGGTCCAAAAACACGACATTGATTCCTTCCTTTCGGCTTCCTCGAAGAATCCCTTCACGCATGCCGTAGTCGTGGACACAACGGAGGGTGACTGGTCCAAGAACGCGTTGGAGATGCTGGATGACCGCATCGTTCCGGTCCAGCGGATCGGGCTGTCCGATTTCCGGCACTCCAATATCGACTGGTCGACCTACGACCTGACCGCCCCCACGACGCCCAAACTCTTCGACAAGAAGCAACTGCGCCCGCACCAGCACAAGGCCGTCCAGGCGGCGCTGAAGGGGTTTGAGGACCATGACCGCGGCAAATTGATCATGGCCTGCGGCACCGGCAAAACGTTCACCGCCCTGAAACTGGCCGAACGGTTCGCCGAGGACCTGGGCCACGCGCGGATCCTGTTCATGGTCCCCTCCCTGGCGCTAATGTCCCAGTCGTTGAAGGAATGGTCGGATGAGACCGAGCAGCCGATGCACGCCTACGCCGTGTGCTCCGACAATAAGGTCGGCCGCGTCAAGGACACGGACTTGACCGACGTGCCGCTCCACGATTTGCAGATCCCGGCCACGACCGACGGCGCGAAACTCATCGAGGCCATGAGCTCCCGCACGCTGGACGAGGGCATGACGGTGGTGTTCTCGACCTACCAGTCCATTGACGCCGTGCGTGCCGCGCAGCAGGCGGGCCTGCCCGACTTTGACCTGATCATTTGCGATGAAGCGCACCGGACTACCGGCGCCACTCTGGCCGGTGAGAATGAGTCGCATTTCGTGAAGATCCACGACAACCACTGGATCGCCGGCAGCAAGCGCGTGTACATGACCGCCACGCCGCGGATCTTTAACGACAACACCAAGGACGCGGCCCGGGAGAAGGACGCAGTACTGTGTTCCATGGATGATCAGTCCATCTACGGGCCGGTGTTCTACCGGATCGGGTTCGGCGAAGCCGTCGAGCAGAAGCTGCTGACAGATTACAAGGTGCTCGTGCTGGGTGTGGACGAGTCACAGGTGCGCACCACCTTCCAGGAGCAGCTGGCGGACGACAACAGCGAACTGAACATCGACGACATCGCCAAGCTGGTCGGCGTCTGGAACGGCCTGGCGAAGCGGCGGGCCGGCGAGTTCCAGGACGGCTTCGGCCAGGACTGGCAGCCCATGCGCCGGGCGGTCGCGTTCAACCGGTCCATCAAGGCGTCACAGGTTATTGAGTCCGAGTTCCAGGACCTTACGCGCCTGCATCTTACGGACCTGACCAACGACGACCCGACGGATGACCTGCGGATCGAGGTCAAGCACATCGACGGAGGCTTCAACGCCGTCCGCCGCGGGGAACGGCTGGACTGGCTGAAGGCCGACGCCGACATCATCCTGGTTGACGACCGGACCGCACCGCGCAACGCCGACGGTAGCTGGCCAAAGAAGGAACAGCCGACCTGCCGGATCCTCACCAACGCCCGCTGCCTGACCGAGGGGGTCGACGTCCCGTCCCTGGACGCGGTGTTGTTCATGAACCCGCGCAACTCCATGGTCGACGTCATTCAGGCCGTGGGGCGCGTCATGCGCAACCACGTCGACGCCGAGACCGGTGAGGTCAAGAAGTTCGGCTACATCATCCTGCCCATCGCCATCCCGGAAGGCATGTCGACCTCTGAAGCCTTGAAGGACAACCAACGCTACAAAGTCGTCTGGCAGGTCCTGCAGGCCCTGCGCGCCCATGACGAGCGGATGGATTCGTCCATCAACCAGATCGAGTTGAACAACAAGGCGCCGGAGTCTATCATCGTCGACAAGATTGACCTGGCCCCGAAGAAAAAAGCACCGGTCATTGACGGTTCGGCGACACCCGAGAACGAGGAGCATTCGGACGGTCCGGCACCCCTCGGAGCCACCATGCAGCCGCCCCTGACGTTCCCCGTCGAGGAGTGGAAGGATTCCGTCTACGCAAAGATCGTCGACAAGTGCGGCAACCGCATGTATTGGGAGGACTGGTCCAAGGACATTGCCTCCATCGCGAAGAAGCACATCGATCTGATCAACGACCTGCTGGCGGACGCTGACTCGTCGCACAGGGAGGCCTTCGACGGCTTCGTGGCCGGCTTGCAGGAGAACTTGAACCCGGAGATTGACGACGCGCAGGCGGTGGAGATGCTCGCCCAGCACCTGGTGACGAAGCCGGTCTTTGACGCCATGTTCGCCGACTCCAAATTCACCGAGCACAACCCGGTTTCCCGCGCCATGCAGAACATCCTGGACCAGCTCGGCTCCAACGCTGTCTTCGAAAAGGAAAGCAAGGGGCTCGAGAAGTTCTACGACTCCGTCCGGACCCGCGTCGCATCCATCGACAACGCCGCAGCCAAGCAGCAAATCATCGTGGAGCTCTACGACAACTTCTTCCGCAACGCCTTCCCGCGTGTGGCAGACCGGCTGGGCATCGTGTTTACGCCGGTCCCGGTCGTGGACTACATATTGAGGTCTGCCGACGCTGCCCTTCGTCTGGAGTTCGGGAAGTCACTCTCCGACGAGGGAGTCTCCATCCTGGAACCGTTCGTGGGAACGGGGACGTTCCTGACCAGGTTGCTGCAAATCGGCTTGATCAAGCCTGACGACCTGCACCGCAAGTACACGCAGGAAATGTTCGCCAACGAGATCGTCCTGCTGAGCTACTACATCGCTGCCATTAACATCGAAACGGTGTACTCAGAGGTGGCAACGGCCGCCGGCGAGGAGAGAGGCTACGTCCCTTTCGACGGCATCGCCCTGACCGACACGTTCCAGCTCAACGAGAGCGACGGGCAACTGGAGGCCACAGGCATCTTCCCCGAAAACCATGAGCGCGTCATCCGGCAGAAGAACCAGGACATTCGCGTCATTGTCATGAACCCGCCATATTCGACAGGGCAGACCAGCGCTAACGACGACAATCAAAATCAGAAGTACCCGGTCCTGGATGCGTCCATCGCCGACAGCTACGCAAAACTTTCCACCGCGGCTAACAAGAACAGCCTCTACGACTCATATATCCGAGGCATCCGCTGGGCTTCGAACCGCATCAAGGACAACGGCGTCATCGCCTTCGTCTCGAACGGATCATTCATCGACGGCAACACCGCCGACGGCATCCGGAAGACGTTCATGGATGAATTTAGTCGGATATTTATCTACAACCTGCGTGGGAACGCTCGCACTGCGGGCGATATCAGACGGAAAGAGGGCGGTAATGTTTTTGATAGCGGAGCGCGAACACCTATCGCAATCGCAGTGCTTATAAAGAACAGCAAGAATAGTGGCCCCGCTGACCTTCAATACCGGGACATTGGCGACTACTTTACTCGAGAACAGAAACTCGACATTCTCACGATCGAGAGCTCTCTTGAGGGTACGGAGTGGGATACCGTTTCACCGAATCAACATGGTGACTGGGTTAATGCGAGAGACGAGCGGTTTGTTTCATACCAACCCGTCAGTGATAAGGCCACGAAGGGTAAGGATGCGAACCCTGGTATTTTCCGTCAGTATTCGTCAGGCGTTCAGAGCAACCGGGATGCTTGGGTTTATAATTTTTCCAGCAAAGAAGTTGAGTCGAACATCGCTCGAATGATCCTCAACTTCAATGACCAAGTAGGGCGGGGGGTGAAAACGATGGACCCCCACGATGTTAGTTGGTCTTCAAGCCTGGACGTCGTCTTCCGGCAGAGACGGTCATTGCAGTTCACAGGCCAAAAGATTAGACAGGCACTCTACCGCCCGTTCGTTATGGAAAGCGCATATATCGATGTGGACTTGAACCACCGTTCATATCAAACGCCTAAGCTCTTTCCGACCGCCAGCACCCCAAACTTAGCCATAGGCATGTCAGGGGAGAGGCGCCGCGACTGGTCTTGTCTCATCACGGATCAGCTTCCTGACCTGGAGTCGATTTCGAAGGCTCAATGGATGTCCCTCTACACCTACGAGCCCATCCCCGAGCATGAACTCGCCATCCCCTCGCCAGACGAAGTCATGGTCGACGGCTACCGCCGCCGAGAGAACATCACGGACGCGACCCTCAGCACCTACCGCGGCTTTTACAAGGACACCTCTGTCACCAAGGACGACATCTTCTACTACGTCTACGGGTTGCTACACTCTCCGACCTACAAGGAGAACTATAAGGCTGACTTGATGAAGATGCTGCCGCGGATCCCAAAGGTCAGGGACTTTCGCGGCTTCAGCGATGCCGGCCGGGCATTGGCTGACCTGCATCTGAACTACGAAACAGTGGAGCCTGCCGAGCTGACAGAGGTCCGCAAGTCCGAACCGCCCGCCGACGCCGAGGCGCAATATGACTACTACCGTGTGCAGAAGCTCTCCTGGGGCGCCAGGAAGGATCGGTCGCGGATCGTCTTCAACTCGAACATCACCCTCGAAGGCATTCCCGCCGAGGTGTTCGACTATCAGGTCAACGGCAAGTCTGCCATCGAGTGGATCCTTGACCGATACCAGGTGACGACGCACAAGGATTCTCAGATCACCAACGATCCGAACGACTACTGCCGGGCAGTCGGAAATCCGCGCTACATCATCGACCTGATCAAGCGCATCGTCACCGTGTCTTTGGAGACCAATGCCATTGTGGCTGGACTGCCGGCACTCGAGATTGTGGAATGACCGGGATCGGCTTACGTGCGTCGGAGCACCACCCACCCCTACCCATCCGCAGCACCCACACCTAGACTCCAATCATGTGCGGAAGATTTGTAGTCGCCAGGGCCGACAGCGACCTGGTGTCCGCCTTTGACGTCGATGAGGTCATAGGTGAAGAACTGCGGCCGAGCTGGAACGTGGCGCCCACTCAGAAGGTGCGAATCGTGACGGGGCGCGGCCCGGAAGGCGAGCCGTCACACCACCTGGAGACGGCACTCTGGGGTCTGGTGCCCGTGTGGGCAAAGACTCGCAGCGTCGGTTCGCGGGCCATCAATGCGCGTTCCGAAACGGTGCTCGAGAAGCCCACGTTCCGTTCGGCTGCCGTGAAGCGGCGGGCCCTGGTCCCCGCGGACGGGTACTACGAGTGGGAGGTTACAGCGGACGGCAAGATCCCCACATACCTTCACCCGGAGGACGATTCTTTGCTCGCCTTCGCCGGTCTTTACGAGTTCTGGCGTGACCCCGAGGTGCCTGACGGCGAGGAGGGTGAGTGGCTAATGACGACGACCATTCTGACCAGGCCCGCGGCCGATGCACTGGGCCACATCCACGACCGCATGCCGGTCATCGTGCAGGCGGGCGATTTGCAAGGCGACTGGCTGGACCCGGCGCTGACCAACAAGTCCGAGATTCGCTCGCTGCTGGATGCCATCCCGGATCCGGTGCTGGTGCCGCGTGAAGTGGGCAAGGCGGTCGGTAGTGTGCGGAACAACAGTCCGGCGCTAATTGTGGGGGTCTAGCCGTGATCCACCGATGAAGGCGTATGTGTGCCCATCCTCGGTGCGCGAAACCCGGCTTAGAATCATTCCCATGACCCCCAGCTATCGAGGCAGCCATCAGGCGCCTTTCGATGACGGCGACACTGACCTCGAGACCATGCGCCAGCTGACAGCCGCCCGGAACAACCCTGCGACCGCCACGCGGGTATACCGGGTCGGCGGTTGAGTGGCGAGTCGTGGCTGCAGAAGTTGGAGATGGCGGAACCGGGACCGGTCAGCCGGTGCCTGGCATCTGGGCATACCGGACGCCCGAATATCATGATGCCATCCTGGCACTCATGGACGGCACGACCAGGGCCCGGCTGGCAGCCGGCTTCGAGACGAGCGGGCTGAGCCTCGCTGAGCTGGCGGCGCGGGTGGGCCACGATGAGCTCACGGCGAAGCGCGTCGTATCTGGCGACGCGCTGCTCAGCGAGGGCACCGTGGCGGTGTACTTCAAGGCCATGGGCGTGACGCCGGGCCAAGCAGCCATGGAGGCCTACCGTGCCGAGCAGAAAGTGCTGCGGGGGATGGAGGGGTAGCGCGACACGCCCGAGTGCGGGGCGGGTATTGCCGAGCTGATCGAAGGCGAGGGGTGGCCGTTGAATCGGGGCGAGACGGATCGGACCCTGTGCCCCATGGCCTGTGGTGCAGGGGGGATCCCACCCGTCTACGCATGGAATGGTGCGGCCCGGAAAATCCAAGCTGCAACATTCCGCGAACGACGTCCAGGAGGACGCTTTGAACACCGTTACAACCGAAAACTCATACACCGCCCAGGACCTGATGATTCAGGGCTACGCGGCCTACAAGGCCGTAAGCATCAACTCGGATGCACCAGACGCCGTGTGGCTGATGGACGTCGCCCACGAGATCGCCGACGGCTCAGACGGCGAGGTCGGAGTCTGGGAGGCCATCGATAACGTCGTCGAAAACCAAGCTGCGGCTCTCGCGAGCCGGGCGCAAGGGCAGTCGTGCTGCTCCGTCTCTGAATGGGCCCTCGCCGCTCGCGAAGCCGCATAGCCGCTCTGGCAAGTGCTCCGCTTAACGACCCGTCGACCTGAAAGGGTGGCGGGTCGTTTTTTTGTTGGGGAGGTGTGGCTGGTGGGACTCTGCTACGGACGAACTAGGTGACCCAGCTTGTCGATGTCTGCCAGGACTTGCTCGAACACGACATTGTTGGCCGCGATGTCACTTTCTGTCTTCAGAAGTTGATTGAGGAGACCTCCCGTTCGATCGGACTGGCCTGCTTGAATTGCTTTCAGGAGCTGCACCGTCTGGCGTTGTTTCTCCTGCTCGATATCCAGTGAGTCGGTCGGAACGTGGGCCCTGCGCTCTGCAAATTCCAAAGGAAGTTCCCCGACGAGCAAGCAAAGCAGTCGCCGGATGCGACGGCGGCGTCTGCGCGACAACAGCGGCAGCTGAGTGACTATCGATTTGGCCAACTCTTCCTGACCCCAAATGCTGGCGAACGACTCCGTAAAATGGCTGAGGATTTGAAGTTGCCCACGGTCATGGACAAGCTGTGCGCGATATGAATTGAGGGCCCCGCGGATGGCGGTTGTCGCAGCATAGCGGGTCCGCGCACGCTCGCCTCTGCGCGCAATTACACCAGCTGTGGTCACGCCTCCGAGGGCCCCGCCAAAAAGGCCGGAAATCACACTAACGACGATTTGAATGTTTCCTGAGGTCTCCGCAGTCATTGGCACTGCCTTCTATGTCCGTGGTATTTCTTCAAAGCGTACAACGATCACAACACGGGATGGCGAGACTCATGTCCGGCAGTTAGCCCGCCCGCCCAAGTCCTCCGTTCCGCTTTTGACCCCACAATGTCCGACCCGCATGATTGACTGCCTCTAACCAGGCGCAGCATTGGGGCTGCACCTCTTGAGCACGGTGGAGGCGCCATGCCACTTATCGCAGACCTCGATGGCCAGCGTATTGATGCCACGAAGATGACGGCGGAAGCCTGGGCAGCGCTGCAGGGCTCGGAGGGACGCAGACGGCTGGTCATGCCGGTCTGCGGGATGCGGGCGATTGCGAAGAAGCGCGGGGCATCAACCCAGTTCTTCGCCCATTACGTCGCCGACTGCGGCTTCGATCATGGCGATGAATCGCCACAGCACTTGGCCATGAAGGCAGCAGTGGCCGCCCGGATCGACGCGGTTCCAGGCTGGCATGCCGCGATCGAGTTTCCGCATCCGTCCCGTGAGTGGATCATCGACGTCATGGCGGAGTCCGATGACGGCAGACAGCGGATAGCCTTCGAGGTTCAATTGTCTGGCCAGACACCGGAAGCATACTTTCTGCGGTCTGAGCGCTATTTCCAGAGCGGAATCACTCCCGTGTGGTTGGTGCCGCGGCAGCTGGAGTGGAACCGGATCAAGGTGCCGGAGGTTGTAACCGGCTTCGGCAAAACAACCGACGTCCCGGGAGATCTCGCGGCTCTCATGAACCTGCCGGCGACTCAGAGCTTCGTCTCCGGTGTCGAAACCTTGGGCACATTCATCGACGTGCTGCTAACCCGTGGAGCCCGTTGGCCAATCGGATCGCCCACGCGGCAGAAACTGCGGATGGAGGCTGAGGAGCGCCAGGCAGAACGGGACCGCCAAGCGGCAGCTGATCAACAGGAAGAATTCAAGCGACGGATAGAGGAAACGAACCGGCGCTGCACGGCGCCCGAGAAGGCTTTCGGTGTGCACACGGTTAGAATCGCTGGCGGCCCGTACATCTGGGCAACCCTGATGGAGTGTTGGTCCTGCAAGTTCCCATCCATGGTCTGGGATGCAACGACCCCGCGCCCAGGGCAGCGCCACTCCCTGGAGACCGTGCCGGACGTCAAACCGAAGGTCGGCTTGAAGCGCTTCGAGAACCACCCTGACGTGCACCGCGCCGTCGACCGGTGGATGACCGATGTGCGATCGGATGTCATGAAGGCCGAGGTCGACCGGCGCAAGAGCAAGGCAAGGCAGGCGACGTACAGCGGATTCACCTGTCCGTTCTGCGAGGCACTGTCCGGCCAGTTCTTCATCTCGCAAGTCGAGGCTTGGCGCTGGTCACTGATCTGTGCGCCTGAGCGAGAGAAAAGGCCGAATAAGGCGAAGGCGTCGCGGGAGCGCTCTTCGGCCGCCTTGGCGCGCCGAGTCCGGGGACCTGCCGTCGACCAGGCGCTGGGGCCGAAGGAGGCAACCGCCAGGGAGCTCGCCGACGGGTACATTCTGCCGGGCATCCCGAAAAAGTCCTGGGACGACCTGCACTCATCAGATGGTGTGGATGAAGCCCTCAGGAAATTCCTTCGACACGCACCTCCGCCTGAACGCCACTGATTGTTTGCCGGCGGTTGGGCCGCTAGGCTGACCACACCATTAGGGGTGAGACGTGAAGAAAATCGTCGTGATTATCCTGGTCGCCGTTATTGCGGCAGTCGCTGGCATCTCGGTGGCGATAATGGCCGTCTGGTCCGCCGAGAACAAGGTGACAGCGGACTTTGTCGCTCGCGCCAACCGCTTTGCGATTCCCGCCGACTGGACGCAGCTGTCCGACATCGTCCGCAGGGAACAGTTCCCATGCCTTTCCACCAATCCATGCCCCAGCCTGAGTCGGCGATGGGAGGCCAGTGGTGAGCTGACGCTGGCTGACCTCCGTGCCATCGCCTCGCCGGTCGGTATTGCCCTCAAGGTCAAAGGAACGTGCCAGCGTCAAGCCAATGTCACCGGTGACACGTCTCTCTGCTCAGGCGTCGGGAATGACGGCAAATATGTCTACACCCTGACGGCGGTCAGCCCCGGGGTGGGTGAAAAGCAGGAGCTCGTCTTGAATGTCGTGCCGGTGCGGTAGGAGCCGTGGACGGGTGCGTGGCTAGGCAGTATTGCAGTCACAGAGCTGTGAGGGATCATATCCGTGCGATGCTGGTTATTCCGACTGAGTGGGGGTTCCTGATATGGGCTACTGGAGGAGCGCCACGATTAGGGGGCGCGGATGGCTCTACATGACGATCCACATGGTGAAACGGATCCGCTCGCGTGCACAAAAAGCATGTGACCTCTCGAAGCCCTACGTGACAGTCACGATGCCTGCGGTCGAATATAGAGCTGAGCCCGTATTTCGTGCCAGGCGATTCGATTGGCCGGCCGTAGGGCAGCTGGAACGCCAGTTCGCCAGAGAGTCAGGATACGACGCAAACGTCCCCGTGTTCGGGAATTGTGGAGACATCTGGCTTGTGCAACCCAACGGGCGCATCCGTGGCTCGTACACTTTGGTTTGCGGCGTCGCGGAGGTGTCTCCGTGCGCCTCGGGCGGGGGAATCGTACGTTGGTTGTGGGTCCACCCGAATGAGCGGGGGCTGCCGGCGAACACTCGGAGATCGAAGCGCATAAGTCGGGGTGAATTATTGTGGAAGCGATTGCTCGAGGAGTACGGGCAGCTTACCCTTGAGCCACCCGTTTCGGGTGCTATGGCACGGTTTGCGGAGAAAAACGGCTCAGGGTCTGCCGCTGCAGCCAAACATCCGGCTGGATGATCGGTGGCTCAGAACTCTGCCCCGTCCTCGGTGCCGAGGCCCAGGCCCATCCGGTATTCGGCGGCTGCAGCTGTCTCGGTCCACTCGACGAGCTCTACAGTGTGCTCTTGGAGAACGGCGAGCACCTGGTCCGGGCGCACGTAGAAGAATTCTCGGCGCCGGTTGATCTTGTTGACCCGATGCTCATCGAAAGTACGATGGAGAAGCGCTTCGATCGTGACAGCATCCGTTGAAAAGAACATGGCATGGACGTCGTACCGGAAGGGTACCGAGGCATTGCTCAGCTCCTTGATCCTGTCCATCGGCTCCAGGCGGCGGGTCATGCCGATCTTAACGATGCCGCCGCCGAATGCCCCGACATTCGAAATTACGTAAACGTAGCCTGCTCGAATGTTCGCGGCGCGGTAATCGACGTCGGCGATCTTCTGCCTGATCTCCTCCAATAGCTGCTCCATCCGTTGCGCGCCCTCCGTGTCACCGTTGGCCCGGAGGGCGGCAAGGGCGTTCAGATAATGCTCCTGTTCTTTTTCGAGCTTGGCGCGCTCCAGGGCTAGTTCGGCCTGGACCCTGTTTTCCTCACGAAGGGCAGTTCTCCGGTCAGCTGCTGCCGCAGCTTCCATCCTTTTCGCCGCGAGATGCTCCCAACCCGTCCGCAGCTCATCCACGCGGAGGTTGCAGTAATCCAGGCTTATGCGGAGCCCTAAGCTTCTTCCGGCTCTATTTGCCGCGTCGAAGGCCTTGTAGATCCGCCCCTGCCTGCCCAAGAAGTTTTCAAACGTAAGACTCCTGATCGCTGACTCTGCATGGGAATTGAAAGCGCTCAGAATCAAGTCGGTCAAAGCCCGCTGGGCTGCTTCGGGCAGTTGCGCCCGGGCCGCGGAATTTCGATATAGGGAGGTTTCAGACCGCTCGATCGCGGTGCCGTCCCGAATCATTTCCTTGGTCCGGCTTCTGATTTCCTTGAGCCTTTCGGAGTACACCTGGGAGCTATCCGCCGGCGTTACGTAGTCGAAAAGCCCGGCAGAGTGAAAGACATCCTCCTCCGAAGCCAGGACCGTCCCGACCATCTTGGTCCAGCCTGCTCCATCCCACCACCGCACAGCACTTGCGTCCGCTGGGTTCGGGTACCAACCAGCGGGCCGAAGTCCGTCGGCATTTTGGCCCTCGGCCCGTCCTTCAACCAAGACGTGCTCCTCATCAGCTGTTTTCGGCCGGCCGGTTGGCCGGTCGGGGTCGACATCGCTCTGGTTGCGAGTATCGCACATGCCCCATCCGCACACATGGTCCCTGTGCATATCTGGAGTACACCCTAACTTGACGTCCAATCCGAGCTGGACGACGTGTCAGTTTAGGGTCCTCTGGGGATTGATGGACACTTCTGCTGGCGGGTCTTAGACCCTATCTGGACACTCTCGGGAATGAGGGGCAATGACGGGACAAAAGTCGGTTACGTTCGCGTTTCGAGCGTCGATCAGAATACGGATCGCCAGCTGGACGGATCCAGCTCGATCGCGTTATCACCGACAAGGTGTCGGGGAAGGATACTGAGCGGCCGCAGCTGTAGGAGATGCTGGCGTATATGCGTGAGGGGGACGTTGTGACCTGCCGTAGCATGGACCGATTGGCCAGATCGTTAGACGACTTGCGCGGGTTGGTGAAAGAGCTCACTGGCAGGGGAGTTAGAGTCCATTTCGTGAAAGAGGGTTTGACCTTTGATGGAGATGACTCTGCCGTGTCGATTTTGTTGTTGGCCGTGATGGCCGCGGTGGGGGAATTTGAGCTCGCCCACATAAGAAGAAGGCAGCGGGAAGGCATCGCCTTGGCTAAGCAGACGGGCGTGTACCGGGGTCGTTCACGTGCACTAAACAACGAACAAGCAGCCGAGGTTTGCAGACGAGCTGCCGCAGGAGAGCAACGCACTGCGTTGGCCAGGGAATACGGGATTAGCCGAGAAACGGTTTACAAAGTGATTCGGGAAGGCAGGCCAACGGATGTGGTCGGGTAGCGTCTGCGGCGTCCCGATGGCCACGCCCGGCACGAGGCCACGCACGATTGTGGGTGCCATAATTGCTGCATGATCGATTGGCCGAATGTTCTTGTCGGATTCGCACTCGGTGTCGCGGCAACACTCGCGTTCTGGATTGTCGATCGCGCACGAGGCGGACGCCAACGGCGCGCCGAAACCTGGGAGTCTTGGAAGGTTGCCATGAGTGACCTCGAATTCCTAATGTGGAAGCCTGAGACGCGGTCTAGCGATATTTTCGTCGCTCGAAGCCGTTATCCAATTGATTTGTGGCGAGCAATCCTCACTGATCGTGAGGGTTTCCGCCTCCTGGAACGTGTCGAAGGGGCATACAGTTCGGTCGAATACTTCGCCGCACAACGAGTCGCAGATCCATCGCCCGAAAAGATCGAGCGATTCGCTCGGGCGGAGAGCGAGTGGTCGGATGCGCGGACTGCTTTCGTGAACTACTCGCGAAGTGCTAAGTCAGCTGGATACACCAAACTCGTGGAGAGAGAGGAGCGCCAGCAGCTGCGGCGCGACGCCCTTCGGCACCCAATCACGACGACCAAACAGATGCGGCGAAACGCGCAAATGAGAGCTAACCGTCGGTAGCCACGCATTTACCTCCGATTACGAGCACAGCCTCGTCGGTCGCGTCACTAAAACGAACGATTACGGTACTCGTGGCGCGGGGCCGTCGATCTGGCCTGGCCGTGTCACGAAACCCGCCACTGAACGTATGTCCCCCAAACCATGGTGTGCGCCCGTCAAGGAGACAGGGCAGGGGCCACAGCCAGGCAAGCAGTTGAGCTGACATGGTAAGTGGACGGCCAAGGCGCGCCAATGTGTATTTGGTTTGGGTCCGGACGGATCAGCAGGACCGTATCGGGCCAGATGGAAAACATACACGGCTCGATCCAGGCCGTCTGAATATATCCGAATTTCTCCCATCGGATAGTTGCCCATGATCCGGTCGGCTGGACTTCCTGGAACCCGAGGACTGTTATGACCGCCGTTGTGCTGTGTTCATTTTGCGTTCGGGTCAAGTACTCCCATTGCCTGTCGGAGAACCGTTGCCATTCAGTCTTCTTGTGGATGAGGGTAGTCCATCGACGTGTTAGAAGGGCGGCGGCGATGACGACGATGGCCAGGGCAATCCAGGCGCCTGGTCGTGGAGGCCATCCGAAGACCACGATTGTTGCCACGCATAGCAAGGCGAAGGACACGATGGTGGTCATCACCACCATTGGGGTGGTGGCGATGTGCGGTTTGACCATTGGGTTGGTGTCCATGGGCTTTCCCTCCGCCTTTATTCTAAATTTCCCATCCGACATTGGTAAGGCCGGGTTCGACTGAAAGTGTCGGCGTTGCTGGATCGGCCCCATCTCGGTTGCCGTTCCGGAGCAGGGTGATTTCGGCTTCGAGTTGCTGGCGGTCCTGGCCACGGTCCCATTCGTAGTCGGCCGGGGGAGGGCCCAATGGGTCCTCGGCATCGCCGATCAGCCAGCGGTCACGGTACACGGCGATGCCCTCCACCAAGTGGTTGCGGTCCGCGGTGGGCGTGGATTCCGGCAGTGCCTCCGTGACTTGCTGGACCCAAGGTGGTGTGCCAGAGAGTGCCGTCAACCTCAACTGTTGGATCCTTGCGTTTGCAAGCTCACGTACCTGGTCGACCATGGCCATCAGGTCGGCGCGCTCGCCGGGGACGGTTTCATAAAGCCATCCGTCAATGCCGGGGGAGTTGTCGCTGCCGATTGGGCGGAGGCGGGCGTGGATGACGGCCATCAGGTCCTTCGCGTCGCCGGGGCGCCGGAAGGCTTGTTCCAGCGTGGCGGTGGCCGCGCG